>Ga0078972_1000133_pt1 | contig 302098 bp, 266 predicted proteins | sample YelNatPaOPGAMG01_FD_67568 | JGI IMG/M metagenome (GOLD analysis project Ga0078972, IMG submission 67568) | Hot spring thermophilic microbial communities from Obsidian Pool, Yellowstone National Park, USA - OP-RAMG-01 (SPADES assembly) (version 2) | ecosystem: Environmental > Aquatic > Thermal...
GAGCATTCCGTCGTGAACTACGGTTCACGTAAGACCCCACGTAGATGACGTGGTTGATAGGCCGGAGGTGTACGCACGGCAACGTGCTCAGCCCACCGTCCCTAATGGTCGTACGCTTGGCTACCGCACTCGTCTGTGAGTGCGCGATTGCCCTTCCCTTTCGCTCCTCGCCCGACAAAATTGAGGCAGATAACAGACGCGACATCTCAGCGGTTGTACAGATAGTGATGTTTTTGAGACATAGAAGGTAGGCATAACGCCTGCCATCTGTGTAAGATAAGTAGGCCCGGACGAGCGCGAATCCGCTCCCGGGCCTGTCTGCTTAACGATGAGCGCATTCGTGACGCACATGCGACGAGCCGACACGCGCTGGTGGCGGAGCGCATCACCGTGTGACGACGTCAGTTGTGTAACCGTGCGGCAGCGATTTTCGTATAGTAAGTGTGGCAAATACCAGGTGTGTTGTCTCACGCGTCTTCAATTCACTATACCTTTTATGATGGCACTGTTCTGGCAGAAATAGCTGTGCTGGGGGCACCGTCAAGTGCCCGGCGGATGTGATTGCGATTTGATGCACTTTCATAGTAGGTATGCCCGTACGGAATGGTGCGGGTTGATGGATGACATGTATGCCTGTGAAAAAAACTAGTTCACCTGCTGACCTCAACCAGGTAATGGAAGAGGGTCGGAAACGTGGATACGTGCGAAGGGCTGATCTTGAAGCGGCTCTTCGTCATGAAACGGACGTGCGTGAAAGCGCAATGCCTCCGGCACTTCCTCGTATGCAAGAGCAGCCAGAGACACATACCGAAACACCGGAAATTGAAGAACTAAGTGACCTCGACGCTGCAGTCGAGCAGCTCTTAGCCGAAGACATCGACATTGTTGATGACGACGAAGAGGAGGCTCGGGTGCAGGAAGACGAGGCAATTGAAAGCGGCATTCACGCTATGGAAACCGATACTGCGCCTCTTATTGACCTGCCCGACATCGCGGATGCCGGAGAGTCTCGGCTGCGGCGTGTGCAGGATGTAGCACGGGCCGCAGATCGGGGCGAAGCAGCGGAAGTTGATGCGATCACCGCGTATCTGCGTGAGATCGGGCGAGTTCCAATGCTTAGTCATGCACAGGAAATTGAGCTTGCCAAGCGGATTGAGGCCGGCGATAAAGAAGCCGTGCAGCAGTTCGTTCTGGCCAACTTGCGTTTAGTAGTAAGCATCGCCAAGCGGTACGTCGGCCGCGGTCTGTCTTTGCTCGATCTCATTCAGGAAGGCAACATTGGCCTCATGAGGGCCGTGCAGCGCTATGACTGGCGCAGGGGCCACCGCTTTAGCACTCATGCGACCTGGTGGATTCGCCAGGCGATCAGCCGCGCGGTTGCTGATAAAGGGCGAGCGATTCGCCTGCCTGTCTATGTCAACACCGCGCTGAACCGCGTTCGGCGTGAGCGCCAGCGCCTCGTGCAGGAGCTTGGGCGAGATCCGAGCGAGCAGGAGCTTGCGGATGCGCTCGGCATGGATGTAGATCGTCTGCATGAGCTTGAGGCCGCTCCTGGCACTCCCATCTCACTCGAGTTGCCCGTCGGGGAGGATGAGGAACAGGAGTTGGGAGATGTTCTCGCCGATGAGGCGAGCACGTCGCCTGAGGAAGCAGCGACGACGCACACGATGAAGCAGGAAGTGCAGGACGTCCTCGAAGACGTGCTGACGCCGCGTGAGCGACTTGTGCTCCAGTTGCGGTTCGGTCTGGGGAACGGTCATACATTCCCGCTCGAACAGGTTGGCCGGCAGCTTGGGATAACCCGCGAGCGAGTGCGCCAGATCGAAGCGGGCGCGCTTGCCAAGCTGCGCCATCCGAAGGTGCTGGAGCGGCTGCGGAGCTAATCTGTACCGACAGGAAGAGCGGATCTGGTACAGGCATCATGCCTGCCGGATCCGCTCTTTTGTGTCCCTTTCAGCCTTGCCCCGGCAACATGACCCCGCTACTGGCTCAGCCTTCGGTATCTTCGCCCTCAGCGCTTGTGGGGTTATCCCACAGACCAGGGCCGGAGGCCGGCTCGCTCCTGTACGGCAGGCCCAGATGCTCGTAGGCGAGACGGGTCGCGATGCGTCCGCGTGGGGTTCGCGCCAGAAAGCCAAGCTGCAGCAGGTAGGGCTCCAGCACGTCCTCGATTGTCTCCACTTCTTCGCTGATGCTGGCGGCGAGTGTTTCCACGCCAACCGGCCCGCCATCGAATTTCTGTATCAGGGAAAGCAGAAGCGCGCGGTCGGTAGGGTCCAGCCCACGCTCATCCACTTCCAGCGCGGCCAGTGCCGCCGCCGCGACTTCGCGCGTGATGATGCCATCCGCGCGCACCTGCGCATAGTCGCGCGCGCGGCGCAGGAGTCGGTTGGCGATACGTGGTGTGCCACGCGCCCGGCGTGCGATCTCTTGCTGGCCGCCTGGCTCGAGATCAACATGCAGGATGCGGGCTGAGCGCTGGATGATCTGCTGCAGCGCGTCTTCATCGTAATACTGAAGGCGGTAGATAGCGCCAAAGCGGTCGCGCAGAGGGGCCGCGAGCGCGCCGAGGCGTGTCGTCGCGCCAACCACGGTAAATGGCTTGAGGGGAATCCGCACGCTGCGCGCCGCCGGACCCTTGCCTACCATCAGATCGAGCGCGAAATCTTCCATAGCCGAATACAGGCGCTCTTCAATGACGCGGCTGAGCCGGTGAATCTCGTCGATGAACAGTACATCACCTTCGTTGAGCGCCGTCAGCATGGAAGCCAGATCACCCGCGTGCTCGATGGCTGGTCCAGAGGTCATCTTGATCGCGGCAGCCATTTCGGCGGCGATGATCAGCGAGAGCGAGGTCTTGCCCAGGCCAGGAGGACCGTACAGCAGCACGTGGTCGAGCGCCTCGTTCCGCTTCTTGGCCGCTTCGAGAAGTATGCTCAGGTTGTTCTTGATGGTTTCCTGGCCGATATACTCATCCAGCCGTCGTGGTCGCAGGCTGGTCTCTTGTATATCTTCGTCGCCATGTTGAGGCGAAACGAGGCGATCCTCCATGAAGAAGCTCCGCTTTGTGCAGTCCAAACGCAGTATGGCACGAACAAAAGTTCTATTTGACCAGTATATCACCTTTCAGGCGTGATGTGCGGCGAACTGCACCTGTGGGCCGTATGACGAAGCGGGCATGCTCGGCGCACGCCCGCTCAACGCGACCTTTATCGCCCGTGATGAGCGAGATATCGCTTTGCGGCAAAGGCCGCGAACGCGCCTACCGCAAGCGTCGCCGCGCCGCCGATCAGCACGTCTCGGGTGAGTTCTGGGTGCTCCTTGAGCAGAAAGTGGTGCATTTTGGCGACCTGCTCAGGGGTCGCGTTTGCCGGGTTGACCTGCGCTAGAGCCGCGGCCTCGGGCGATGAGCCTGCCACCTGTTGCAGCTTGGCGATCAACTCGGTCGCGGCTTGCTGCAGCTGAGCGGGAGACATGTTATCGAAATGCTGCTCAGACACCTGCTGTACGAGCTGCGGATCGGCGTTCTGGACGAATGACTGCACGGCGTTCGCGGCTTGCTCTACGGGAATCTGGCTGGATGTGCCTTGATCGTGGTGTTCCGCTAACTGCTGAAGCTCGGGATGGTTCGGGTCATTGAACATCGCTGGACGCTCCTTCTCCACACTGCGTCTTCGCATAACATCCACATGATGTCTAGCTGACAATGACTTCTGTTGCGCTCGTCCTGCCAGCCGCGTGCCCAGTGTATCATAGGCGCGAAATACCACCACGCGCAGAATCGCGCATCACACCTCAACCTGCTGGCCGTCCTCCGGAACGATGACCGTGCCATCGAACACTTTGGCCACTTCATCTCGAGCGGCATCAGGCGCCCAGGCATTCCCGATATGCACGAGATACAGATCTTCGGTTCCACAGGAAGCCGCCCGCTCGCCTACCTCAGCGGCTGTTGAGTGTCGTGTCTTGCGGGCGAATTCCTGCTCGGATGCGAGCATAGTGCATTCGGTGATGAGGACACGCGCGCCCTGAGCCAGACGGGAGACGCAGTCCGTTTGTTGTGTGTCGCTGGTATATGCGACATCGCCGCCAGGAAGCGTGTATCGCACGCCAGCGCAAGCCACCGTGTGGTCCATGCGCTCAAAGCGCGCCTCTATACCTGCCATCCGGGAATGCTCACCAGGCTGGATCTCATGATACGTCAACGAAAATGGCCAGCTATCAAGCGTTAGTTCAAATGAAAATATCGCGAGGAGCTGGCGCGCGACGGCAAGCACTTCCGGCAATCCCCAAATGTGGAGCGGAGCTGTGCGCCCGCTCAATCGCCAGCTTTCAATCAGCGATGGCAGGCTGCCAACGTGATCGATATGGGCATGAGTGATAAAGAGATCAGTGATGACATCTGGCGCGATGCCCGCGCGGTCAAGCGCGCCGAAGCAGTCACCTCCGCAATCAATCAGAATGCCGCCGGCTGTGTCATCGGGGAGAAGCGCGAGATGCGTGTTGGTGCGCGTGCCCGTCGGCAGGGCGGCAGAAGTTCCAAGGAAGATGATCCGCGCCATGATCGTGTGCTCCTTGTGAGCGAAAGCTCGCGGGCTGGAGCGCTCAAGAGCGCCAGCTATCTCGCGAACCGTTCATATCGCGTGCGGCGCGTGGCTGGCTTACCGGCCGGTCAGCCTGTCTCATCGAGCCGGATGGGCTGGACCAATACTCGCGTCGATCATCAGTATACCCAACCTGGCGTGGCCAGGCCGGCTCTTCATAGGGGCTTTGAGAGCCGCGCATGGGCATGCTATTGGGCCGAACAGGCGGCGCGTAGCTGGCGGAATCGTATTCCCTGCCCGTCTGCCGGCGCCCGGAGATGGCTCCCATCAGAACGGCCACGCCCATGAGGAGCACGGCAAAGAATAGGATGGCGGCGCTAAAGCGAATCGGGTGGCGGGCGATGACAGCCGGTGGGGCATCCTGCGCACGTGCGACGTAGAGGACTGCGATCAACGTAATGGCGTAGAAGATTGCAGCGAGCCCACCAGAAACGGCGGCGCCCGTTGCGCCACCTGCGCGCCTTCTGCTGGCACGGCCGCCAATCGCTCCCGCCGTAATGCCACCAAGCAGGATGCCCCCAGCAAGGGCAACCGCTCCGGCGAGCGCGGGCTGAGCGAAATAGTAGACGCCGAAGTATTCGAGCGCATCGACGACAAGGAGTGGCAGGATGCCGGCCAACCAGCCCGCAAGCCCTCCGCCGATTCGTGCCGCCATACGAAACTCCTTGCCTGGGTGCAGCTCGCCCGCGTCGCGTTTTCCCGTAGCCTTGCTAGTCTACGCTTGCTTCTGATACGCGTCAAGACGTAGGCGGGCCATTCTCCGGTATGTGCGTGGCGTGCTGCGCGCGCGAGAGTCGCTGCTTTGCCCAGTCGGGCAGAGCCTGTGGCTTGCGGGTGATCGGGCTGATGCAGACGTGTGTCGTCTCACCGGTGGCGAAGATCTGGCTGGCCTCTTCGTCGCAGATAACATATGCCAGATCGAACGACGCCCGCCCTATGCGGCTGCACCGCAGGCCAACGCGAACGGCCTCAGGAGCCGTGATGGAATGCCGGTACACGCACGCTGCGCTGCCAACCACGAATGTCAGGTCGTCGTCACGCTGATCGCTGCCGGTGCGGTGCCGCAATTCATTGAGAAAGTGTACGCGCGCCTGCTCCAGATACGTGAAGTAGGTGGCGTTGTTGACGTGCCCCTGGGTGTCGAAGTCGCTATACCGTACCTCGACACGTGCCCAGTGCGTGAAGCTGCGCAGATCGACCGGCTCTCCATGATGCATAACTGGCTACTCCGGCGTGCTCATACCGTCCGCCTGCCGGACCACCGCTATGGCGAAGCCATCCATGCCGCCTTCATCCAGCGGCAGCGCCACGGAAGTCAGGCGCGGATCGCTGGCCACCTTACGATCATAGAGCGCGAGCGCAGCCGTTCCCGGATCGTTCGTGGCGCCCGCCCGCAATGCGGCGCCGCTCCGTATGCAGTTGTCCGCGACGATGACGGTGCCAGGGCGGCTGAGACGCAAAGCCCAGTCGAGATAGATCAGATAGCCCGGTTTATCCGCATCAATGAAGATGAGGTCGAAGGGCGCTTCGCCTGTCAACTCTGGCAGAAGCTGCTGTGCCGCGCCGACCCGCACTTCGGCGCGATCTTCAAGGCCAGCACGGCGCAATGAGCCGCGAGCCACTTCCGCGTGTTTCTCGCTGATCTCCAGCGAGATCAGCTTGCCATCTCGCGGAAGCGCGCGCGCCAGCCAGATGCCGCTGTAGCCTGCCAGAGCGCCAATTTCAAGGATCTTGCGTGCGCCACAAGCTGCGGCAAGCACCTGCAGGAGGCGTCCTTGAAGGGGTGAAATCTGTATTTCTGGCAACCCATTCTCGCTGGCAGCGGCAAGTGCGGCGCGCAGTGCGTCGTCCTCTGGCGCGAACATCTGCGTCAGCGCGCTATCGATGAAGGCGCGCGTCTCCGCGTCGCGACGGAGCGTGGTGACTTCTTCGGTGTTTCCACTCTCACTCATGGGGCGTTTCCTCCTGTTGGCTGCTTGGTGCACGCTCAGCGGGCCATGCGCTGAGACGCGCCAGAAGTGCAAAAACCGGCGCCCATGCTGAGCGCCGGTCTGCAGGTACGCGGGCACACGGTTACATCTCGCGCATCTTGGCTATAATCGCGTCGGCCACCTGCGATGTTCCCACGGACGTGGGATCATCCGGGCGGGGTTTGAGGTCGTACGTCACATCTTTGCCTTCCGCGATCACTGCGGCCATGGCCTTTTCCATGCGATCCGCCGCGGCGCGTTCGTTAAGGTGACGCAGCATGAGCACGCCAGAGAACATCATGGCCATCGGGTTGACCTTGTTTTGACCAGCGTACTTGGGCGCGCTGCCATGCACTGGCTCGAACACGGCGTAATCGGTGCCGATATTGGCCCCTGGAGCAACACCCAGGCCACCGATCAGACCTGCGGAGAGATCAGAGATGATGTCACCGTACAGATTGGGCAGAACCATTACGTCATACAACTCTGGCTTCTGGACGAGCTGCATGCACATATTGTCGACGATGCGGTCCTCGAACTGGATATCCGGGTATTCCTTGGCGACTTCCTGCGCGACCTGAAGGAACAGGCCGTCCGAGAACTTCATGATGTTTGCCTTGTGGACGGCAGTAACCTTCTTGCGCCCATTCGCGCGCGCATAGTCAAACGCGAACTTGACGATTCGCCGGCTGCCGGGGACCGAGATATACTTAATGCTGATCGCCGCATCTTTATTGAGCTTTGCGCCAGTGGTGCGGCCGATAAAGTCGATGAGCTCTTCTAGCTCGGCTGAGCCGCGCTGGTACTCGATGCCTGCGTAGAGATCTTCGGTATTCTCGCGAACGATAATCAGATCGATATCATCATAGCGGGATCGAAGGCCTCTGAACGATTTGGCTGGGCGTAGATTGGCGAAGAGATCGAGATTCTTTCGCAAAGCAACGTTTGCACTGCGGAAACCCTTGCCGACTGGTGTCGTGATCGGGCCTTTCAGGCCAACGTGTGTCTTACGGATGGATTCGATCACCTCGTCAGGTAGAACCGTCCCTGTCTTCTCAAGGACGGCCAGCCCGGCTTGATGAACATGCCAGTTGAATTCGACGCCCGTGGCTTCGAGCACACGGCGAGTGGCCTCAGTGATTTCGGGGCCTGTCCCATCGCCTGGGATCAGTGTGACGTCGTACGCCATCGTACCTGTGGTACCTCCAAGTATATGATGCCCGCAAACCTGCAGTTTGGGACGCGACACGCGCGCTCACGGGCAGGAGTATCCACGCCCGGTGGGCCACTCCCGATTATATCATGGTGCAACAGCCTCTCTATCTCTCATGGTATACTGAAGAGATGCAGGTTGGTACGACGTGATCAGGCGGTCGCGCGTGCGCGGACCGGCGAGGAAGGCGCGCGCGAGGAAAGTCCGAACTCCACAGAGCGGGATGCTGGCTAACGGCCAGTGGGGGCGACCCCAAGGACAGTGCCACAGAAACATACCGCCAGCCGCTTTGTCGGTCTGGTAAGGGTGAAATGGCGAGGTAAGAGCTCACCAGCGGTCGGGTGACCGGCCGGCTGAGGTAAACCCCATCTGGAGCAAGGCCGGATAGGAGGAGTGATTGCCGGGAGCGCTCCCGGTGATCCACGGGTGGCTCGCCCGTTTACCTCCGGGTTGGCCGCTTGAGGCGGCGGGTAACCGTCGTCCTAGAGAGATGATCGCCACTCCACCCGCCGCGAGGCTGGGGGAGCACAGAATTCGGCTTACGATCCCGTCGGACCAGCCTGCTGTATTCTTCTCTGTTCTACCAGCACGGATCATCCTGCACGCATCTGTTCCCGCAGGGCTTGCAGCCCGTGGTCGATATGGTGGCTGCTGCGCTCATGCTGGCCAAAGCGAATCGCGTAAAAGGGGACAATGTTCGCATAGAAGCGGACGCGTGACCAGAACGACGCATCGACGCCACGTCCGTACCAGTTGAGAACGCGGCGGCTGAAGCCTGGAGATAGCTCGCGATACAACCCGGCAAAATCTATCGCTGGGTCACCGATGCAGGCGTCTCCCCAATCGATGACTCCGGTGAGACGTCCACTCTCCGCTTCCCAGAAGATGTGATCCGGGCCGAGATCACGGTGAATCAGGACGGGCGCGAACGCGAAGTTCGCGTCACGATGCAGATAGCTCTCCCACAATGCGCGGGTGTAGTGTTGCTCGTGAGCGTGGAGAAGCGGGAAAATATGCTGTTGGATCTCTTCGTAGAAGGAACTTTGCTGGTCCCGCCAGTCACTCGCTCCGCTCCCCTGCGCCCCCGCGGCGGCTGCTTCGCTGACCGGAACGCTATGCAGCGCCGTGAGAACATCCGCGATCTGTTGTGTGAGTGAACCGTCACGCTCTGCTCTCTTACGACTTTCGGAGAGCGAGATACCGCCTATCGCGCCGTACGCGACCAGCCGCACGCCTCCCGCTGTATCGCGGCAGACGTGGGTGAAGCTTGGCACGGCCACCGGAAGCCGGTGAGCAATCACTGGCAGTAACCGTGCCTCGCGATCAAGGCGCGCCGCTACATCTGGCCTGCGCGCTATGCGCACGATCAACTCGTCATTGATGAAAAAGGTGACGCTATCCCACCCCTGCTGCGCCAGTCGTGCCGAACTGATCGTTACACCAGGCAGGCATTCGCTCATCATTATCAGCCAGGCATCGAACGGACTGGTGACCATCGCTTTCACCGTGGTCTTGCCGTCTCTGTTGTGAGAAAAGTGTGATCAGAGCCGGAAAATCCATATTCCCAGTCACACGCTGTTACACACGTGCGCGCGCGAACGAGAGGCCAGCACAGCCGGGGCCGATATGCGAGCCAATCGTCGGGCCAGCCCAAATGCGGCGGATTGGACCCGTATAAGCGTTACGCACCATCATCTCCAGCTCGTCACCCAGTTTTGGGCTCGATTGACCGACGACGACGCCCTCGACGGGCATGGCATCGCGCACGTATTCCACAAGCCGCTCAAACGCGCGGCGATGTGTGCGAGGGCTTTCCAGCGCAACGACCACTCCATCACGCAGTGAGATGATGGGCTTGACGTTGAGCACCGTGCCGATGAGTCGCTGGGCCTGGCCGATGCGCCCACCGCGCTGGAGATAGCCCAGGTTGTCTGCCACGAGCAGCACAGTTGATCGTCCGAAAGCATCTGCTGCCGCTTCCGCCACCTGATCGATGCCCGCCCCATCGCTAATCGCGCGAGCAGCGGCCATGATGCCAAAATGCATGCCGAGCGATGCCTGCCGCGAATCTACTAACCGGATGGGTATGCCGTCGCTTGCCTCTACTGCCTGCGCGGCACGGGTGGCCGAAGAAAGGGTCCCACTGAGCTTTGAGGAGACGTGAATGGAGACGATGCCGGTCGCGCCCTCAGCAATGAGCGCGCGGTACGTCTGTTCGAAAAGATCAGGCGAAGGCTGGGATGTGGAGGGGTGTGTGTGCGTATGCTCCAGCCGCTCGAAAAATGTCCTGGAATCAATATCAATGCCGTCGCGCAGCGATTCCGTGCCGAACATGACCGTCAGCGGCACGACGGTGACGCCCAGCTCGCCAGCGAGCGATTCGAGATCACTTGTGCTATCCGTAACGATGCGGATCGTACCCACGATATTCTCCCTCCGCTCAAGCGACTGCCAGCAGCATAGCAGATTGGCGTCCGGGCCACTTTCTCGTCCGTCGTGCGAGACCGTCAGCGCGGCTCAAGAACGTGGCGTTTCTTCGCGTATGAAGGTTCCGCTTTTGCCGCCGCTCTTGCGTAACAGCCGGATGGTCTCGATGCTCATCGCCCTGTCGATGGCCTTGCACATGTCATAGATCGTGAGCGCGGTTGCGGATACGGCTGTGAGCGCTTCCATTTCTGCGCCGGTCTTGCCGACCGTACGGACTGTCGCCTGGATATGCACCAGGCCCATGCCATCATCTGCCGGCGCTGTCTCGAAGGAGATATCCACGCTGGTAAGAAGCAGCGTGTGACACATGGGAATGATCTGTGGTGTCTGCTTTGCCGCCATGACGCCCGCTACCTGCGCCACCGCGAGTACGTCGCCCTTCGCAATCGACCCTTCACGTATGCGCGCGAGCGTTTCTTGCCGCATGCGCACTGTTCCCGCGGCAACCGCCTCGCGCACGGTCTCGGCCTTGTCGCTGATGTCCACCATTCGCGCGCGCCCGGCGTCATCGAAATGTGTCAAATCCATACGGCATGTTCCTCTGCTTTGCGCTTCTTGTTGTGCTGATGAGCACATCGTGTATCCCGCGAACGCTTCCGCTCGTCGTAGAAGCGGGAGACATCGGGGCAATCCTCCCTATGGCGTACCACGTGGATCACGAGCGGTCGCGGTTGCGACCATGTCTTGCGACCATGTGCTGTATACGCTATACTGCGGTGAGTGCCGTGCGCTACGCGTTCGGTAAAGTATACCTGCATCCTACCAGGAGTGGATCATGTCGAAGAAGTCCGCGGCGGCACGCAAAGCCCAGTCCCCACGCAAGCCACAGTCAGCTGGCAAGGCATCTGGGGCCACACTGGTTTCCGGCGCGCATGTATCGACCGCTCCTGAAGCCGAGACGAGCCCCGCTGGAAGCGCGCAAACTGCCGCGAAGACGGCTGCGCCCGTACGCGTGCCGTCAGCGGCATCAGCGTCGCGCGCGCACGCGCTTGCGCTGAAGGACTCCAAGACTGCGCGTCCAGCAGCGCCAAAGCCCGCGCCAGCGCCGCCGCGCGAGCAGACCGACCGTGCGTACGCGACGCGTGTCGCGCGTGCCAGGGCAGCGCAGCGTACGCGCTCTGCCAATTTGATCAACCCCGAGAACTACGGGTACGTGCTATCCGATTTGAAGTTGATTCTCGGGCTGGCTGTGGCGATGTTCATTGTCATCATCGCCTTGCACTTTGTGCTTGGCTAGCAGGCACATGCTCTGCAATTCCTGAGCGGACGAAAATCGCCCGGCGCCGGTTGGATTCCCGCGTCGGGCGATTCTGGCGTAGCAAGCTTGCCCTGTGCCAGGCACGGCAGCAAGTTCCTCAAGAGATGCGGGTGCCTAGGATGTATAGATACCGCCGGTTAGTGGTTCGCCTTGGCGTGCCTCACCAGGAATCATCACACCGAGAACGCGCTCCAGAGCCATAGTATGGGAACATGTGCCCCATTCAGAGAAGAAACGACAGGTACAGTGCCAGGCATGTCCATCAAAGCGGGTTGTGTGGGTATCATTCTCACCGCGGAAAGTCGCTTCAAACTGATTGAACTTAATACGATCCGGTTCCTGCGCATACTGTTTCGCCTTGGCGATCTTCCCGATCATGCTGGATTGCATGGGAATACCCCACTTTCAGCTATCCCCGTTTTCGCGAGCATGGCTGCCCCGCGATCTCTCGCTCCCGCAGTCCGCACCCGCCAGGGCACACAATAATTGACCTCGCGACGACGTTCGGTGTGAATGATCTGTGGTTCGTCTTACCTCCCTCAGCCTGTGTGTCTTTTTATCCGCAACCGTATACGCTCGCAGGACGCTTGTATTAGCCTTCTTGCGCTGAGCGCTTCACGCGAACACGTATCTCGCCATGCCGCAACACGCGGGCCACCCGCCCACGAAACAGAAAGGCACCGGAGGATCTCCCTCACGGTGCCTGAGCTTGCGCTGCGCATGCTGAACTGCGGCAACGTTCAGTTCCTTCGTGTACCCACAGTTCCGCATGGTCACCCCCGTAATGAGTCGGGTGTGGGGATAGTTTCCCGTTCGCGTAGGTGTAGTGTACCATGACTACACAGGGCTGTCTAGGGAACGTCTCACACAAAGACGTCACAGCGGTTGCACGAGGCCCATGCAAAGGGGTATACGCCATGGCAACAACTTCTTCCGTGGCCGCAAGCGCACCGGAACGTTCGCATACTCTTGATGCTCTCGCGAGCGATCTCGCTCTCGCCCTTGGCCCGCAATATGTTCGTGGCTCAGCGGATGCGCTCCTGAGTTACTCGTATGACGGCAGCTTCCTCGAGGGCTCGCCTGAGCTCGTCGCGCTGCCTGGTTCAACTGAGGATGTTGTGAAGGTCGTGCGGGCGGCGACCCGCGCCGGTGTGCCAGTGATCGCACGTGGCTCTGGAACGGGACTGTGCGGCGGCGCGGTGCCAGTGCGTGGCGGTGTGGTGGTATCGATGGCACGCATGAATCACGTGCTCCAGATCGATGCGCGCAATCGGCGTGCGACCGTCGAGCCTGGTGTTATCAATCTCGATCTTTCCAGGGCGACCGCTCCGTATGGCCTGTACTACGCGCCCGACCCTGCCAGCCAGAAGATCTCGACCGTCGGCGGCAATGTGGCGACCAACGCCGGTGGGCCTCACTGCCTGGCGCTCGGCGTGACGACGAATCACATTCTCGCGGTCGAAGCGGTCTTGCCTGATGGGCGCGTCATGTGGTTTGGCGGCGAGAGTGGTCAGCTGGATGCGGCAGGATATGATCTGCTCGGCACGGTAGTTGGCTCCGAGGGAACGCTTGCCGTGGTGACGAAGATTCTCGTGCGGCTGATGCGCTTGCCCGAGGCGGTGCGCACGATGCTGGCGATTTACCCTGATATTGCCTCTGGATCGGCCACGGTCTCCGCGATCATTGGCGCGGGCATCGTACCGAGCGCGCTGGAGATGATGGATGCGGATATCTGCCGGGCTGTCGAACGCCACTTTCACGCCGGCTATCCGGAAGACGCGGGTAGCGTGCTCCTGATCGAGCTGGATGGGGCGCGCGAGCAGGTGGAAGCCCAGCGCGAGCAGGTCGAGTTACTTTGCAAGGCGAACGGCGCGCGTGATGTACGCACGGCTCGTTCTGAGGGGGAGCGCGCGGCCCTGTGGGCTGGACGCAAGGGCGCGGCCGGTGCGCTTGGCCAGCTTGCGCCCAACTATTACCTGCAGGACGCTGTGGTGCCGCGCTCGCGGCTGCCGCAGATCATGGCGCGCGTGGGCGAGATCGCACGCGAGTTTGGGCTGACTATCCCTAATGTCTTCCATGCGGGTGACGGCAACCTGCACCCCGCGATGCTGTTTGACCGCACGCGCAAGGGTGACATCGAGCGGGTGATTGAGGCTGGCAACGCGCTGCTTCGCTCCTGCGTCGATATGGGTGGGACGATTTCTGGCGAGCACGGCATTGGTTTGGAGAAACGCGATGCGCTGTCGATGGTCTTTAGCACGGAAGACCTGGCAGCGATGGCGCGGCTGCGCACCTGCTTCGATCCGCACCTGCTGTTCAATCCCGACAAGCTCTTCCCCGCCGAACTGTCGTGTGTTGAAGTGCGCGACCCGCTTGCCGGGCTTGACCCATCACAACCAGGTCCCTGGTTCTGCTAATCGCGAGTGCGACACCGGCGTTAGCCCGCCCCGCCGCAACTGCTTACCAGAAACTGGTCGCCTGCCCTGCTCACGAATGATAGCCAGGGCCACTTGTCTTTTTCAGGTTCGGTATCCCTCCGGATTGCCGAGATTGTTACCTGCTCCTATAATTGCATCGTACTGAGACTTACTCGCAACGCGTGCTATTTCCGAACGCATGGTGGAGCGGCCTGGCACTTAGCGTCAAACAGTCCAGTGTCAGGGCCAGGGTAGCGCTCCAAGCAAAGGAGTGCCGGATGAGCCAGTTGATTGCCCGGCCACAGGGTGGAGCGGGACCTGTGCGCGGTGAGCCGCGCGCGCTGAGGATTACCTGGGGAAATCGTGCCTGGGCAATCACATTTGGCAGCATCGCGGGATTGCTGCTTCTGGGGCTTATCGCGCTCGGCTCACGCGGCTTCCACTGGTTTGATGCCGCGCTGATTGGTTATGCCGTCGCGACCATCTTTTCGCTGGCGGCAGTGGTCTATAAATACACATTCTGGCTCATGCGTCCGCAGACCGGGCGCTACTTCTGGCGGAGCTGGCGCCTCTTCTTCTCGTATGACAATTTCCGCAAATATACCGCGCTAATTCCCACTGCCATCGTCTGGGACCTGCTGACGCAACAATTCATTCGCAAGCGCGCGGTCTACCGCTGGATTACCCACCAATGCATCTTCTGGGGCGTGGTGCTCTCCTGCTTGATCACGTTCCCTTTGACGTTTGGCTGGCTGCGCTTTACCCAGGTTCCTGGCGGACTGTACCGGATGTGGGCATTTGGCTTTCCGCTGCTCGCGTTCGATCCCTATTCCTTTTTTGGATTCGCTGTGTATCACGCGCTCGTCTGGACGGCGTGCCTGCTCTTGATTGGTCTCGTGCTTGCCCTGCACCGGCGCTTCCATGACCTTGGCCTCATCGCCATTCAGCGCTTCCGGTTCGATATCGTTCCGCTTATGTTGCTGCTGGCGATTGTCATAACGGGGCTGGCGCTCACTGTCGATAGCTCGTTTTTCGATGGCAGCTATTACTGGTTCATCTCGCTGACGCACGAAGCCATCGTGGTGTTCTGGCTTATCTCGCTGCCATTTGGCAAGTTCTTTCATATTCTTGAACGGCCCGCCACCGTGGGAATCGAACTCTACTGGCGCACCGGCGAGGATAGCACGCAGCATGTCTGTCCTCGGTGCGGCGAGGCATTCGCTCCGGCGCGCTTCATCGGTGACCTCAAGCGAACGCTATATGACGTTGGCCAGGAATACCACGTCACCGGCTCTTCCGCTACGAAACTCGGGAATGGTGAAGCGGGCAACACTGATGGCGTCTGGTGGCAGGATTTCTGCCCCGACTGCAAGCGCGTGATGCGCGGAGCGGCAAATCTGGCCGCGCTGGGCCGCGAGGGCAATCAGTTTCTGTAGTGAGAGCGTGGCCAGCAGACGATGACGGCCGGGCGAACTCAATGCAATCTCATCAAGCGTACATTGAACGGGGAAGTACCCCGAAGTCCAGGAAGATGGCGACCTCATGTCTGTAGACCGGCATATCTTTCAGCACGATACAACTGATACCTACGACCTCTATGAGCGCAAGCGCGGCCCGTGGAAGTCGAATGAAGACATAGAGCGATATGTGCCGACACACTGCTGCTATTGCGGGGTGCAGTGTGGCATGTATCTCAAAGTGGCGGATAACAAAGTCGTCGGCGTCGAGCCTCGCTATGATTTTCCGCTGAATCAGGGGATGCTCTGTCCGAAAGGCACGACGGCGTATCAGACCGTCAATCACCCCGACCGGCTGACATATCCGCTTATGCGGCGCGGCGGCAAGGACTCGCCTCTTGAACGTGCCTCATGGGAAGAGGTGATGGATACTATCGTCCGGCGATTTCGGGCGATCCAGCAAGAACACGGGAAAGACGCCGTAGCCGTCTATAGCGGTTCCTCGATGACCAACGAAAAATGCTACCTGATGGGCAAGTTTGCCCGCGTCGCGCTCGAAACGCGCCACTGCGACTACAACGGGCGTTTATGCATGTCCTCCGCGACTGGCGCGAATGAGCTGGCGCTCGGCATCGATCGCGCCGCCAACCCGGTGAGCGATGCGCTGCATGCTGACGTCATCTTTGTCATCGGTGCCAATGTCGGTGAATGCTTTCCTATCGTCACGAGCTGGCTTTGGCGCGCACGCGACCGTGGCACCAAGCTGATCGTCGCTGACCCGCGCCAGACGCCCATCGCCCGCACCGCCGATGTGTTTCTTCCACTGCGCTCGGGGACGGATTCCGCGCTGCTCAATGCCATGCTGAACGTGATTATTCGCGAGGGAATGGTGGATGAGGAGTTTATCCGCGCGCGTACCAATGGCTGGGATGAGGTCAGAGAAATCGCCCTGCAATATCCGCCTGAGCGTGTCGCAAGCATCTGTGGACTGCGGCCGGAAGCCATCGTGGAAGCCGCGCGCCTGTATGGGAGCGCCAAGGCCGCGCTGATCTACACCGCGCGCGGTCTGGAGCACCAGAGCAAAGGAGTGGATAACGGAGTGGCCTGCGCGAACCTCGCGCTCGCCACGGGCAACTTTGGGCGTCCCGGCGCGGGCTACATGACGCTCACCGGTCAAGGCAACGGCCAGGGCGGGCGCGAGATGGGACAGAAAGCCTCGCAGCTACCCGGAGAGCGCGACATCGAAGACCCGGAAGATCGGGCGTACATCAGCGAGGTCTGGGGCATAGAGGAGCGCGACCTGCCGCACTCGGGCTATCCTGCGACGCTGATGATTCCCGCCATGCTGCGTGAAGAGATACGCGCCTGCTTCATGATCTGCTCCAACCCGATGGTCTCGCTGCCCGATCAGCATACGGTCGAGCGTGCCTTGCGTGGACTCGATCTGTTCGTGGTCTGCGATTTCTTCCTGTCGGAGACGGCCGAACTGGCGGATATCGTGCTGCCAGGCAACGTCTGGGCGGAGGACGACGGCACGACTGTTAGCCTGGAAGGGCGAGTCATCAAGTACAACAAGGCTGTTGACCCACCAGGAGAAGCGCGCCGCGACTGGGAAATCGTCTGCGATCTTGCGCGACGGCTCGGTAAGGGACAATACTTTCCGTACCGCTCCGCGCGCGACATCTTCGAGGAGATCCGCATCGCCACAAAGGGCGCGAAAGCTGATTACTACGGTATCACGTACGAAAAGATCGACGAGCAGAACGGCGTCTTCTGGCCTTGCACGTCCGAGGAGAGCCCGGGCACGCCGCGTCTCTATGAAGAGCGCTTCGGATTTCCCGATGGCCGTGCCCGCTTCGTTCCGGTGACGTACCTGCCGCCAGCCGAAGAGCCTGACGAGATCTATCCAATGGTGCTCACGACGGGACGCGTCATCTATCACTATCTCTCCGGCAACCAGACGCGGCGCGTGCCGTTCCTCTTCGAGCAGGCGCCGTGTCCGTGGGTTGAACTGCACGAAGATATGGCGAAGCGGCTCGGCATCACGGATGGCGACTGGGTGACTGTGCGCACGCGGCGAGGCGAGCTGACGGCGCCAGCGCTCGTCGTGCGAACAATTCGGCCAGATACGTTGTTCATCCCGTATCACTACGGCCACAGGCAGGCCGCGAACCAGCTCACGAATCCGGTGCTCGAACCCATGATGAAGATTCCCGAGTACAAGGTCTGCGCCGCGGCGATTTCACCGGCCACGCAGCCACCGGAATGGGCGGACGAGTTCGACCTGGGCGTGCTCGACCTCGCGCGCAAGCGCCGCCGTGAGCTACCCACGGCGGGCGCGAAGCAGGGACCTGGCGTGCGGTAATCGCGGTGGGTGAGGAGTGAATCCGAGGAGTGAATGCAGTATGGCCGTTAAGCGCATTTTTCTTGATCCTTCACGATGTATCGGGTGCAGATCGTGTGTCGCGGCGTGCCGGGAATGCGATACGCACAAGGGCGAGAGCATGATCTACATCGATTACATCGATCGCGGCAATACCATCGCAAGCTCACCAACCCTCTGCATGCACTGTGAGGAGCCGGTCGCACCCTGCGCGCAGGTCTGCCCTGCCCAGGCAATACTCATCAGCCCGGATGGGGTGGTCCATCAGGCGGATGAGACACGCTGCATCAATATTCGCAATTGCGTCTATGCGTGCCCCTTCGGCGTGCCCAAGTTTGATGTAGAGGGACACTACATGCGCAAGTGCAACCTCTGCTATGACCGCACGAGCATGGGAAGGCCGCCGATGTGCGCTTCGGTATGTCCGACGCAGGCCATCTTTTACGGCACGTATGAGGAGTGGCTGGAGTCAGGGCGGGGCCAGCAGGGCGCGAAGCCGGTCAATACCTTCTACTTTGGCCGGCAGCGGTTGCGCACGCGTAATTACGTGGTGATGCGCGACGAGGATCGGGCGCTTGACCTGATGGAGATTGCTACAGCGGCAACGTTTGGCGAGAAGCGTGACGTGCCCGCACAGCCCATGGAGCGCGCGGCGCTGCCCTGGACGACCGGCACGTCGACGGGCGTCCCAATTCGTGAAGCGCCGCCCGAACCCTGGACGCCACGAACGCCCGCGCCCGCCCCCGCGCAGCCGGAGCCATCACGTCAGCCTGGCAGGGAGCCGCAGCCGGTTGGGCCCGGCAGCGCTTCGGACAACCAGTAGACGGGGCGACGCACGCCTGGAATACGAGGAGAAGGACAGCATATATGTCTGATGTTATGGATGCAGCAGGGGAGCAGGCTCACGAGCCGTCCGCGGAAAATCGTGAGCAGCGTCCGGGGCAGACGCCGCGGAGCCGCCAGGCACGCTCGAGTGGACGCATGCGCGGGCAGCAGTGGCGCGAAGAATTTCCCTATCACTGGCGTGGCGATGATCTGGTTACACGCCGTGATACGCTGCGGTTTCTGGTCGCGGGGAGCGGCGCGCTCTTCATTGCCACCTCTGCGCTCGCCATTACCGGAAGCGTGCGCTCATCCGTAGATGAGCACATCGTGCCCATCGCGCGGGTGGGTGAGATTGGCGTGAATCAGTCCCACGTGTTTACTTATCCGGATCAGTACGCGCAGGGCATTGTTGTGAATCTTCCGGGAAAGGGGCTTGTTGCCTATAGCGACGTCTGTACGCACCTTTCCTGCGCCGTGCTCTATCAGGCGGATAAGCAGCGGTTCTACTGCCCTTGCCACGATGGCGTTTTCGACGCGTATACGGGCGAAGTGCTGGCTGGTCCGCCTCCGCGCCCACTGCCGATCATCGAGCTGGATACCGCGCATGGAGTTGTATATGCCGTGCGGGAGGTGGAGCGTGGATGATGAGGGGAATGCGCTGAAGCCTGGCGACTTGCCCAGCGACATGAACAACACGGAAACGGTCGAAGATACGCTGGGTTCCGGCGCGCTCGGTACATCGATTCCACGGCGCAGCCCGCGCGCGCGGCGCCGCGTGGCGAATCCGGACGATCCACCCGTGCGCAGACCGCGCTACGGACGGTATGGGCCGCAGCCAGCGCCTGTGGATTCAGGCGCGCCTGGCCGCACGGCCATTGTGCAGGGGCAGGTATATCTCGTTGGGATCATCCTCGTGACGCAACTGGTGCTCGTCACAGTTGCGCTGCTGGAGTTGCTGGAGGGCCGCACCAACCGGCTCTGGTGGATCGCGGGCATCAGCCTGGTGGGATTCATCATCGCGCTCGTGGTCACCTTCTGGCCCCGCAGCCGCGTTAAGGGCTTCTAGGTGTGCGGCTCATCCGCGCCCCACCGGGGGATTGAGAGGTTTTTTGTCGTGAAGCGTGAGGACGGCCCCGTGCGAGATGGTGAGAGGCGCCGATACCGGATTGATCGCGAGCACCCCATCGGTGGCGAGATGTCCGATATCGTTCTGGGCATCGTGCGTCGCGCACAGCTAAGCTGGCTGCTCAATCACTACGCGCGTATCCCGACGCTCGCCATCTTCAGCTTCGTCAATGGCTGTCTGAGCATCGGCATCATGTCCGCTCTGGCGCTCGTGACCAACTCTCCGCTGATCTTTCCGTCGCTGGGGCCAACCGCGTTTCTCTTCTTTTATACGCCAACCGCGCCCTCAGCCTCGCCGCGCAATACGATCATCGGTCACGGCATCGGTGTTTTGGCAGGCTATTTCAGTCTGGTCATTACAGGGCTCACTGCGGCTGGTCCCGCGCTCTCCGTGGGCGTGACTACACCGCGCGTCATCGCCGCTGCCCTCTCGCTCGGCCTGACCGCGGGACTCATGGTACTGCTGAAGTCGCCACATCCTCCCGCTGGCGCGACGACGCTCATCGTGTCGCTTGGCCTGCTCACGTCGCCGCGCAATCTGATTCTGCTCATGGTTGCCGTCATCCTGCTGACGGTACAGGCCTTCGTCATCAATCGGCTCGCTGGCATCCGCTATCCTCTCTGGAGCCCACCGCAGGGTCAGGACGTGGCCACTCCGGTGAAATGATCGCGCAAGCACGGGGACGTTAGCCTTGCTGACAGGTCCGGAAATGGACGCCCGTTTGCTAGAACGCCGTCTTTGTCTGGTGCGTCTTTTCAGCAGTTGGTGAACGGCAAACTGTGGGTGGAAGTGGCAGGTGTGGGACACGGCAACTTTACGCAGCGGATTGACGAGATGCCGGAGCGATGTGAGTGGCTGGTGCTGGTGCTCACGCCCAGCGTCAGCCGCTCCTGCAATGTCACTTATCCTTCACTTCACTGCCCTGTTGCCTGTCGAGAAAGGCGAGGAAGACACGCCGAAATTCTTCAGGGTGCTCGATATGCGGCGAGTGCCCGCTCTCAGCGATAACGACTTCGTCGTACCGGCCCCCGTGCGCGCGATAGCGGTCGAGAACCGATCTCAGTTGCGCGACCATTGGCTGCGGCGGAAAGATGTCGCTCCCCGGCCATCCTGGGACGTAGCCAAGCTGGCCCAGCATTCCGAAGTCCAGCAATGAGGTATCAGATACAATCTGATCATCGCTGCCTCGTACCCATAAGACGTCACAACGCGGCTGAATGCCGGCGAAAGGGCTGAGGTCGCAATGGCCCGCCGCGAGCGCGTTATTCACGCCCTGGCTACCGGGCCGCGTCCCAGGCCAGTTTGGCGACGTCTGCGCGTCCCCGGGGTAGTTTCCCTCGCCTATCACCATCCGCAGCATCTCGTCCACATAGAGCTCCTCACGTTCCGCTGGCACGCGGAAAGGAGGCTTGAAGTAAAAAGCGTTCATGACCTGGCGCGGTGAGTTCGGCGATTCATCGCTGCGATCACCGTCCGCCAGGCGCTGCACATACTCACGATTGGCCGCACCCGCGCCCGAACCAGCGCCATCGGGAAAACACGGCGTACCGGCGATATCCTTCGTTCCTCCGAAGCCAAATGGAGACATTGGGTCGATCAGAGTAAGCGACGCGACATCGGCCGGGTGATCAATGGCGTACTGCATAACCACACCACCGCCCATTGACCAGCCCACCAGATGCGGTCGTCGAGTGCCGGTCAAGCCGAGTTCGACGAAGAGCGCGCGCAGGTCATCGGCAAAGTCACGCAAGCCTCGCGTGGCATCGACTGTTCTGGCCTCGCTTCTCCCAAAGCCACGCAGATCAGGCGCGATTGCCCAATAGCCGCTGGGGAGCGCCAGCAATGTCTCCTCAAAGAACCGGGCTGACGAGACATTGCCGTGTATGAACGCAACGGGCGTTCCGTCCGCGTCTCCCGCCACGAGTGTATGAACGCGCAGACGCGGCGTGGTGATCATCCTCGACTCGACGCCAGACAATAACGGTATACTCATGCGACATGTCCCTTCTCATGTGACGCGGCGCGCCATTGGGCGGTGCGCCGGATGATCGAGCGCCTGCGGGTGGCCCGGTTTGGGGGCGCCTCATCATAGGGCGCCGCAACGCCAGTCGCCAGTCGTCTCGTGCGCACGGCTCCTCTCGCGGGAGCCGATACCATCGGCTCCAATGCTCACTCCCCGCCAGCGGCGCGTTCGCCTGCCGGCTGGAGCACGAGGAGCACGCAGTCGCGCTGACCTTCGGTGTCTGGCAGACGGCTGTATTGCGCGGCGACGGGCAACTCTCTGCCGTCTTTCAGCGTGATGACGTACCGTGCCTGCTGGTCGATCATGCCGCTGTGCAAGCCGACGCGCATGGGGCACATATCGTGGCACAGCAGCGTCCCATCGACGCTATGGCAGCCGAGCAGGCTGTAGCATGCGACCTGGCCAGCTACCTCATCAGCCCGCCAGCCACAGAGATGTTGCGCTGCCTCGTTATAGAGCAGCACTGTGCGTTCCGGCGAAAGTACGAGCAGCGGCACCGGGGCGCGCTCGAGCGCCGCCAGCGCGAGTTCCTCGAGGCCCGCGCCGTGAGCAGGCGCACGCTCTTCACTGGGGCCAGCCTCATCGCTCGCGTCAAAGCGCAGCCGGTAGCCAACACCGCGCACCGTCTCGATTGGCACATCAGCGCCCATCGCGCGGCGCAGCTTGCGGCGCACATTGCTCACGTGGATGTCTACCGCGCGGTCGAACGGCATACCACGCAAAAAACCGCCCAGCCGGTTCAGCAGGTCCTCACGCGAAAACACTCGCCCCGGCTGGCAGACGAAGATCGTGAGGAGTTCATATTCCAGCGAGGTGAGAGCAAGGGGGTGACCGGCAGCGCGGGCTTGTCGCTGCTCGGGATCCAGTTCAATTCCGCCAGCGCGTATGATCCCCTGAGTGGATGTCACCGAACGTGTCATCCGGCGTAAGGCCACGCGCACACGCCCCAGCAGCTCATGTGGATGTATCGGAAGGGGAAGATAGTCATCCGCGCCGGCATTAAACGCGAGCAGCTTGTTCAGTTCATCTGGATGGTCGCTGAGGATGAAGATGGCTGGGCTGTCACTCGCGCGGCGCACCGTGCGGCACAGATCGAGTCCGTCCACGAGCGGCAGCGCCTGATCGAGCAGCAACAGCACGGGATGGTGCTGGCGGATAAGATGCTGGGCAGTGCGTCCATTGTAGGCGCACAGCACCATGTAGCCCTCACGCTCCAGCAGCGAGCGAAGCACGTCTACACGGTCCGGAGCACGATGCGCGACGAGTATCAGTGAAAGTGTCGCTCCCGTTTGCGCTGCCATAGGCGATCCGTCCCGCGCTGGTTCTCAAGCGGGCGCTTATCAGGAGCGCTCGCATACCACGCTACAGATCCGGGCTCCAGACAACAGCTTGGGCGCTTGCCTCTTGCCCACGATTTCGCCAGGGATCGCATCATAGTATATGAGCGGGCGGCATCGCGGTCAAGGAACTTTACATTTTAGAAACATTCTTTCGCGAATGTTGCACACAACTCCGTGGCACTGTGTCTCTCAGCATCAACCTTGACCTCGTAGCGAGGGGAGAACGCAAGCCATGGGCGCTTCGTATCCGCCGGCCGCGATTCGCTGGATGCGGCCCGACGATCTGGATGCCGTCGTACAGCTCGATACCCACGTATCAGGCGAGCTGAGGCGTTCCTCCTTCGAGCGCCGTCTGGCTTCTCTCGGCCCAGACACGCGCACCATCGCTCTGGTCGCAGAGACGGCGGGCTCCATCGTCGGCTTTGTCATGGGGACGCTTACCAATGGTGAGTTCGGTTTCGCCGATGCCACTGCCCTCCTCGATTCAATCGCCATTCATCCTGACCAGCGCCGGCGTGGGATAGGGAAGCGGCTCGTCGAAGCCTTTGTCGCCGAAGGTGCCAGCCGGGGCGTTCGCGATATGTACACGCTGGTCAACTGGAACGCCTGGGACATGCTCAAGTTTTTCGATTCGATCGGTTTCGGCCTCGCGCAGACAGTTCCCCTACGTCTACATATCGGCGAGAGCCAGGGGGCAGCAACATGAGCCAGGCTGATGCAGAGCAGCGCGCTGAGCAGCTCGCGCGCGAGGGATGGACACGTCGATTCACCGCGCTTGGCGCCCGGCTCGAAGAGGCCATCGCGCTCTACCGCGGACTCGGCTATGAGATCACGCTGGAGCCAGGAACGCCGGGCTCCTCCGAGGGGACAGATACGTTGGCATGCGCGCAGTGCTTCGTGATGTCGGTCGCGCGCACTATCTACACGCGCCCGCTGGCCGGCGGCACGCGTGAGCACAGGGCAGAGAGGTAGCACTATGACAAATTTCCCCGCTAACCCCCCCGAAAGCTTTGGCTTTACGGAGATCCTCTACACCAAGCGCGACTGGGTGGCTACTGTCACGATTAACCGGCCCGACAAGTACAACGCCTATTCGTACCACACCCTGCAGGAGATGACGCGGGCGCTGCGCGACGCCTCGTGGGACGATCAGGTCGGCGTGGTCGTGCTGACTGGTGCCGGAGACAAGGCGTTTTGCACCGGAGGCGATGTCAAGGAGTACGCCGAGGAGTATACCGAACGCCCGCGCGACTACTGGAAGTGGATGGGCGTCTTCATGGAATGTGTGGACATGCTGCGAAACGTTGGCAAGCCGACAATCGCCCGCCTCAACGGCATGGTTGTCGGCGGAGGGAACGAACTCAATATGGCGTGTGACCTCGCCATCGCCGCCGATCATGCGCGCATCCGGCAGGTGGGCGCGGAGGTCGGCAGCGTCGCGGCTGGGGGAGCGACTCAATGGCTCCCAGTGATCGTTGGCGACCGGCGGGCACGCGAAATTCTCTATCTCTGCGAATGGATCGACGCGAACAAGGCCCTCGACTGGGGGTTGGTCAATCAGGTAGTGCCCTACGCGGAACTCGACGATGCGGTTGCAACGATGGCAGCCAAGCTCGTGGACAAATTTCCTGAGAGCCTGCGCTACACAAAACAGCAGGCCAACTTCTGGAAAGACCTCGCCTGGTACCAGACTGCCGGTCATGCGCGCGAATGGCTGGCGCTCCATTACACCGCGCTAGAGCCATATGAGGGCATGCACGCGTTCGTCGAGAAGCGCCGCCCGGGCCACCTCGCCGTTCGAGAGCGCGCGGCCAGCGGTGGATCGAGCGAATTTGTCTGGGGGCCATACAACCAGACATGCCCAAAGTGCGGGGCCAAAGGCATCCCGGCGGATTTCAGGTATTGCGGGCGCTGTGGCGCGGCACTGAGCCAGGCCGACGCGCGCTAGACGCGCAGGATGGAGTTGAGATGTATGCGAGCAGCTATTTTCCACGCGTCAGGCGAGCCTCTACATGTAGGCGATTGGCCTGATCCCACGCCCGGCCCCGATGAGATTTTGGTGCGCGTTGCCGCTTGCGGCCTGTGTCATACCGATCTGCACTACATCGATCACGGGGTGCCGACGGCCAAGCAGCCCCCGCTGATCCTCGGACACGAGGCGACCGGCACCGTGGCGCAGGTGGGCGCGTACGTAACCAACCTGGCGGTAGGCGATCGTGTACTGCTTCCTGCGGTGCTTCCGTGTGGGTCGTGCTTCGCGTGCCGTACGGGGCGCGAGAACATCTGCCTGCATATGCGCATGTTCGGCAACGACGTGGATGGAGCGTACGCCGAATACGTTACAGCGCCCGCCAAAGATGTGTTCATGCTGCCCGACGAGCTTCCTTTGATCGAGGGATGCATCATCGCGGACGCCGTAACTACGCCATATCATGCCGTCAAGAATCGCGCGGAGGTGCGTCCTGGTGACAATGTCGTGGTCTATGGCTGCGGTGGCGTAGGGCTGAACGTCGTGCAGTTCGCTCGGCTGGCTGGCGGCCTGGTGATCGCGGTAGACATTGCAGATGAGAAACTGGAGCATGCGCTGCGTTTGGGCGCGAGCGCTGTCATCAATCCGCAGCGCGAGGCGGCGGGTGTTGCCAAAGCGGTACGCCGGCTGACGGCTGGCGCCGGCGCTGATATCGCTATCGAGGCGATAGGTAATCCCGCGACGATGAAAGACGCATTCAGCACATTGCGGCCCGGTGGGCGGCTGGTCGTGGTCGGCTATAGCGACCACGAGGTCGCGCTCAACGCAGGGCGGGTGATGTACCGGGAGATGGAGATTCGCGGCAGTCTCGGCTGCCGCCCGGTGGACTATCCGCGTGTGATCGAGCTTGCTCGCGCGGGACGCATTGAGGTCGCTTCACTGGTCACGGCGCGCTTCCCGCTCGATGAAATCAATAGCGGGCTGGATACACTGCGCGCGGGCCGCGGTATTCGTTCTGTGGTGGTCATGGAGTGAGGAGGCAGGTACATGCAAACGGCATTCACTTTTCTGCATGTAGAGCAGATGGATGGCGTCGCCCTGCTGACCCTCGACCGGCCACCGCTTAATGTGCTGACCATCGGGATGATTGGCGAACTCGATACTGCCCTGCGTGATGCTGGCTCGGACCACCATCTGAAAGCTGTTGTTTTGCGAGCGGCGGGCAAGACATTTTGCGCGGGCGTTGATGTCGCTGATCATGCCCCTGATCGAGTAGACGCCATGATTCGCGGATTCGGTCAGTTGTTCACGCGCCTGCGGGCACTGCCCGTCCCGACAATTGCCGTGGTACAGGGCGCGGCGCTTGGTGGCGGAACCGAGCTGGCGATGGGCTGCGACCTCGTGCTGTCCGGGGCATCGGGGCGGTTTGGCCAGCCAGAGATCAAGCTCGGAGTCTTTCCGCCCATCGCTGCCGCTTACCTGCCATCGCTCACTGGTTATCACCAGGCGGCGCGACTGATCTTCACCGGTGAAACGATCTCAGCTGACGAAGCCCACCGGTTGGGACTCGTGACAGACGTTGTTCCTGACGCCGATCTGGCTGCCCGCTTGGAGGCTCTGCTCAGCCAGATGCGGGGCCTGAGCGCTGCAAGCCTCCGTCTGGCGAAGCGCGCCTTGCTCCTTGGCGCTGAGCGCGGCGGGCCGGGCGCGCTCGACGCGATTGAGCGCCTATATCTTTCAGACCTCATGGCGACCGCTGACGCCGCCGAGGGCATTCAGTCCTTTCTTGAGAAGCGCCAGCCCGCCTGGCGCGACGCCTGATGCGCAGCGATGCGACGATGATCGTTTACGCATTCTGCCGTTGCGCGGTTGCCAGGCAGCGTGCACCGGTCCGGTGCGGAACAGGAGGCCGCTGTGGCTATTGAGATTGAATCTTCGCTCATTGAGATCCTCGCGCGCTGCCATGAACTCAGCATGCGGCAGGAGATCACCGACGATGAAGCGGACAACGCGATTGGCTATTTTCCGGTCTACTTCCCAGAAGAGATCGTTCATGCCGCTGGTCTGCGTCCCCACGCGCTGCTGGGTGGCGGCAACCGCATCGAGGTGCGCTACGCGGATGCGCGCATCGGTTCGTTTGTCTGCTCTATCTGCCGCAGTACCGCGGAACTCGGTCTCAACGGCGCGCTGAGTGGTCTCGGCGGCTTCTTTGCGCAGCCCATCTGCGATGCCGCCAAGCACATGGCGGGAGTCTGGGGCCGCAACTTCCCACAGCAGAACCCCCAGATTCTTGCGTTGCCGCAGAACGTCAACTCTCCCGCGGCCGTGCGCTACGTCTACGATGAATACCAGCGGCTGCGCTCTGTTCTCGAAGAGAAGGTGGGCCACGATATCACCGACGAGGCGATCCACGCGAGCCTGGGCATCTACAACGAAAACCGTCGCCTGCAGCGCGCGCTGTATACCATCAAGCGCGATGATCCGGCGCGGCTCTCCACTGTCGAGGCCTATCTGCTCGTGCGCGCGGGTACCCGCCTGCGACGTGAACGGCACAACGAATTGCTGCGTGAAGCCCTCCGCCTGCTGCCTGAGCGGCGTGTCCGGCCTATGGACAAGCCGCGTGTCCTCTTTCTCGGCGGTTTCTGCGAGCAGCCGCCGCTGGAAATGCTCGAAACCATCGAGGATGTCTGCTTCATCGTGGATGATGATCTGCTCATAGGCCAGCGTTGGATCACGTCGGATGTTCCCGAGGATGGCGATCCGGTCTGGGCACTGGCGGAAAGCTACATCCAGCGCTCTGCTGCCAGCCCGGTCCAGTATGACGCGCGCAAGCACAAAGAAGATACGCTGATGACGCTGTTGCGCGAGGCACGCGCCGAGGCGGCGATTATCGCCGCGGCGAAGTTCTGCGAGCCGGGACTTGACGACCAGCTTGCGCTCTCGCGTCGGCTGGACGCAGAGAAAGTCCCGTACCTCGTCCTCGAGTTCGAGGAAAAGATGACCAGTTTTGAGCAGATGGCGATGCAGGTCGAAACATTCGCCGAGTCGCTGCTATTTGAATAGGGAGCGCCCATATGGCCGAGACCCCTTCCGGCGTACTCCGCGTTGACGCCCGCGCCGCGGGGCAGCGCCTCGTCAATCAGTGGCTGGCGAATATCCACACCGCGCCAGCGCGCGGCCAGCCCGTCGCCTATATCTTCGTGATGGGGAATGCTATCGAGATTCTTCGCTCGTTTGGCTTCGAGATGGTCTTCCCGGAGATCAACTCACTGCAAACGGGAGTGCGCAAAGCGGCTCCAGACTTTCTGGCAAAAGCGGAGGACTACGGCTTCTCCCCCGACGTTTGCAGTTACGTCAAAGCAGATGTTGGCCTCATGCTGAGCAATATGGAGCATCCCTCTGGCACCCACATGCCTACGCCTGACCTTGCCATTGCCTCCAGCCTCTGCAACGTCTACATCAAGTGGGCGGAGATCTGGGAACGGCGCTTCGGCACACCAGCTTTCGTGCTCGACATTCCTGGCAAGCGCTTTGAGAGCTGGAGACCATTGCCAGGCACGCCACAGTATGAGGCTGACAAACGCTGGGTGGAGGGCCAGCTGCGCGACCTGATCGCGCGCTGCGAAGACATAACCGGCAAGAAATTCGACCCTGACCGCCTGGCGGAGGTCGAAACGCATGTCAACGAGATGGTCCGCCTTTGGACTGAGATTCTCCAGCTCAATCAGCATCGCCCCGCGCCGTATAACTCTATGCTCGATGGCCTGACATATATCGGTGTCCTGAATGCCTGGCGTGGCACACCGGAGGGCGTCGAGTATATGCGCCTGCTGCGAGATGAGGTCGCCGACAAGATCGCGCGCGGCGAGGGGCGTGTGCCGAACGAGCGCTTCCGCCTGATCTTCAGCGGGACACCATGCTATGTGAATATGCGGCGTCTGGTTGAGTTGTTCGAGTCGCACGGAGGAGTTTTCGCCGCGTCTGATTACCTGACCTATGCCGCAGGCGGCCTGGATAGCAGTGGCCTGTTTTATGACCCGTCGCGGCCACTGGAAAGCCTGGCCGAGGTCACGACGCTCGCGTCGCAACTCGGACTTTCGAACCACTTCTTCTCGCATCATACCCTGGCACGGCAGGTCAAAGAGTACGCCGCGGATGGCATTGTCTACCACGGCATCAAGAGCTGCCGCACCGTCGCCACGAGCATGGCGGATAACCGCGAATATGTCACCTCCCGCTATGGGCTGCCCACTCTCTATATAGAGTCCGACCTGATCGACCCGCGCTACTGGTCGGACGCGCAGATCAAGAATCGCGTCGATGCTTTCTTCGAAGTGTTGGAGCAGCGATCCCTGCTCGATGGAGGGCAGTGAGATGTTGTACGTGGTGGGAGTCGATATTGGTTCGACTCAGGCGAAAGCTGTCGCACTGGACGAGCGGGCGCAAATCGTAGGTCAGGCCCTGCTCGATATCGAGATGAATATGGGATCCGCCGCCCAAGAGGTATTCGATCAGGTATTGCGGGTAGCCGGGCTGAGCGAAAGTGAGATCGCCTTCACCGTGGCGACCGGCTATGGCCGCTATCGCGTCACCTTTGGCGATGCACAGGTCACTGAGATCAGCTGCCACGCGCGCGGCGCCACCGCCGAATTCCCGCGCACGCGCACGGTCCTCGACATTGGCGGCCAGGATACCAAGGCGATTCGCGTTGGCGACGCGGGTGAGGTGATGGATTTCGCGATGAACGACAAGTGCGCCGCCGGCACTGGGCGCTTCCTGGGCGCGGCGTCATTCGCGCTGGAACTGCCGCTTTCTGACCTGGGTCCGCTGGCGATGCAGGCGACGGCTCCTGTGAAGATAACGACCACCTGCACCGTCTTCGCGGAATCCGAGATCATCGGGCATCTGGCGAAGGGCCACCGCGCTGAGGACGTGCTCGCGGGCATGCACTACTCCATCGCCACCCGCTGCGCCTCGCTGGTGCGTCGCGTTGGTCTGACCCCGGAGATCACCTTCACGGGTGGAGTTTCGCGCAACGCGGCGATGGTGACGCTCTTGCAGCAGGTGCTCGGCATGCCGCTGAATGTCAGCGCGCAAGGACATTTCATGGGAGCTATTGGCGCGGCGCTCTATGCGCTTGACCACGCGCGCGCCGGACACCCACGGGCGCGCGCCGAGGAGGTGCCATCATGACGCGCAATATTCTGGTCGCAGGCATAGACATTGGCTCAACGTATACCAAGACAGTGCTGCTGGACGGGACGCAGGCCGTGCGCGCAACCGCTATACGACGCAGCGGCTACAAGCCGGCTGCTGCTGCTGCTGCCGTCTTCGATGACCTTGTCGCCAGCGCTGGCGTGGCGCGGTCGGATGTTACATATATCTGCACGACTGGCTATGGTCGCTACATGGTGCCTTTTCGCCATACCCAGATTACCGAGCTGACGTGCCATGCGGTCGCGACAAGCTATCACTTTCCCAACGTGCGCACCATTCTTGATATCGGAGGGCAAGACATCAAGGCGATTCGCATCGACGCGCTTGGGCGTGTGCGCGCGTTTCGCCTCAACGACAAGTGCGCCGCTGGCACGGGCGCATTTCTGGAAAAGACGGCGCGCTACCTCGGCTTGCAGACAGGTGACATCGGAGCGTATGCCTCGCGATCCGCTCACGCCGTCGAGATCAGCAGCGTCTGCGCTGTCTTCGCGGAATCTGAGGTAGTCAATCACCTGGCAAGCGGCATAGCGCCAGAAGACATCATGGCGGGGGCTATTGTCGCGCTAGCCGGTCGCTCAGTCCAGCTAATGAAGCGAGTTGGGCTGGAGGGTGACTTCGCGCTGGCTGGTGGGATGACGCATAACCCGGCGATGGTCGGTGCGCTGGAGAACAGGCTAGGCGCCCAGTTGCATCTGCCTCCCGATGGGCTTGGGCAGTTCAATGGCGCATTCGGGGCGGCGCTGCTGGGCCTGCGGCGTGTCAATCGACTTATCGCGGAGGGACGCGAAATTATGCCTCCCGCTACCGAGAGCGAGTTCAAGGCGCGGCGCTGGTCGACCTATGTGCCCGACGGGGCACGGGCTGCGATCTTCGCATAGGATTGCTGTGGAAGCGGCACTTCGCTCATCCCGGCAATCCGCTCTCCCGCGATAGAGAATGCTTGCGCTGACGCGCACTTCCCCGGAGCGCGCTGACATTGATTCCCAGCGGCGCGTCGAGATGAGCGAGCACATCGAAACAAAGGGTCAGATCGTTGACACAGGCTCTCGCCATGTCGCTTACTGTTGAGTGTTGATTATGTCAACATTCGGGTTGCACAGACTAGTCCGAGGCAAACCTCATTCATGGCATTGACCACACAACACGGACACGCTGTCGATTCAGCGCAAGCTCTGCCGGATATCTCCCAACTTCGGCGCGTCTTCGGCATTGTCGCGGGCATTTGTCTGCTGTTCATCGTCTTCACGACGACGGCGATGATGCTCTATCCGGGGGGAACCGGTCCAATCGCGACGTCCCACGGGTACCAGTTTTTCGTCAACTTTTTCAGTGACCTGGGCCGGACACGCACACAGTCTGGGGCAACGAACTATCCATCCATGCTGCTCTTCGACAGCGCGATGCTTGCGGTTGGCGGCGGCGCGGCGGCATTCTTCGGCGCCTTTGCCCGCTATTTCGCCATGCATGGGACGACACTGTGGGGACGGCGGTTGAACCGGGCGGCGACAAGTGTCGGGATGCTGTCGGCAGTGTTTTTCGCGGGCGTTGGGGTCACACCCTCCAATCTGATCATGCCAGCGCACTTGGTGGCGTCTCAGGGGGCGTTCTATCTGCTACTGGCTGCCGTCCTCCTGGAGATTGCCGCTATTCGACGCACGCCTAGTCTGCCCTCCGCGCTGCTGTGGATAAACGGTGCCTTTGTGTTCGTGCTCGTTGGATACGTAGGACTGATGACGTTTGGTCCGACAGCTAACACCTTGCTTGGGGATGAAATCAACGTCACGGCACAGAAGATTATTGTCTACGCGGCAGTCGCTACAATCTTCGCGCAGGCAATGCTGCTGCGCTTGCACCTGCTCCGTCCGCGCGCAGTGCCTGCATAGGCGCAGTGTTCCCGCGCCTCCTCAGAGTTGTGCATAGCCGGAAGGCCGAGCTGATCCACGGGTAGGCTTGCGCTGGAGCTGAAGCCGATCTGACCCGCGCCGTCCTCATTGGCGCCGCGCAGGAGGGCAAGGTACTTATGCCGCTGCTCGAAAGCGCGACACTGGTCACTGAGGAGATGAGCCGCCCCGTCTCGCTGGCATCACGTCTATCGACACAGGCGAAGACATCGCGTTACCATGCCAGCGTGGAGGCGCCACCGGCAATAGCCTGGAGGGACCTCTCGGTATCGAGCGGGCGTGCCATCCTGCGGTGTCCGGCGTTTTCCATCGATCACATGACTGCCAGTTTGCTTCTCCTCAAGCCCCAATTTAGGGTGGAATCCCCAATTTGTCTGAATTGACGCGATACAGCCGGTATGCTAAGGTAGCGCCGAAGTGCTGAGGCTATGCTTGCCTCCCTATGCCACAAGGCTGTGTGTGCGTACTTCTCGTTCTCCAGGGAACGTGACCTTTCTCCTGATGCACGAAAGGAAGAAGTGAGATTCATGAGCGTTGATCTCACAAAACTGACGGCGCACCTCTCGCCTGAGCAGCAGGAACAGGTGAAGAAGCTGTACCATCGAAAGGAGGAGAACTCTACCGCTGCGTTTCTGTGGTGCTTCTTCTTCGGTACACTCGGTGCGCATCGATTCTATCTGCGCCAGTGGGGCAGAGGTTTCGCGCGGCTGGCTATTCCTCTTCTCGCTGTCGTCGTCATTCTCGCGGGCATCATTCTTCGGCTACCTCAATACGCCATTATCGCAGTCGCCATTGTCCTGCTCGGCATAGCGCTTGTCTGGGAGGTGATCGATCTGTTCCGCATCGATCACGAAATCTATGAGCACAATCTGCGCATTGCCGAGGGGTTGATCGCCCAGACGAGCTTTGCCGATACGTCCATCGAGACGGACGCTATTGGGCGCATGCACACCATGATGGCCGAGGCCGCCGCCGCACCCGCTGCTGCCGTGGCGCACGAGCAGGCTATCCAGCAAGCCGCAGGCATCGAAGAGCCAGCTACTCCGGAAGAGCCACTCGCTCAGGCGAGCGAGGCCACCTACATGGCTTCGACGCGCAATGTGATCAGCGAAGAACCAGAGGCGCTGGCGAAAGAAGATGACTTCAATCCGGCTCACAGCTGGAGTGTCAGCGAACATCATGGCGAAGAAGCGGAAGCGGTGGCCGCCGCTGGCGCTGCCGCTGCGCTCGTGACGGATGAGGCGGCCACGCGCGCACACGTGGAAACGGATCATAGCGTCACGGATAGCCTGGAGCTGCACTCTACCGAAGCCGAGCTCGCCGGAACGCAGGAGGAGCAGGCGCCCGAGGAGCTTGCCGAGACAGAGCCTGAGCCTGCCGTAGCGGAACCCGAAGCCGCTGATGAGAACATAACATCCGGATATGAATCCGTCGTTGCGGAGCAGGGCGCTCCCGGCAGCGAGGCGGTTATGGTCATGGCCGCTGAAAGCGCGAACGCGACTCAGCTTGACGAGGAGCCGTCACTGGCGCCACAAATCCGGGTACCAGCGCTCGATGTCACAGACATGGGCTACGTAGAAGGTGAGCGTCCCATCGCCGACATCGGCACGGATACCAATCCCCTGATGATCGCGATTCCACGCGATATGATGGGGTATACGGCTGGCGCCGCCGCACTGGTGGAGACGGAACAAACCGCGAGCGACGCGCCTCTCGCGGAGCCGGAGACGCTGCAAGCGGCTGACTACGAAGCGGAGCCGCTCAGCGCAGACACATACGCGCCGCCGGTGGTCCCGGTGTCGTCATCGTACGATTTTGTGAGTGATACGCCAGACGACGTGTCCGGCGAAACGCCGACATACGGCGAGCCAGCGGCGGATTCTGATGTGCCTCACGAGGAGACCGTCACCCCGTGGGAAGCCGGCGCGCTCGCGACCGCTCTTGTTCCGGCTGCCGAGGACGCGATTAGAGCCGAGCCGCAGGAGCCCTCCGCCGAGCCAGAGCCGGTGAGCAGCGATGCGCCAGAAACGACCATCACAACCAGCGCGGAGCCAGAGTCGCCAGCTACCGTAGCCGAGGGCGCGTCCGCTGCCGAGCAGGAAGCTGCGCATCACATGCTGCGGCGGGTGCGTGTGGTGCGCCAGGTAAAGGTGAACGGGCAGATAACGGAGGAGACGTTCGCGGAAGAGTACATCGACCCCGATGCTGACCCTGAACCTGTTCGCGCGCGTCTTCGTGAAAAGCTGCACATCGAGGCGCTGGCCCGGCAAGCGCAAGAAGGCGGCTCACAGGCGTAACGCAGGCGCACGCGGGGCGCCTACAGGTAGGCAGATATACCAGGGCTGGTTCTCGGGCTTCATCCTGGGAACCGGCTCGTTTTCCTACCCGCCAATTCGTTGACACGCGATCTTAGCGCATGTTATGCTTGATAGGCTTGCCTGGCGCAGGCGAGTTCGCGGTGGTCCACTACCTGTTGCATACCCGATCTGACGTCGGAGGAATAGTCGAGGCATGGTAAAGATTCGTCTCATGCGCATGGGCATGAAAGCAGCCCCATCCTATCGTGTTGTCGTCTCGGAGGCGAGCTCGCCGCGTGACGGGCGCTTCATCGAGAATATCGGGTGGTACAACCCGCTCACCGACCCATCCACGATCAACATCAATGCTGAGCGGGCACGGCACTGGCTCAGCGTTGGCGCGCAGCCAACAGAATCCGTTCGCCAGTTGCTCGAGCGCGCGGGCGTTTTGGAGCGCGAGGCGCAGCCTGAGTCCGCATCGAAGTAGCCCGGAGTACGTGTACCTGGCGCCGTGCGAGCTGGAGCACATCATGCAGTCCCTCATAGAGTTCATCGCGCGCAATCTAGTAGACAATCCAGATGCAGTGGAAGTGGAGTCCGTGCGGGAAAATCGTTTCGCCACGGTGCTTCGGCTGCGTGTGCATGAGGATGATCTCGGCAAGGTCATCGGAAGACAGGGCCGCGTAGCCAAAGCCATGCGTACCCTCATGCGCACCTCTGGTTCGCTACAACAAAAACGGCACATCGGACTGGAGATCGATGAACTCTCATCCTGAGAACGGACAACAGAAGCTTGCCGGCTCATCCGCAAGTCAGCCGCATCCCGACGAATGGGTCACGATTGGTGAGATCGTTGGGGCGTTTGGCATCAAGGGTGAGGTGAAAGTCCATCCTCTCACCGACGTGCCGGATCGCTTCGAGCACCTCACGACGATTTACATTGGCGAGCAACATACCGCCTGGAACGTCGCTGGCGTCCGGACACATAAGCACCATCTCCTTCTCACGCTCGAAGGGCTGACTGGCATCTCGACGGCGGAAGACATGCGCGGGAGCGCGATCCGGCTGCCGCTCGACGAGATCGCGCCTTTGCCCACTGACCAGTTCTATCTCCACGATGCTATCGGGCTTACGGTCCGGCATGTCGACGGGCATACGCTCGGCACAGTGGTCGATGTCATCCCCGGTACCGCGAGCGAGCTGTTTGTCATCAAGCCGACGAATGGCGGTGAGGACGTGTTGATGCCAGTCGTCAAGGCATTTGTTGCGCGTTTGGATGTGGCAGCCGGCGAGGTCATCGTCTCACCGATTCCCGGTCTCTTCGATGATCAATACGAAGAAGCCTAGCTATCCGCAGTACGCCGCGATGTCTCGACGGACCCCAGGATCGGGAAGCCAGGGCCATGAGCGCAGAGCCTCAATCCTGCGAAAGTCGCATCCGTAGCCAGAGCATTCCCCATGCGTCGCCGCTATTTGATGGCAGCCTCATCCCAGGGCCGATTCTTCCGTCCCCATACGACTATCGCGCCGCCGTCGCGCGTTTCCCGCAGCGCCAGCCGTGCGCGACGCCAATCGCCTCAAGATTGCGTATCGTGCCGTGGGCAACGTTGCTCCGTAAGGCGCTGCCGCTGCTTCTGCCATGCGTTGCCCAGAACCTGTTCCGCCATCTCCGCCTCCTCAATCTGTCACGCGATGGCATGGCTCACAATTTCGTGAGATTGGGCATGTGTACGGACTACCTGGCGGATCTCGCACCATCCGCTATGCAGTAGGGGGTACGCCGTGTTGGGCGCTTGCCGCATGCATGCCCGCGCCGCCTGGCAACCTGCCGTCTGCGAAATCACTATCGAGCAGCCGGAGACGCTCCTTGTACCGTAATGCCAGCGGGCGTATAATCAGCAATGCGGTACAAAGCGGCGCGACTGAGACGAGGGCGTCTCGCGTGTCGCGCCGTGGTGGAGCGAGTGTATGTACGAAAGCATCATCTGGCGAATAGCGTACACGCTGGCACACATTCCGGCTGAGCGCGCACGATGGAGCGGTTCGCCGGCTCCACCCCACCGTATTTCCTCCCCTTCGCTCTACACTCTTCCTCTAGTTATTCAGGAGTAACGCCCATGTACAGAGGCCAATCAGGTCAATGGTCCTGGCTGTTCCACCGCGTGACCGGGTTGGGTGTCCTGTTGTTCCTGCTGGTCCACATCGTGGATATCACCCTCATCGGTTTTGGCCGGACGGTCTATAACGACTCGATCGCGGTATTTGCCTCCTGGCCGGTGCGCCTGCTTTCGCTGGCGCTGATAGGCGCGGTAATGTATCACGCCTTCAACGGCGTGCGCATTATTCTCATAGATTTCTGGCCGGCGGCGTACAAGTATCAGCGTGCGATGTTCTACATCGTGCTGGCACTGACGATCATTTCATTCATTCCGATGGCCTATTTCGTCGGCGCTCCGATCTTTGGGATTTGCCCCCAGGGCGATTGCACGGCTTCGGCGATGCTCTAGGTGATGGCTGGAAGTGAGTACAGGCATGGCAACTGAAACCGCAAAGCGATCTACGCGTGTGACGCCTTACGGAGCGACTAGCCGGCCGACGGGTGGTGGCTGGGAAACGTTCTCGTGGTGGTTCTTCCGCGTGAGCGGCGTTGGCTTGATTTTTCTGGTTATTGCGCACCTCATCATCATGCATGTCATTACCGACGTCTCAGCGACGGGGTATGATTTCGTCGCGCACCGGTACGCCAATCCATTCTGGCGCGTATATGACCTGCTCCTGCTGACGCTCGGCCTGCTGCACGGCTTGAATGGCCTGCGGATCGTGAGCGATGATTACATCCGGACGCGCGGCATCCGGCTAGCCGTGCAGAGCGTTCTGTTCCTGACCGTGGTGACGTTCTGGCTGATGGGGACGATGACAATTGTCACTTTTCAGCCCGGACAGACACTTTCGCAGGCCATGCTGCACCTGCTCTCGCGCTAGACTATCAAGGTATGTATCCATCAGGCTCCGGCGGGCCTGAGCAAACGCGTGACGTCGTGGCCAGCCAGCGGCTTATCCGGGCAGGTACGGCGCTTCTCGCCGGCTAGGGGAGAATCCCGTGAATTATCACAAGTTCGATGTCGTGATCGTGGGTTCCGGTGGTGCCGGGCTCATGTCCGCGATGCAGCTCGCGCATAACGCCAGCATCGCCGTCGTGAGCAAGCTTTATCCTACACGCTCACATACCGGAGCGGCCCAAGGTGGCGTGGCCGCGGCGCTGGGCAATCTCGAAGAAGACCACTGGCAATGGCACATGTTCGACACCGTCAAAGGCGGCGACTACCTCTCAGACCAGGATGCCGCCGAGGTGCTATGCCGCGAAGCGATCGACGCAGTCTATGAGCTGGAACACTGGGGATTGCCTTTCAACCGGACCGCTGATGGCAAGATCGACCAGCGCCGGTTCGGCGGTCACACGCGCAATTTGGGTGAAGGTCCTGTACGCCGTTCCTGCTATGCGGCGGACCGCACCGGACATATGATCCTGCAGACCATGTTCCAGCAGTCCGTCAAGAATCAGGTCACCTTCTTCAACGAGTACATGATGCTGGACCTGCTGATGAATGACGGGCAGGCCGTCGGCATCGTTGCGCTGTGCCTGCGGGATGGCACGCTTCACACCTTCCACGCGAAGGCTGTTGTGCTCGCGACAGGCGGTTATGGGCGGGCATGGCGCATCACCAGCAACGCGCTCGCCTGCACGGGCGATGGCATGGCGGTTGCGTATCGCCGTGGCATACCGCTCGAAGATATGGAAATGTATCAGTTTCACCCTACGGGCCTCTACAAAGTGGGTATCCTGCTTAGTGAGGCCGCGCGTGGTGAGGGAGCCTATCTGCTGAATAGCGAAGGTGAGCGGTTCTGTATCCGGTACGCGCCGACATTGCAGGAGCTTGCGCCTCGCGATATGGTGTCGCGCTTCATCTATCAGGAAATAGCCGAGGGGCGTGGCATTAACGGACAGGATTACGTGTATCTCTCCGTGGCGCATCTGGGCAAGGAGAAGATAGACGAAAAACTGCCGGACATCACCGACTTCGCTCGCAACTATCTCGGCGTTGAGCCGTACTATGAGCCAGTGCCGATTCAGCCTACCGCACACTATGCCATGGGTGGAGTGCCGACGACGATCGACGGTCAGGTCATCATGGATGAGAACAATACGCCCATTCCGGGTCTGTATGCGGCGGGTGAAGTAGCGGCGGTCTCCGTGCATGGCGCGAACCGGCTGGGCACGAACTCGCTGGTGGACCTGATCGTTTTTGGCAGGCGCGCTGGCAAGCATATCGCATCGAAATGGCTGCCGGAGGCCGATTTCGCACCGCTGCCCGCAGACCATGAAGCCTTCGCAGCAGAGCAGGTCGAGCGCTTGCTCTCGAACACGAAGGGAGAGACGCAGGAGGCGATCCGCAAAGAGCTACGCGATGAGATGATGGATAAGGTTGGAGTCGTACGCGACGAACAGCGCCTGACGGGCATGCTGAACAAGGTCAAGGAACTCAAGGAGCGCTACAGCACCATCCGGCTGATGGACCGCAGCCGCGCGTTCAATACCGAGCTGATGGAAGTCATTGAGCTGGGCAATCTGATCGAGTGTGCGGAAGCGACCACCGCGGGCGCACTGGCGCGCAAAGAGAGCCGTGGCGCGCACTATCGCACAGACTACCCGAAGCGCGACGACGCCAACTTCCTGCAGCATACGCTGGCGTATCGGACGGATCGCGCAGGCGAGCCCGAGTTGCGGTACAAGCCCGTCGTTCTGGGAACGTTTGAACCGAAAGAGCGCAAGTACTAGCGCGTTATCCGGCATTACCATCTGGGGCTGCGCTCCCAGCATGATAATTGGAGAGGACAGAAGATCATGGCTGCCGCACCATCTGCCCGAGAGGTGCACATCAAGATCAAGCGGTATCAGCCCGAAAAAAGCGATAAGCCTTTCTGGCAGGAGTATCGCGTCCGGGCAGAGGGCAATGACCGTCTGCTGGACGTGCTCAACCGGATCAAATGGGAGCAGGATGGCTCGCTCACGTTCCGCCGGTCGTGCGCGCACGGCGTCTGCGGCTCGGATGCCATGCGGGTGAACGGGCGTAACCGGCTGGCATGCAAGCTGCTCATGCAGGATCTCGGATCGCGCATCTCCGTCGAACCGATGCTCGGCTTCCCTATCATTCGTGATCTTGTTGTCGACATGGACCCCTTCTTCAGCAAGTATGAGAAGGTCAAGCCATATCTCATCAACGACGAGCCAGAGCCACGAACCGAGCGCCTGCAATCCCCGGAGGAGCACGCGCGGTTTGACGAGACGACGAAGTGCATCCTCTGTGGCGCCTGCACGGGCTCTTGCCCCTCCGTCTGGGCAAATCCGGATTGGGTTGGGCCAGCTTCCATCGTGAACGCGCACCGATTCATTTTCGATAGTCGCGACCGCGCAGCGGCGGACCGCATGGCGATTCTCAGCGACCGTAACGGCGTGTGGCGTTGTCGCACGATTTTCAATTGTTCCGAGGCGTGCCCGCGCGGCATTCACGTGACGGATGCGATTGAAGAAGTGAAACGGGCCATCATGTATGGTTCGCGAGAGGTGGAATAGCTGGAACACGCGAAGAGTGAGGCTGCTAGCATATGCCGGTAGCCTCACTCCTTTTTGCCCATTTGTTGCGGTCGCCAGAACCGTGTGGCAGTATGGGGCACCCCATTCATCGCGCCTTTCACGGCGCGGACGTCGGACTGATATGGCACAATCGGGAGGCACGGGCTGGGTTGGATATTTCTGTCTTGATTCCCGTCTACAACGAACGCGAGACTCTCCGAGAGGTCGTGCGCCGCGTACAGGAAGAGCCATTCGAGAAGGAAATCATTATCGTCGATGACTGCTCTACAGACGGCACGCGACAACTGCTGCGGGAATCGGCCTGGCCGGAGAATGTGCACATCCTGTATCACGAGAAGAACATGGGCAAGGGCGCGGCCATTCGCACGGCGCTGCGAGCCGCGAGCAAATCAATCATCATTATTCAGGATGCGGACCTCGAATATAACCCCACCGACTTTCCGGTCGTGCTGCGCCCGATTCTCGATGGTGTCGCGGACGCAGTCTATGGATCGCGTTTTCTCGGTATTCACCGCTCATTCATGCTGCATCACTACATCGGCAACAAAATGCTCACGATGATGGCCAATGTGCTCTATAACAGCATCCTGACGGACATGGAGACAGGATACAAGGCGTTTCGTGCTGACGTCATCAAGGGCATCCGGCTACGCTCCAACCGGTTTGATTTCGAGCCAGAAATTACGGCCAAGGTGCTCAAGCGCGGGTATCGCATCTACGAAGTGCCAATCTACTATGCCGGCCGGGATTACGCGGAAGGCAAGAAGATTACCTGGCGCGATGCCATCTTCGCGATCATTGCCCTCTTGCGCTACCGGTTCTCCGACTAATCCACGCTCTGTAGCTGCTCGGGCTGTGCCGCTTTCAAAGAGTTCGAGTCCGCATGCCTGATGGCCGTGCTCACGGATGCCACTCCGGCGAGTGCGATGAGCAGGATCGTGAACACGGCGATAACCCCTTCGGGATTCCATAGCTGGAGCAGAAGGCCCGTCAGTACGGGACCAATGCCTTGCCCAGTGAGCACGAGCAAGCGATAGACGCTGTTGACGCGCCCCTGCATCTCGTCTGGAATAACGGACAGGCGATAGGTGTATTGCATCAGCGCCAGCACAGTGCCAATGCCAAAGAACACGCCAGTCACCAGAGCCAGCGCGAGGGGGCTTTGCGCGAGAGCGAAGAACGGCAGGGTCAGCGCGTAGAGCCACTGCATGCTGATGATGAGCCGGCCAAACGCGATGCGCTTCTGCAACAATGGCGTGAGTGGCGCGACGATCAGCCCGCTCAAGCTGCCCGCAGCCAGGATGAGGCCAGTGGTTGAACTGCCGAGATGGCTGCGTGTGGTAACCACGACAATCAGCAGCATGAAGCTGAATTCAGCCATATTCGCGGCTGCCGTCAGAATCGCCAGCAAGCGGACCAGTCGGTGGCGCAAGAGCCAGGCGATTCCGGCACGAATGGCCTGCCACAGTGGCTGGCGCGGCTCCGTTCGCTCTTGCTGAAACTGCGACCGAATACCGAGCAGCGACAGCACCGATACGACATACGAGAGCGCGTCGGCCACGAATGGCAGCGCCCGCGCAAGGCCGAAGAGCATTCCGCCGAGCGCTGGCCCGGCGACCTCTGCGACATCGGTGCCCACCTCGTTAAGTGCCAGCGCGGTGCTCAGTTGTTCCCCGCGCACGACACGCGGAATGCTGGCTAGCTCCGCCAGGCTGAAGAAGACGTAGCAGGTGCCTTCAACGAGAGTGGCGGCGAGAATCAGCGGCACGGAAAGCCGGCCTAAGATGATCGCCAGCGGAATAGCCCCCAGAGCCAGCGCCCTGCCGGTATCACAGATAATCATCAGACGCTTGCGGTTCCAGCGGTCAACGAGCGCGCCAGCCGGCAGACTCAGCAAAATGAATGGCAGGATGCGAATCCCGCCTACGACGCCTGCCAGCGCAGCGGAGGGAGTGAGGGCGAGCACAAGCAGAGGAAACGCGATCTGCGATACTCGCGAGCCCATGGCGGAGATGGTCTGGCCGCTCCAGAGCAGCATGAAATTCCGGTTGCGCCACAGCGGGCCGCCCGCCGCCGTTTCCCTCCCGGCAATCTTCTGATTACGTGCCATCAATCGCACCTCCGTGCCGCGCTCTCCCGCGAGGAGCCACTGAGAGTAAAGCACAGAAGGTGCGATTAAAAAAACCTGAATTCTAGCCCGTTCGTGCGAATCCACGATTGACGAGCGCGATCCCCGTCAGCGCAACCGCGCCGCCGATGAGCTGGCTACCGGTAATCATCTGACCCAGGAATGGCATGGCAAATATGGCAGTGAGCAGGGGCTGCCCCAGCAGAGTGACGGAGACGACTGACGCTGGCAGATGACCAAGCGCGTAATTGATCGCCAGCCAGCCGATGACCTGCGAGATCAGGCTGAGCGCGAAGAGCGCCAGATACGTACGGCCAGAAAATCCCCACAATGCCTTGTGCGTCGCTGCGTTAAAGCATAGCAGCAGAATGGTTCCTGTCATGCCAGGGATCCAGAGTGATGAAAGGGTATCGAGGTGGGCACGTATGCGCTGCGTGGTGAGCAAGTAGAGCGCGTACGACACACCGGCAGTCATGGCGAGCAGATCTCCTGCTCCGAGCGCGCTGTGGGCGAAGACGTCCTTGCCCGCGATGATCGCCATGCCAGCGAGCGCGAATGCCAGGCCGATCCAAGTAACTTCGGGATAGGCGCTCGCGGAAGATCAGCATCGCGCCGAGACCAACGATGATGGGCGCGTCGTTGCCCAGCAAGGTTGCTGTGGCAACTGGCGTCATGAAGAGCGACGTATTCCAGAGCGAGAGATCGAGCGCGAAGAAGACTCCCGCGGCTGCCGCGAGCAGCCATGCGCGGCGATTGACCCGTATGCGCCCGCGAGCCAGCCCGGAACCGAGCGGTATCGCCAGGATCACGACCGCAATCGCCACGCGATAGAACGCGGACACCGTTCCCGGTACGTTCGCCCATCGCGTGAAGATGGCGGACATACCGATGCAGGTAACGCCAAGCGCCAACATGCTATAGATGCGCAGGCGAGAAACATCCGCGCGATTGGATGATGTTGCGGGGAGTGTCGCGTTCGCGGACACGATGCGTGGAGTGGTCATGTTTACCTGCGTTTCTCGGTGATGCTATCGCCCATCCTGGATGGATGCTACTGCTCGGCCCGAAGCTGCTCGATAATCTGTGCGGTCGTGAGCACTTCAGCAAATCCCGTCATAGCAGCGAGTGTGCTCTTCTGGATCGTCTGATAGGGAACTGTCTCGCCCGCGACGGCAAGATCACGCGTGGCGGTTGCGTCTGAGGCGAAGAGCACCTTATACCCGCGCTCCGCAGCCTGCCGCGTAGTGGTGTCACAGCACAGGTGCGTCATGAAGCCGCAGACGACCAGCGTGTCGGCCCCGAAGTTGCGCAGGTGCGCCTCGAGCGGGGTCTGCGTGAACGAACCCGGAAAATGCTTGCGGATGCGCGTCTCATCGGGTTGCATGCTCACACCCGGATACGGCTCGATACCAATTGAGCCGGGCACAAATACGCCTGATGTCGCGCCGAGCCTCTCGTGGGAGATGTGGATAACCGGCACGCCAGCCGTACGAGCGGCTGCGATGAGCGCGTTGATCTGGTCGAGCGCCTTCTCGCCCTCCGGAAGCACCCATTTCCCATGCGGTGCGAAATATTCATTCTGGACGTCGATGACAAGCAGTGCGGCTTTCATGTGTTCTCTCCTGAATACGAAGCGGATAGAGGTGGCTACTCCCGCACGCCGGCATTCGTCACGCGAGAGCCGCTAGATAGTGCGCTCGTTCCCACGCGGCTCTCGCGCCTGAAGCGGATCGTGCCATTCGTGAGCACCGTTCCGGAGAGGACGAGCACGAGTCCGATCAGCGCGGTCCAGCCGATGTGCTCCTTCTGGAATATCGCACCGTAGATCAGCGCTGTGCAGGGCAGCAAATAGGTCACGAGCGAAGTCCGGGTAGCACCAACATGCGCTATGAGCCAGAAATATAGCAGGTATGCCAGCGCTGTACCCAGAATACCCAACTCAGCGACCGACAGGAGCGCTAGAGCGGATGGCATGCTGGTCGGCGGCTGCCAGAGCAGCGCGATGGGCATCACGATGACGAGCGAGGCGACCTGTGTCGTCATCGGCGCGACGAGCGGAGAAGACCCGCTGTATTGCCGGCTCATCAGCGCGCCGACGCCGTAGGCCGCCGCCGCCACCAGGACGGCCAGCTCACCGATGGCTTCGCTCGCTCCGCCACCACCAAGCTGCAATGCCCCCGGCCCGACGAGCACACCGACGCCCAGGAAGCCAAGCAAGACACCGCTCGCACGTTTCACGGTCAGCGGCTCGTTGGCTGTGGCGCTCCACCAATGCGCCAGCAGCACGGTAAAGAGCGGCGTGGTCGCGTTGAGAATAGAGGCAATGCCGCTGGCGATTCGCGTCTCCCCCCACGCGATCAGCAGATAGGGGATGACGTAATTGATTATGCCAACCGCGATGCTAATGCGCCAGAAGCGTCGCCAGCCTGCCATCAGTGATGGCTTGACCACTATCACGGCAGCCAGCGTGACCACGGAAAAGAGCAGGCGCAGAAAGACGACCATCTGCGGCGTCATCGCGTCCACGCCCAGCTTGATAAAGAGAAAAGATGCGCCCCAGATGAGTCCGAGCGCTAGAAGAACCGCGTACTCGCGTGCCCGCATGTTTCCTCCCTGGCCGGTCAGTTCTGTTCGCGAGCCGGTTGAGCAGAGCGGCCAAGCCATGCCAGACCCCGATCCCAGTTGCGCCGTATGACGTGCTGTGCGCGGGAGCAATCATGTGCCGCGAGTGCCTCGATCAGTTCCTCATGGTCTTGCAGCGAGTCGCTGCGATCCGCGCTGCCCCAGAACGTGCGCTCCAGACGCATGACTTTTGATTTCTCCTCGCGGAGCAGCGCTTCCAGCTCCTGATTGCCCGCGCGTGCGATAAACGTACTGTGCAGCATCGTGTCCGCTTCGAGCGCCGCGTTCGTATCCTGCGCTTCCAGGGCATCCGCGAGGGCGTGATTCGCCGTGCGCATAGCGTCAATCGCCTCACCATCAATCGCGGGAAGCGCGAGCGCGACGGCCAGTGTTTCAAGCTGCGCGACGATTGGAAAAATCTCGCGCGCCTGCGCGATGCTGACGGTGCTGACGTAGGCGCGCCGGTTGGCGCTGATCGTGACGAGGCCATCTTCCACCAGCCGTTGCATGGCCTCGCGCACGGGGGTTCGGCTCATGCCCAGGGCCTCGGCAAGTGGCTCGTCGCGCAGCGGCTCCCCCGGCGCCAGGGTTCCATCTACGATCCAGTCGCGCAATCGCGCATAGGCCGCATCGCGCAAGCAGACGCGCTCGATTCCCGCAGTGTCAGGAACAGGCACGAGACTCAGCCCCTTTCCATCCGAAGCACACCAGAAGCGCTGATACGTGAAAACTGTATACAGAATACCGTATACAGTCAATCCGGGTAGAGACCCGAGCCAAAATACGTATGCGCAAAATAAGACTCCGTGCCGCTGAGCTGGCACGGAGTGAAGTGGAAACGCAAGCAAATCTCAGCCGACCGTCGGGTCAATCCGCAAAATGATCACCTCCGGCGATTCCGAGTGCCTCGCGTCCAATGCCAATAGCGAGGAAGATGGCGAACGCCTCAACGAACAGGCCGAGAGGAATCCAGAGCCACAGCTGGGTCGTTGCGGCGACCTTATCCATGATCAGAATCATGGTGATGATGCCGCCCGCGGTAACGGGAAGCGACAGGCAGAGCAACACCACTACGATGCGACTGACCGCCTGCACTAGCGGCTGATTGTGGTTCTTGGGCGCATGATAGCCCTGACCAGGGCGTGCTCGTGGAATCTCTACGAATACGCGCTGATCTCCTGTCTCGCTCGTTGTCGTGGTGGGTGTGTTTGAACTCATAGGTAATACAACCTCGTTCGCGGCGCCGGGCAATCGCACCCTGAAAGCGCCTGCTCTCGTGTGAAAGTGTAGGACGCATGCACCAGCCAGTCAAGTGCGTCACTAGCCTGTGATGCCATGCTTCTTCTGGCGCTCGCGCTCGCGCAACTCTACCCGGCGTATCTTGCCGCTGATGGTCTTTGGAAGCTCAGTCACGAACTCGATTTCACGTGGATATTTGTATGGCGCGGTGACGGACTTGACATACTCCTGCAACTCCACAGCCAGGGCTTCGGTTGCTGCCGTGCCTGGCGCGGTAATGACGTACGCCTTCACGATCTCCCCGCGAATCGCATCGGGGCTGGCCACCACCGCTGCCTCCACGACCGCCGGATGCTCAACAAGCGCGCTCTCCACCTCGAATGGCCCGATCCGGTAGCCAGCCGAGATGATAACATCATCCGCGCGGCCCACGAACCAGAAATAGCCGTCGGCGTCGCGGTACGCGCGATCGCCTGTGCGATACCAGTCGCCAATGAACGACCGCTCCATCGCCTCAGGATTACGCCAGTACTCCTGAAAGAGCCCCGCCGGCCGAACCGGTTTGACGCGTACCGCGATGTCGCCTTCCTGATTAGGGCCAAGCTCGTTGCCATCCTCGTCGATGATGGCGAGGTCAATGCCAGGTGATGGCTTGCCCATGGATCCAGGGCGCACTTCCTCGGATGGAAAGTTGCCGCAGATGAGCACAGTCTCTGTCTGGCCATATCCGTCGTAAATGGTGAGCCCGGTAGCCTTTCGCCATGCCTCAATGACCTCTGGATTGAGCGGCTCGCCAGCGCCAACGCAATGGCGCAGGGCTTTGAATGAATAGCGAGAGACATCCTCCTGTACGAGCAGGCGGTAAGCCGTAGGCGGGGCACAGAAGGTGGTGATGGGGTATTTCGCCAGCAGCTCAAGCGTCTCAACAGGATTGAACTTCCCGCGCGCGTCCTGAATGAACATGGCCGCTCCGTTGCCCCACGGCCCGAAGAAGTTGCTCCACGCGGCTTTTGCCCAGCCCATCTCGGAGAGGTTCCAGTGCAGGTCTTCGGGCCGGAGATCGAGCCAGTAGCGCCCGGTGACGACGGTATGTCCGATTGGATAGCTGGCGTGCGTGTGCAGCACCATCTTTGGATAACCGACTGTACCACTGGTGAAGTAGATGAGGCACGGATCGCTGCTCTTCGTCGGGGCGCCATTCCAGGCGGGCGAGGCAGCATCGACCACAGGATGGTAACTTACAGACGCATCCGTCGCGTCGCGGTTCGTTTCGCTGACGACTATCGCCAGTCGCATCGTCGGGCAGTTCGCGCGCACTTGCTCGAATTTCCCCGCGCCAGCGTCATCGGTGATGATCGCCACGGCTTCCGCCAGGTCCGCGCGATATTCGATATCCTTGGGAGTCAGCAATGTCGTGCAGGGGATGCCTATAGCGCCGAGCTTCATCAGGCCCAGCATCGCCTCCCACCACTCAGGAATGCGTGGCAGCATGACCAGCACACGGTCGCCCTTGGCGATACCTAGCTTCTGAAACGCATTCGCGGCTCTACTGCTCTGCTCATCGAAGTGAACGAACGTATACCGTTCTTCGCGTCCGTCCTCGCCAACCCAGAGCATGGCGAGCTTCTCTGGATCTTGTGCCCACTTGCCAATCGTATCAATCGCGAAGTTGAACTCTTCCGGGACATCCCATTTGAATGCCTGCCGCGCCTGCTCGTAATTGGTCATGTTATGCCGCGTAGTATCATTCGACGCCATAGGTGACCCCCTTGTCCCTGGCTGCTCTCACGCAATATGAGCGGCGAACCGACACGTGGCGCGCCCAGTCTGACCGCGCCGCATACAGCCGCAGTATACGCCGTGGGGGAGCGAGCGACAACTGAGCGGAATACGCACTGCGCGTCTGCCGTTGTTGACACTCTGCCCATAGCTGATTACTATTCTGAGCACCACGTTGCAGGCGCGATGACGCGCGCCCGCTCGCATACCGGGCGGTCTGACTGCTTGGCCGATGAAGGCCCGCCACAGTCAGGTCCGGCGCATGCCGCCGGATTCCAAGCCGCGGTGTGGGCGCGAGTGGGCAGGCCTGCGCGTATGCCATTCGTTCCCGTGTTGTTCGGAACGGATGGCCTTTTTGTATTCAGGCGCCATAGATGGGCGCGCAGTTTCCGGAAGGCGAATCATCATGTTGCGAGGAGAAGGGAGAGCGCCGTGATCGTCGTGAAATTCGGCGGCACGTCGCTCGCCGGAACGGATCGAATGCGGGCCGCGGCTCGCATCGTCGCGGCACATCGCCGCGATGAGGAAGTTGTCTGTGTAGTCTCCGCCATGGCTGGGGTCACCGATGCGCTGCTGAGCCTCGCGCGAACTACCCGCGCCGGGAGCACTAGCCGCGCGCAGTCGCTGACCGCGCTGCGCGCCCGCCACGAGACTATGCTGCCAGGACTGGCAACTCCTGCGACCGTTGCGGAGACTACCCACACTCTCGCGACTATGTGGCGTCAGCTGGAGCGTGATCTCGAAGCGCTCGACGGCATGCGGATTGACGTCACACCTCATCACGCGCACGCGGTGGCGGCATTTTCTGGCTGGGGCGAGCGCCTCTCCGCCGTCCTTTTCGCCTCCGCGTTGCGATGCGAGGGGATGGCGGCGTCAGCCAATACCAGAGAACCCGTCATTCTAGCGACCGAGGATGCCCATGCTGTGCTTGGGCCAGCCGTCCACGAGGCGCAATCGCTCAGCGCGCTCAGGCATGCGGTGGAACGTTCGGTGGCGCTCACGCGTGAGTCGCTGATGACTGCGGCAACGCATATCGCGACAACTGGCGAAACCCTCGTGTTGCCGGGATACCTGGCACGAACGTCCGGTGGAATGGTGACGACGGTGGGCCGGAACGGCTCGGACCTCTCAGCCGCGATCATTGCCGCCGCTCTTGGCGCACGCGATCTCTACATCTATAGCGACGTGCATGGCGTCCATCAAGCTGATCCGCGAGCGGTGCCAAAAGCACGGCTGCTGCCAGCGTTGACTTATGCGGATGCTGCCGAGATCGCGTCGCTCGGCGCGCGCGTCCTGCATCCAGCCGCGCTGGTTCCGCTGTCGCTGGCACAGATTCCGCTCCACCTGCGCAGTTCGTTCGACCCGTATGCGCGGGGAACCGACATTGGCAGTTCGTGGTTCGTCCGCGGCACGTTGCGTCTGTCTTCAGAAGGGCGACGAGATTGGGTCGTGGTGGCGCGGCCGGTGCCCGCCGATGCGACACTGCCCGACGTCAATGCCTCGCATCCACCGGATCTTGTCGAGATTCAAGGCGTGATGCTGACGCATGAGAGCAGTTTCACTGACGCCTCACTGAACGCGAACAGTGAGCAGGAGCCAGACGGAATACCGGCGATGGGGGCGGGCAACCACTCCGGACCGGTTGCCGCGGCGCTCGCTCTCCTGCGACGTTCGCCCAGTCCAGTCGGGCTGGCGCTCTCGCCACGTCGGGTCACGGTCATCGTTCCGGCCAGCGAAGCCGTGGCCACCCAGCGTCGGCTGTATGCCGCGCTTTCGCGAGCGAACATACCATCGGTAGCAGCGCGACGGCATGAGCGCGCGCGGCCTGCCGGCCAGATCTGGAGGCAGGTGCCATGACACGCCCAATCGCGATCATTCAGCTGGGTGTGGGACAGATCGGGCAAGCAGTGGCAACCATTGTAGAACATCAGGCGCGGCTCTGGCGTGAGGAATACGACCTCGACATACAGTACCGTGCTCTTGTGGACTCCTCTGCCGTCATGGAGGTGGCGGCAGCAGGAGACCTTGACCAGATACTGCGCATCAAGCGCGATGGTCTTTCGCTCAGCGCACTTGAACATGCCCGTCCTCTCAGCGATGTGCCAACCATAGTACGGCAGAGCTGCGCAGACGATGCCGCGGAAAGCGTTGCAGTGATCGATTGCTCTGCTGGCAGCTGGTCCGTGCAGACGCTGCTCTGCGCGCGCGAGGCGGGCGCAAGGGTTGTGCTGGCGAATAAAGATCCGCTGGCTGGCTCATACGATCAGTTCGCGAAGATAGCTGGCTCAGCACGCTGGGCTGGCATCAGCGCCACCGTGGGCGCAGGCTTGCCCGTGCTCACAGCTCTTGCACGCATGCGTGCGACTGGCGACAGCCTGCTCAGCGTGAGCGCGCGGGCCAGCGGCTCCCTTGGGTTCCTCTGCGACCGGCTTTCGCTCGGCGACGCGTTCGATGTCGCTGTGCGAGCCGCGGCTAAAGCTGGCTACACCGAGCCGGACCCCAGAACCGATCTCGCCGGAACCGATGTCGCGCGCAAGCTCGTCATCCTTGGTCGGGTCGCCGGATTGCGCCTCGATCTCGCGCATGTGAAAACCGAAAGTCTTGTGCCTGCCGATCTGGCTGGCGATACCCTCAATGACTTCTGGCACAACCTCCACGAACATGCGGGCTTTCTTGCGCAGCGTGCGAAAGAAGCCCGCGCCGCAGGCAAAGTTGTGCGGTATATTGCGGAGATAGACGATAGTGGGCGCGCGACCGCCGGGTTGCGCGCAGTCGCTCCGGATGATCTTCTCGCGCAGGGTTCCGGGCCGCAGAACGTGTTTGTGCTGCGCACCTCCCGCTACGCTGACTACCCGCTGCAGATTGCCGGTCCAGGCGCGGGAGTCGAAGTAACAGCGGGCGCGGTAGTAGCTGATCTGCTCAGCCTGGCAGGAGCCATCGCATGGTAGACGACAACCAGCCACGACATGACGCGCTGGCCATGAATACGCAAGTCCCGCTTCAGCATGCTGGCCCCAAACCGGCCTGGGTCGCGAAGCGTGTGCTCGTCCAGGTTCCCGCGACCTGCGCGAATCTCGGACCGGGATTCGATTGCCTGGCTCTCGCCCTCACGCTGTACAACGCATTCGATGTGACGCTCGATCTTCGGCCGGATGCGTATTCGCGCGCGCCAGAGATCCAGTTCATCGGCCGAAGCGAGGACGTGGCGCTTCTTGCCTCTGAAAGTGATAATCTGTTTTTTCAGGCGTTTCAGATGGCTTGCGCCAGCCAGCATGTCAAGGCGCCACCTCTACAATTGACAATGCATGTCAATCTGCCTCCCGGCCGTGGCCTTGGAAGCAGCGCCACCGCGGTACTCGGAGGCGTTCTGGCGGCAAATGCGCTCCTTGGCGAGCCGCTCGCGCAGAGTGAAGTCCTGGAGCTTGCGCTACGCTGCGAGCCGGGTCGTCACGCGGATAACGTATCCGCCGCGCTTACAGGAGGCGTTGTTGTCACAGGCGTTCGCGACACCTCAGGACACCTGATTACCGAGCGGATCGCTCTGGCACGGCCATTACGCGTGGTGCTCTTCATTCCAGCTATGCCGATGAGCACAGCGCGTGGCAGATCGCTCCTGCCGCCCGCGTATACGCGAGAGGACGTAACATTCAATCTGGGGCGAGTGGCGCTGCTGGTTGCCGCTCTGCAATCCGGCCGGCTCGAAGTGCTCGGCGCGGCAATGGAAGATCGCATCCATCAGCCCTATCGACAGCAGCTCTTCCCCGCGCTCCCTGATCTCATCGCGGCCGCCCGTGGCGCGGGCGCGCTTGGCGCGGCACTCTCAGGAGGCGGTTCGTCGGTCATCGCGCTCGTCGCGGAAGGGCAAGACGGTGTGGCAGAGGCGCTCAGCGCAACTGCTGTACGGCTCGGTATTGACGGTACGTGTGTGGTGACGGATATCGCGCGAGATGGAGCCAGCGCGCAGATCATTGAGCAACTCAACGTCGCTGGCGCGGAAGAGGAGCCTGCTGGTGAGTGACGCACGCACGCAATCGCCGCGAAATGCGATTGCGATTGAGAACATCCAGTTGCGCTGTCCACGGTGCGGCAAACAGGTCTCCGGCACGACAACTGTATTTCGCTGCACCTGCGGCACGCCGTTTGATCTGGATCCGCTCCAATTTGGACAACCGTGGAGTTCATCTGCCGAGGCGAAGGCGCTGTTTCGCGAGCGGCTGGGTACCTTGCCGGGTGACATCGCCAGAAGCGGCGTCTGGCGGTATCGGGAACTGGTGCTCCCTGTGGCGAGCGAGATGATCGTGACACGTGAGGAAGGCAACACGCCGCTGTATGCCGTGGGGGCGGCGGAACACGGAGGCTGGAGCCGTGTTGGCGCGTACGTAGGCCTGGAACGGCTCTACCTCAAGCATGAGGGCCACAATCCAACCGGCAGCTTCAAGGATCGCGGGATGACGGCTGGAATGACTGTCGCGCGGGCGATTGGGGCACGCGCAGTTGCCTGCGCCTCGACGGGCAACACCTCCGCATCGCTCGCGGCTTATGCCGCACAGGCGGGATTGCCCGCGCTGGTGTTTCTGCCAGCGGGAAAGGTAGCTGGCGGCAAGCTGGCGCAGAGCATTGCCTATGGCGCGCGCCGAATCGAGGTTGCCGGTGATTTCGATCGGGCCATGACTCAGGTAGAGGCGGTGGCGAGTGAGTTTGGCGTCTATCTGCTTAACTCCATCAATCCGTATCGCCTGGCGGGTCAGCGGTCGCTGGCATATGAGATCCTCGAGCAGATGGACTGGCAGCCGCCGGACTGGATTGTCCTGCCCGCGGGCAACCTGGGCAATACGTCGGCGCTGGGCGCGGGCCTGTTGCATGCGCGTGCGCTCGGGCTGATCGACCGAGTCCCGCGCATCGCGGCCATTCAGGCGAACGGAGCTGATCCATTCTATCGCAGCTACGCCACCAACTGGCAGGATCGCGCGCCTGTTCACGCGCACACTCGCGCCACCGCCATCAATATCGGATCGCCGGTCAGTTATCTTCGCGCGCGTACCGTCATCGAGGCGACGAATGGCACGGTGGCGGAAGTCTCCGATGACGACATCTTCGCGGCTAAAGCGATCATCGACCGCGCGGGCATTGGCTGCGAGCCAGCCTCAGCGGCATCCCTTGCTGGTATCGCGATGCTGGTGCGTTCGGGTCTCATGCAAAGGAACGCCTCCGTGGTTGCCATCCTGACCGGCAATCTGCTCAAAGATCCCGAGCAGGCTACAGGAGATCAGATCGTGAACGGCACCGGTGATGCGGCAGCAGAGGAACTGGCGACACGCATTCGCGACCATATACGGATATAACACGATTCACATAATGTGATACGCTGATAGGTGGCAACGGGGCTATTGCCTACAGGCAGTGGCCCCGGAATTGCCGTGACCGCCACTTGCCGGTTTGATCTGCTATGGGGAGCGCACGGTGAGTCGATGGCCCGCGCCTTCCCCGGTTTGCTCGTGGCTCGCGCGCCCGATGTTGCGAACTGCTGCTTGTTCGGGGTGCCTGCTTCTCACAGGTTGCTTGAAATGTGGGCCAACAGATATCCAGCTTGCCGGCAGGGACCAGCATGTGGAGACATGACCGCGCTTCGGGGTAACGCGTCACGGGTTCTGATACAGTGGGCATGCGCTCTTGCGGCCCCTTAATCACGGTGCTATACTGCGCGCACGAGTCCTGGAGGAAGAGCGAATTCATGAGTATGGACGAGCACGCAGCGGCGTTTGAAGCAGAGCGGGCAGCCCGCACAGGACGCGATGACGACTCTGTCGAATCCGACGCCACTGATCTGAGTGGACTGGCGCAGAGTGATAGCCTTCGCCTCTATCTGCGCGAGATATCAAGGATTCCGCTGCTCTCAGCCCAGAGCGAGCTGGAGATCGCCCGTCGGGTTGAGCGAGGGGATAGAGCCGCACGCAATCATCTGATCGAAGCAAACTTGCGCCTGGTCGTGAGCATCGCGAAGAAATATGTGGGCCAGGGACTTGCGCTCGAAGATTTGATTGGCGAGGGCAACATTGGCCTCATCCGGGCGGTAGCGAAGTTTGACCCCAGCAAGGGTTTCCGTTTCTCGACGTATGCCACATGGTGGATCAAGCAGGCCATTACGCGTTCCATCCTCGAAGGGACCCGCGCGGTACGGTTGCCGGTCTACATCATGGAGGAAGTCATGCGCGTGAAGCGCATGACCCGCCAGCTGTATCAGGAGCTAGGGCGCGAGCCAACTGCGGCGCAAATTGGCGAGCGGCTGGGCATTACCGCTGATCGTGTGAATGAACTGCTCGTCTGGGCGGAGAAAGTGTTTTCGCTGGATGCCCCGCTCTCGGACGAAGAAGAAAACTCACTCGCCGACATCATCGAAGATCCGCAGACGCAGGGCCCCGCCGAGGTGACTGACAAGACATTGCTGCGTGAGGAAGTTCGCAGGGTGCTCAACAACCTGACCTTGCGCGAGCGGCAGGTCATCGAGCTGCGGTTCGGCCTTATCGATGACCATGACCACACGCTTGAGGAAGTGGGCAAGAAACTCAAGGTCACTCGCGAGCGCGTCCGCCAGATCGAAGAGCGTGCCATTCGCAAGCTGCGCCATCCGCAATCCAGCCGGGTTCTGAAGGAATATCTCGGCTAGAGACGTTGCGCATGGTAGCGCCCATTCAGCGCCCCATCACCGCGAGATGGCTGCCAGTCTGATTCCCGCCCAGCGCCCAACGTTTCGGGATAGCATTGGCATACCTTACGCCCGCGTGCCACTTGCGCATTCGGCACTCGCGTGCCAGCCAGATTCACAGGACGATCTCTGCCGGGTATAGCCGCGTGATCGAGCTGGCCGACCGCCAGTATGCTGGTGCCCGCGGGTTCTCCAACATGCTTCCCATGTTGTCCAACTCCCCCGCTGAAGCGTTATCCACCATTTCTACGCCAGGAGCCCACTTGCCGGGCGGGCTGTTCCATGGCGGTCTGTGACGATCCGTGGCGCTTTTCTTGCACGTCAACATCTTGTGTGCGCACTGCCTCGTTGGCACGTAACTTGATATGCAGAAAGAACGTCCCGCTGCGACATATTATCCAGTTATAGAGCACGGGCACTCAATGAGCCTGGACGAAGGGATGAGCGGTACAGATCAGCGCGATTCCACACGAATGCTTGGGGTGCGAAACAACGCTCTCCAGTCCGGTAACCAAACGGGAGTGCCCAGAAAATGCGCCATCTCATCGTGACGACTGTCTTCTCTCGATCACCACCGCGGCGCGCCTCAGTGGTGATCGAGAGGCTGCCCTGGAGAATTCCGGCTCGGGACATGGATGCGAGCGCGCGCGGCGAGGCAAGCGCGAAAGCATTACGCACTCTGATAGTGAAAAGGATGACACATGGCTGACACAGTATCTGATGTCGCGATGGAACGGCTGTTAGCGTGGGGAGTCGATACCATCTTCGGGTTGCCAGGAGACGGCATCAATGGTCTGTTTGAAGCGCTGCGCGAGTACAGCGATCGCATCCGCTTCATACAGGTTCGGCACGAAGAGGCAGCCGCATTCGCAGCGTGCTCCTACGCCAAGTTTACCGGAAAACTGGGCGTATGTATGGCGACGAGTGGTCCCGGCGCGATTCATCTGCTCAATGGCTTGTATGACGCCAAGATGGATGGCGCGCCGGTTCTTGCTATCACCGGTCAGCAATACAGTGATCTGCTTGGCTCTGGTTATCAGCAGGAAGTCAATTTGCTGGCGCTCTATTCGGACGTCGCTGTCTATAACCAGCAGATCCAGGGCACACACGACGTCTACAACCTCGTCAACACGGCTTGTCGCACCGCGCTTTCGCGCCGGGGCGTGGCGCATCTGACCTTCCCGATCGACTATCAGGTGGCCAAGGCGGAGATCGAGTTCGATGCTCACCACGGCGGGCCCGCAAAAACCCCTGCCAGTGTCTCCAGCTACCAGCCCGGCTTTTACTCCGCCGACGGACGGATGACCGGCCCGCACGCGGTCGCGAACGCCAAGGCCCCAACACCAGACCCGACGCTTCTGCACGAGGCCGCGAACATCTTGAACTCAGGTACGAAAGTCGCGATACTCGCCGGCCATGGCGCGATACATGCGCGTCACGAGCTGGAGGAGATCGCTGACATCCTGGGCGCACCAGTCATCAAGGCGCTGCTCGGCAAGGGCGCAATTCCAGATGACAGCCCGTATAGCGCAGGCGGCATTGGTTTGCTGGGCACGCGACCAGCAGAGGATGCAATAGAGCAGTGTGATACGCTCTTCATCATTGGCAGTTCATTCCCCTATGCCCGTTATCTGCCCAAGCCGGGACAGGCGCGCGGAGTCCAGATCGATATCGACGAGACGCGCATCGGGTTGCGCTATCCCGTTGAAGTTGGCTTGACGGGCGACTCTCAGGCGACTCTTCGGGCGCTGATCCCACTGCTTCAGCGCAAGGCGGATCGCTCGTTCCTCGAGCAGGCACAGCGCGGCATGGAGGACTGGAACCGCGCCATTCTCGCGGAAGGCACGCGCACTGACATGCCGATGAAGCCGCAGGTGATCGCGCACGCCCTAAGCAAATACGCGGCTCCCGATGCCATCATCACCGGCGACAGCGGCGCGAACACGACGTGGATTGCGCGCAACTTCATGCTGCGGCAAGATCAGATGTTCTCCTGCTCGGGCAATCTCGCGACGATGGCACCGGGGCTGCCCTACGCGGTTGGCGCACAGGTGGCGTACCCGAATCGGCAAGTCATCGCGTTCGTCGGTGACGGCGGCTTCACCATGCTCATGGGCGAAATGCTTACCGCCGTGAAGTATCGATTGCCGATCAAGGTCGTAATCATGAACAACTCATACCTGGCACAGATCAAGTGGGAGCAGATCGTGTTCCTTGGTAATCCGGAGTATGGAGTTGATCTGCAACCGGCTGATTTCGCGGCATGGGCGCGCGCGGCCGGAGCACAAGGTATACGCCTTGAGGACCCGACGCGCGCGGATGAGGTGGTGCAGCAGTTCCTTGCCATGCCGGGGCCAGCGGTCCTCGACTGCGTAGTCGACGCCAACGAGCCACCTCTGCCGGCGAAGATCAAGCCCGAGCAGGCGCTCCACTTCGCTGAGGCGCTGGCTCGCGGCACACCGCAAGGCGGACGTCTCGCGCTTACCGCATTCCGCGACAAGATCGACCAGATCCTGGAGCAGAATGCCGGACGCGAGGGCATTGTAGGCAAAGCGATGGACAAGATTGGCGGGGCGCTGAAGTAGACCCGCTAGCGGGAGCGACTGGATCCGGCAAGCGCCGACCTCCACCGCTCCCGCGACCCTCGCCAGCTATCACACACCCCGGTACTCGCAGGAGCACAGATGACATGGCACGTTTGACCGGCGATACCACGATTAGTCAACTCAACGTATCCGCGTATACCATCCCGACCGACTCTCCTGAATCCGATGGCACCCTGCAGTGGGACGCCACCACGCTCGTGCTGGTAGAGCTTACCGCTGGTGGCGAAACCGGCATCGGCTACAGCTACGCAGACGTCGCTACCGCCACCCTCATCAACGATAAGCTGGCCGGACTCATCACAGGACGAGACGCGCTTGACATACCCGGCGCGTGGGAGTCGATGCGCCACGCCACCCGCAATCTCGGTGGTCCAGGCATCACCGCGATGGCTATCTCAGCAGTGGATTCAGCGCTCTGGGATCTGAAAGCACGCATGCTAGGGTTGCCGCTGTGCAAACTGCTTGGCCAGGCGCGTGACGCGGTTCCCATCTATGGAAGTGGCGGCTTCACGTCGTATTCCACCGAGCAGCTTCAGCGACAACTCGGTGATTGGGCCAGCGAGGGCATCCCGCGCGTCAAGATGAAGATCGGCCGCGAGCCAGAGCGAGACGTGGAACGGGTGCGCGTGGTGCGAGAAGTCGTGCCGCCCGAGACGCAGATTTATGTCGACGCCAATGGCGCGTATACGGCGAAACAGGCGCTCGATCAGGCAGAGGCATTTCGCGATCTCGGCGTTTTCTGGTTTGAGGAACCCGTTTCGTCGGACGATCTGGCAGGGCTTCATCTGATACGGCGGCGCGCGCCCGCCGGCATGAATATCGCCGCTGGCGAGTATGGGTATGATCTCTGGTATTTTCGCCGGATGCTGCAGGCCGAAGCCGTGGATGTGATGCAGATAGACGCGACTCGCGCGGCAGGCATTACGGGATTCCTGAGGTCCGCGGCAATCGCCGAGGGATTTTTTACCCCCGTCTCCGCGCATTGCGCGCCCTCACTGCATCTGCATCCCTGTCTTGCCGTCGCGCACCTGTTCCCCATCGAGTATTTCCACGATCACGTGCGCATCGAGCACATGCTGTTTGATGGCGCGGCGACCGCCGACGGACCCGTCATTCGCCCTGATCTTTCCAGGCCGGGCCTGGGTTTGGAGTTCAAGCAGGCGGATGCTGAACGCTACAAGGTCTATCCCTGATGATGGAACACTCAACGAGAACGCTTGCAACGGAGAGCACTGACGAGTTACGGCACGAGTGAGGGTTCGCCAATGGTGACCAGCGCGGAACAGACAACAGCCAGCACGGAAGCGCTGGACCGGAAAGGACTTGAACATGCGCTGCGGGCGGCAATTGAAGGCGAAGTGCGTTTTGGCGTGGGCGACCGCGCTCTCTATGCGACGGATGCCTCGAACTACCGACAGGTCCCGATTGGCGTGGTTATTCCGCGAACCTCGGATGACGTCCTCCAGGCGGTCGCTATCTGTCGCCAGTTTGGCGCGCCACTGATCAATCGCGGCGGGGGGACGAGTCTGGCGGGGCAAGGCTGTAATACTGCTGTCATGCTGGATATGTCTAAATACCTCAACCACGTTCTGGAGGTGGACCCCGAACGCCGGCTTGCCCGCGTGCAGCCCGGCACAATTCTGGACGACTTGCGCCATGAAACCGAGCGTCACCATCTGACGTTCGGGCCGGACCCAGCCACGCACAATCACTGCACACTCGGCGGCATGATCGGCAATGACTCGTGCGGCGTCCATTCCGTGATCACCGGACGTACCGCGGATAACGTCGAATCGCTCGACATCCTCACCTACGATGGGACGCGCCTGCGAGTCGGCCGCACCACTGATGAGGCGTATCAGCGGCTTCTCGCGGCAGGTGGCCGGGAAGGCGAGATATATGGGCGGCTGAACACGCTGCGGGAGCGTTATGGGGATGCCATTCGCACGCGCTTTCCCGCGATACCGCGACGGGTTTCCGGCTTCACGCTGGAAAAGCTGCTGCCTGAGCACGATTTTCATGTGGCTCGCGCGCTCGTCGGAAGCGAGAGCACCTGCGTCACCATACTCGAAGCCACTGTGAATCTGGTGCCAAGCCCGCCGGCCCGCGTTCTGGTTGTCCTCGGATACGACGACATCTATCAGGCATGCGACAACGTGCCGGCGATCATGTCGTTCTCGCCGATAGGTCTGGAGGGCTTCGACGACCATTTGGTGGATGACATGCGGCGCAAGGGATTGCATACGGAGAACCTGCACCTGCTGCCCGATGGCGGTGGCTGGCTCCTGGCCGAGTTTGGCGCTGACGACCCTGGCGAAGCGCAGGCACGCGCGAACGAGTTAATCTCGCATCTCTCACGTATCGGCAACCCGGCGCATCGCCTTCTCACCGACAGCGGTGAAGCGGAAAAAGTCTGGAAGGTGCGCGAATCGGGGCTGGGAGCGGCAGCGGTCATTCCAGGGCGCCCGCAAACCTGGCCAGGATGGGAAGATTCCGCCGTGCCGCCCGACCGCTTCGGCGATTATCTGCGCGACTTCCGCGCCCTGCTTCGTGACTACCGCTTTGAGGCGTCCTTTTACGGCCACTTTGGGCAGGGGTGCCTGCATACGCGAGTCGGCTTTGATCTCGTATCGCGTGAAGGCATACGCACGTTTCGCCAGTTTATCACCGATGCCGCTGATCTTGTCGTCCGCTACGGCGGCTCGTTCTCCGGCGAGCATGGCGATGGGCAGGCACGCGCCGAGCTGCTGGAGAAGATGTATGGCGCCCAGTTGGTGGAGGCATTCCGCGAGTTCAAGACGATCTGGGACCCACAGGGCAAGATGAATCCCGGCAAAGTCGTCGATCCATACCGGCTGGATGAGAACCTGCGGCTGGGCGAAGGCTACCGCCCACGCCACGTCCAGACGCGCTTTCAGTTCCCGGATGACGAAGGCAGTTTCGCCAAGGCGACCATGCGCTGCGTTGGTGTGGGACGGTGCAGGCGGCTCTCCGGCGGGACGATGTGCCCTAGCTTCATGGCAACGCGTGAAGAGGAGCACTCGACACGCGGGCGCGCGCATCTGCTGTTCGAAATGATGCGTGGAGATGTGCTTACCGACAGCTGGAAGAGCGAAGAGGTCAAGCAAGCGCTGGATCTCTGCCTGGCGTGCAAGGGATGCAAGGGGGAATGCCCGGTCAACGTCGATATGGCGACCTATAAGGCGGAGTTCCTTTCTCACTACTATGAGGGACGTCTGCGGCCGCTTACGGCATATAGCATGGGATTGATCTACTGGTGGGCCAGGCTTGCGGCACTGGCTCCGCGGACGATCAACCTCGTGACACACGCTCCCGTGCTAGGCCAGCTTGCCAAGCGCGTCGCGGGTATCGCAGCGGAGCGCCGGATTCCTCAGTTTGCGCCGCGGACCTTCGTGAGCTGGTTCCGCTCGCACCCACGGCGCTATACGGGCGGCGAGCGCATCCTGCTCTGGCCGGATACATTCAACAACCACTTTCATCCGGAGACCGCACGCGCGGCTGTGCGCGTGCTTGAGGCGGCGGGATACGCGGTATCCATTCCAGGTCTCTCGCTGTGCTGTGGGCGACCGCTCTACGACTTTGGCATGCTGGACGCAGCCCAGCGCTTGCTCAAGCAGGTAATGGATGCGCTAGAGACCGAACTGGAGGCTGGCACACCCATCATCGGCCTGGAGCCGAGTTGCGTCTCGGTCTTTCGAGATGAACTCGTCAACCTGTTTCCACGCGACCCCAGAGCGCGCAAGCTGAAGGAGCAGACATTCCTGCTCAGTGAATTCGTCGAGCAGCATCACGACCGGTTTGATCTCCCCCGACTGGAGCGAAAAGCCCTGGTGCAGATGCACTGCCACCAGAAATCCATTCTGGGAACGAATGCGGAAACGTCGATTCTCACGCGCCTTGGCCTGGATGCCGATGTACTGGATTCGGGTTGTTGCGGCATGGCGGGCGCGTTCGGGTTCGAGCGCGCAGGAGAACACTACGACGTTTCGATGCGCTGCGGCGAGCGCGTGCTGCTGCCAGCCGTCCGGGAAAGCGCACCAGATACGCTGTTGATCGCGAACGGATTCAGCTGCCGCGAACAGGTCAGCCAGGCAACCGGCCGGGAGCCACAGCATATTGCCCAGGTCCTTGAACAGGCGTTGATGCGCGATGGCCGGATCGCACCGGACGAAGATCAGGACAAGCGAGAGGCGCGGACGATGTTGCGCATGGCGCCTGCGATTGCGCTGGGCGCGGCAGCGGCGGGAGCCACGATTGGATTGTGGCGGCGAAACCGCCGCCATCGCGTCTCGTGACGCGGGCCGCTCGCGGCATGTGGTGATGGCAGACGAAATGACAGCCCTCTTTGGGGCGATTTATGGAGAGGAGAGTACTCTTGGCTGTTGAAATGCCAGCGCGTATCGCACAATCCGTGGCGCGCACCAGCGAGCAAAGGCTCGGGCTGAGGCCGCGGCATCGCCGTGGCGTGGCTGGTGCGCTGTTTTCCGTGCTTACGCGCGACGTAACCATAACCGAGCAGCATGTGCGTGAGGGCCGGTTTCAGCGCAGTCTCGCGCTCATCGCGGGCCTTTCCGGCCTGCTGGGCGGGCTGGAAGTCACAACGGAACACTATCAGGGCAGCTATGGCCAGCGCATCATGTACAGCCCGCTGCTGATCAGCCCGGTGCTGTTTATCGCGGGAGTCTGGGGCGCATTCAACAGGCGTATCGCGCGGACGCTCCTGCCGCTCAGCTCACTCGCGCTGCTGGCCGACGGGCTCATAGGATTTGTCTTCCACATCCGGGGTATCAAGCGCAAGCCGGGGGGATGGCGCATTCCCGTGGTGAATATCGTCATGGGGCCGCCACTCTTCGCGCCACTGTTGCTGACCATCGGCGGCTTCCTCGGCATCATCGCGACGTTCTTGCGCCGAGAGGATGACCCTGTGAGAGATCGCCTCGCGAGCAACACGGCAAGTGTTCCTGGCTGGGCGCGCTGGGTGCCGAAGAGTCTTCTTCAGGAGGAACGACTGATCTCGCATGAAATTCGTGAAGGTCGCTTCCAGCGTATCCTCGCCGGCGCGACAGCGGTTTCAGCCGTGCTCAATGGGTGCGAATCGCTGTACTCGCACTACAAGAACAAGTTTCGCTATCGCATCCAGTGGACGCCGGTATTGCTCAGTCCGGTTATTTTTGTCGTCAGCTTGGGGGCGATCTTCAACCGGTGGATGGCCCGCACCCTGCTGCCGGTGATGTCGCTGCTGGCGACATTGAACGGGCTGGTAGGGTTCTTCTACCACATTCGCGGCTCGCTGCGACGCCCGGGAGGCGTGAAGAAGCCATTCTATAACCTGGTATATGGTCCCCCCGTCTTCGCCCCGCTGCTGTTTGCCGCCACTGGATTTCTTGGCATCCTGACGAGTCTATTGCGGAGGCCGCGCTAATGTCTGTCGAAGATCGCCGCGAGGCGCGCGAAAAAGCGAACGGCACATTCACGAGCGAGGATCAGGAGACACGCCGTCGCGAGACGCTGCCAGTTGACCCGTACACTGGCGAAGAACTCGCTCCACGCCCACAACCGGGGTACTATCCCGGCTATGACACATTAAGCCAGCAGGCATACTGGGACGAGGCCACGCGCAACGTCGTGCTCGACCGTGTGCACAACGTTCCGCCAATCCGCTTTTTCACTGGAGACGAAATCCCCTTCATGCAAGCCGTCGTCGATTGCATCATACCGCAGGACGACCGCACCAAAGACAAGCGAATCCCTGTGCTGAACTATGTCGACCGGCGCCTCTATATCAATGAGATCGATGGCTACCGCTTTGAGTCCATGCCTCCCGATCAGGAAGCTTTCAGACTCGGTATTCGCGGCATTGAAGCAATCGCCCAGCATATGTACCAGCGCCGCTTTATCGATTTAGGCCGACATGAGCAGGAGACCGTCCTCAAAACGCTGCACGATGGCAAGCCGCCCGCTGGCGACGACATCTGGAAACGCATGTCGGTTCACCACTTCTGGATGCTGTTGGTGCAGGATTGCGCGGAGGCGTATTACGCGCATCCGTGGGCCTGGGACGAAATCGGCTTCGGCGGCCCGGCGTACCCGCGAGGATATATGCGGCTGGAGCATGGTCAGCCGGAGCCGTGGGAGGCGGAGGAAGTGAGATATGCGTGGGAACCGCCACGCGACTCACCTTCCAGCGAATATGAACCACTGATCGGCGGCACTGGTGATCACAGCGTTCAGACGCCCGGCCAGTCGGGCACACACTAGGTAAGGAGCTATCGGTGAAAAAACCACTGTTTGGGGCGTTCACCGCGCCGCATGATGACGCACACCACCTCGGCCCTATGCAGAAGGTCGAGACCCCGATGCACCATTTTGGCCCCGGCGAGGAGGTTGATTTCGTCATCGTCGGTGTCGGTTCTGCGGGAGGTGTGCTGCTGCAGCGACTCGCGCGCGCCGGCTTCCGCGTGATCGGCTTTGATGCGGGTCCATTCTGGGATACAGAGCGCGACTGGGTGAGCGATGAATCAGGTTCACACAAGCTCTACTGGAATGATTTGCGCATTACTGGTGGCAGTGAGCCAATCACGCTGGGGGAAAACAACAGCGGCAAGGGCGTGGGTGGTGGCTCGGTACACTGGGCGGGCTTCACGCCCCGCTTTCACCCATCTGATTTTAGCGTCTATACCGATACGGGTCTGGGCGCCGACTGGCCGATCTCCTATGAGGATTTGAAGCCGTATTACGAGATGATGGAGACCGAAATTCCCGTCTCCGGGCCGGCGTATTACCCGTGGGGAGACCCGCACGGCTATATGTACGGCTCGCATCCTATCGGAGGTGTCGCCAGCGCGCTCATCAAGGGCTGCACAAAGCTGGGTATTCCTGTGGTTGCTGGTGGTCCAGTCGCGATCACGGCTGGCTCATTCGATAACCGGCCCCACTGTATCTACCGTGGATTCTGCCTTCAGGGCTGCAAGGTCGGCGCGAAGCAAAGCACGCTCGTCAGCCACGTGCCCGATGCGATCCGGCACGGAGCGGAAGTGCGGGCAAACTGCATGGTCGCTCGGATCAACATGGGTAAAGACGGACATGCCACGGGGGTCACGTATTTTGACGAGCAGATGCACGAGCAAGAGCAGCGGGCCAAAGCTATCATTGTCTCCGGATACGCGATAGAAACGCCGCGGCTGCTGTTGAACTCGGCCTGTACAGGGTTTGAGCAGGGGCTTGCGAACTCCAGTGGAATGGTCGGAAAGTACCTCATGGTGCAGGCGGGCAACGTCATTCTTGGCCGCTTCGACGAGCCTGTGCGCATGTACAAAGCGCCGCCAGCCAACGCGTTGACGGAGGAATTCTACGAGACCGATCCGCACCGTGACTTCGTGCGAGGATTCGCCATCCAGACCGTGGGTCCGCTCCCAATCGCGTTCGCCAAACAGATGATGAGTGCGAAGGGCGCCTGGGGCTGGGGATTGAGACAGCTCATGATGGACTATAACCACTGGGCCGCGTTTGGCTTTCTTGGCGAGATTCTGCCATGGGAAGATAACCGGGTCGGTCTTGCGGAAGAGAAGGACCAGTACGGGCTACCGGTGGCGAAGGTCACCTTTGGGCTGCATGACAACGACAGGAAACTGATCAAGTTCGGCGTCGCCAAGACGATGGAGGTGATGTCCGCGGCGGGCGCGGAAGAGGTAGTGCAGGAGGCCCGCTACGCGCACCTCGTAGGCGGAGCGCGAATGGGAAACGACCCGCGCACGTCGGTTGTCGATAAGTTCGGGCGCTCGCATGATATTCCAAACCTGTTCGTTTGCGACGGAAGCATCCTGCCGACACAAGGCTCCGCGAATCCAGGGCTGACCATTCAGGCGCTCGCCGCGCGGACGGCGGACTATATCATTGACCGTGGCATGAGTGTCGTGGACCGCTCCAAAACGTTCGTCGGTGTTCCTCCCATTCGCTACGATCTTGCTCCAGCCGGTATCGCTGGCCGAGGGATGCCGCGCATCAAATCGCGCACGCCTCGGACCAAGATTGGTCTGGGCGGTCTCGCGCCAGGCGGAGCAGGGCTGAAGTAGCCGTGACGCACACATCAAGATACAACCTTTCTGATAAAGTACTATCACTTGCTGGTGGGCTAGATGCTGGTGAACGGAGCGCATGATGGATAGCGAACGACGAGCACGCGTACGTGAGGCACTCCAGCGCGACGGCTATGCGGCGCTCATCTGCCGGTTGCCAGAGCACGTGTTGATGCTCACGGGATATCAGCCGGTTCTGGGCAATACGTTCTGCGTGGTGACGCTAGCGGATGATCTGATTGACATTCGCCTGGTCGCGCCAGCCGATGAGGCAGATCGCATTCCGCGAGATTGCGCGTCTGAAGTCAAAGTATTTCGTGAGGAGACGCTTTCGTTCATCAGCACGACGTTGCCTGCCGTACGGGAGCCGCTGGCGGAAGTCGTCAACTCACTGAATCTTCCGAGCGGAGCTGTCATTGGCGTGGAGGGCGATCCGTCGCCTGTCGCGCCCGCATACACTCAGATGAGCTTTCCCGGCGGCGGCACGCTAGACCTTGTGCGTGAGCTTCTGCCAGAGGCCAGGGTGCGTGTAGCTACGCAGACCCTGACTACGCTGAGTGCCGCCAAGACAACCTACGAGCTTGAGCGCATACGCATGGCGGAGGCTGCCGCCATCGAGGGCTTTCATGCCGCGCGCGCTGCCATCCGGCCGGGGGCGACGGAGGCTGAGGTGGCCGGGGCAGCCTATTCTGCCATACTTCAGGCGGGCTACCGGCAGGCGCCGAACGGACATGTTCTGGCACACCTGCACGTTATGTCAGGCCCACGCGCAGCCGAAGCCTACCGCGCGTTCAATCTCACGAGTGGCGCGCAGCTCGCCAAAGGCGCGACCGTGAGTGTCCAGATGGCAGTCGCCATTGATGGATACTGGGCGGAGCTGACGCGCGCGTTCTTCGCCGGCTCCGTCGATGATACATGGCAGCGCGCGCATGCCGCCTGCATACGCGCGCAGGACGCCGCGCTGGCCCGCATCCATGACGGCATCTCCGGGCGTGAGGTTGACGAGGCTGCGCGCTCGGTGATGAAGGATGCCGGATTCGGAAACGAGTTCAAGCATGGCCTGGGGCACGGCTGTGGCTTCCAGGCTATCAATCACGCGGCTGAGCCGGTCTTGCATCCAGTGTCGCAGTCCATCCTGCGCTCTGGCATGGTTCACAATATTGAGCCAGCGGTTTACCGCGAGGGCATCGGTGGCATACGCCTGAACGACAACGTGGCCATTCGCGCAGACGGTTATGAACTCCTCTCCAGCGGACTGTCGCGAGACCTCGACTGGCTCGTTGTTGACTGGTAGGCGAGCGAAACGATAGAGCGAGTGGATTACGGTCCGCTCGCTCTTGTGGCTCCCTGAGCCGACCCCTGGCCGCGACAAGCTATCTCCCTATCCTCTTGTTCATATCCACTCGTTCACCCTGTTGGTCAGCCGCATGCTCGCCAGGCACATGTGCGAATCCTCATCCCGTACTCAAATATTCTGGCTTGGTACGCGCACTGAGAGAGAATGGCTGTTTGTACCGCGTATTGTAGAGAAGCAGGTGCTCATGCATTGGGTGCGTGCCATGCTTGACGGATTGATTATTGTCCAGTAAGGTAAGCATGATAGCGCAGCGTAGCGCTGCAAATCTGTCGGAAAGGAGCAAAGCATGGTCAACGAACCGGCCAGCGAGAAGCGGGGGAAATGGGGCTGGTATCTTCTCCTTCTCATCCCCTTCATCGCTACACTGTGGGTGCCATTCTATGGATCTGCCACCCCCTACCTTGCCGGTAGCATCCCGTTCTTTTACTGGTACATGTTCCTCTGGGTCATCATCAGTTCGGCGATCACCGCTGTGGTGTATTTCGCTACGGCCTGAGCGCAACTTACGGCAGCGCATCTGCCGTATGTCGTCTTAGCCAGCTTGCACTCCTAGTGAACAGGAGCGACCAATGCTCAACTGGACGGCCCTCACCGTCTTCATCATCCTTTTCGCCATAGTCACCGTCATTGGATTCATCGCAGCACGCTGGCGTCGCGGCGATCTGAACGTGCTCCATGAATGGGGGCTTGGCGGCAGGCGCTTCGGCACCATTGTGACGTGGTTCCTGCTTGGTGGCGACCTCTATACCGCATACACGTTTATCGCGGTGCCTGCTGCGGTGTTTGGTATTGGTGCTTACGGCTTCTTCGCGGTTCCGTACACCATCATCGCGTATCCGCTGGTGTTCATGTTCATGCCGCGCCTCTGGGCAGTGGCACGCAAGCACGGGTATGTAACAGCTTCGGACTTCATTCGCGGGCGCTACGGTAGCGGCACGCTCGCGCTTGTCGTGGCGCTCACGGGCATTCTCGCGACCATGCCATATATCGCGCTACAGCTCGTCGGTATTCAGGTTGTGCTTGCCGCGATGGGCATCACGGGCGACTGGCCACTGGTCATCGCATTCGTGATTCTCGCCGCGTACACGTACTTCAGCGGATTGCGCGCGCCAGCTCTGATCGCTCTGGTGAAAGACGCGATCATCTGGGTTACCGTTATCGTTGCCGTTATCGCGGTACCGATGTACATCAGCGCGCATCATGGTGGCTCAGGCAGCATAGTGGATGGATACAAGGTGATGTTCGCCTCCGTACCAAGCGCCAAGTTGCTGCTTTCACCAAAACTGTACACGACGTTCTCCACGCTGGCTCTCGGCTCCGCGATGGCGCTGTTCATGTATCCGCATGCCGTTACCGGAGTTCTGGCGTCGAATAGCGGACGTGTCGTAAAGCGGAACGCGGCAATGCTGCCGGCCTATTCGTTCATGCTGGGTTTGATCGCGCTGCTCGGCTTCATGGCGCTTGTTGTCGGCGTCACGCCGCTCAAGCCCTATGGCGCGCAGTTCGCCGTACCGGGCCTGTTCCTGAAGGTCTTCCCGTCCTGGTTTGCCGGGTTCGGGTTCGCGGCCATCGCCATCGGCGCTCTGGTGCCCGCGTCGATCATGTCTATCGCCGCGGCCAACCTGTTCACCCGCAACATCTACAAGGAATACATCCGCAAGAATGCCAGTGACCGCGAGGAATCCGCCACAGCCAAGCTCGCCTCGCTGGTCGTGAAGTTTGGTGCTCTGGCATTCATTGTCTTCCTGCCGGTTGCGCAGTCCATTACCCTCCAGCTCCTTGGCGGTGTATGGATCCTGCAAATCTTCCCGGCGCTGGTATTTGGTTTGTTCACCCGCTGGTTCCATCGCTGGGGCTTGCTGCTTGGCTGGCTCGCGGGTATGGTGACCGGCACCTACATGTCGTACATCCAGAGTTCTCCGACAACGCCGCACTTCGCCTCAGCCACGTATTCCCTGCACATCTTCGGGCAGGTGATTCCGGGATATGCGGCGCTCTATGCCTTCATCGTGAACGTTGTCGTAGCCGTCGTCTTCTCGTTGATCTTCAATACCATCAAGTCAACGCGTGGTGAAGACGCGACTCAGAAAGCCGATTACGTTGAGGAGGAAGTGGCGGTAACCGTAGCCAATTAAACGTTAGCGGTGCCACAATTCTCAGTACGCACGGCGAAACTGAAGCGGGTCATCCTGAAGCGATTCCGGGTGGCCCGCTTCTTTCTGCCTGTTCGTGGTCACTGCGGGTACGTCGCACCCTTCATCACGCTGACCCGGCGCGTGAATTCTCGTGAGCACCCAGAACGATAAGGCCGGTGGTAGGCAGACGCGACACTAACCACGCGCGCAACCCCGACAGTCCACTTCGCCTCCGCGTCAGTTCATTTCATCCTCTTTCGGGCAGTCGGTGGGCTGCTCCCTGGTGCTGACGTCTTCGGCGGGTGCTGGCGGCGAGGTTGATTCAGGCATCTCTATGGCAGTGGAGATGGCGGGCGACGCTGCATCTGCTCCATCAACCACGTTTGTTTTCTCCTTCGCCACTGGGCGTTGCATCTGACGACGGGCACGCATCCACACGAAGTACATGACTAACAATCCGCTCGTCAGCAGAACGCCCTCCGCGGCGAGACGTTCAGGGAGTCGTGCTGGTATCTGTAGTATGAGAGGAAGCGCCAGGCTCCAGTCAGCCGATGTGGCGGCAGGCGTTGGCACTGGCGCAGGCGTTGTGGCTGGTAGCGGACTCGGCGTTGGCGTCGGGGACGGGGTGGCCGTGGGCTGTGGCGTAGGAGTCGCGGTTGGGCGCGGTGTCGCCGTTGGCCTTGGCGTTAGCCGTGGCTTCGGCGTGGGAGTAGGAGGCGGCGGCGGTGGTGGTGTCAATGCGGAAACCGCCGGACCGCTATATCCTGACGGCATCTCTCCTTTGTAGCCACGGATGAGCGCGTCTGACTGATTGAACGCCCAATCCGGACTGACGCCCGCAGTGCTGTCGCCGCCCGGAACTGGACGGAAGTACACGTAGTGGCCCAGCCAGACATGCTCGACATGCGACGCGGGATCATCTGCATATGGGCCGACGGCAGGGTCCGGGTCGAGTTCCATGCCGTTGACGATGTTCTGATAATACGGCTCGCCCCAGTACACGACGCTTGTTAGCCAGGTGCTGAGGGGCACTGTCTCCACCTGCGCGGCCTGAATCTGACCATATGGAGATGAGACGCCCGGGTCCCAGACTTCGATGCCCGTAATGCTCGCGGGATCGAGTAGCGGGTTATCGGTCGCTGTGACACCAGTCACCAGAACGGAATGCTTTCCATGGTCTACAATCACGCTGATTGGCTCATACGTCCGGAGAAGGTCTATGAGGACGTGGATGGTCGCGTCATACGCGCTCACCGTATCGACGACCTGGTGATAGAGGCCGTGGCCAGCCTGCGTGAGTCCATAGGCGAGTGAGCGCGGATCAGTGCCGACGTCACGGGAAATATCCGCGACGAAGCCCGGCCCGTACGCGACTGACGCGTCCTGCGGGGGCGTACCCCATGTGCTCTGCGCGCCCGGTGCGCTCAGCAGACTGGCGACATCCTGCTGCGTCACGTTATAGCCACGAAAACGCGCGATAACGGTGACAGTCGCGACTCCGCACCAGTCACTCTGCTGCTGCGGAAAACCACCATTCGCGATTGCCGCCTCCACGCGAGTCAGATCCGCGCCGTAGCGCACGCTCGCGGCATGAGCAGCCGGACCCCGCACAGTTGCAATAAGCAGCAGACACGCGATTGCCCCGGCCAGGGCAGCGATTCTGGCCAGCACGTACGCTGGCTGGCGTAGACGCGTCCGGCGGTGTCGTCCTGCACGATTGGTTGCGGCAGACATCCCATCCCTCATCCCCACTCCCGCACACTCCGTCAGCATGCCAGAAACCTACCTGCCTGTCAATTTGAACTACGCGTGGTATGCCATCGTCCACGGGGCGTGTCCTGAAAGTGAGGCAGAAGACCACGACACGGTTTATGCTTGCAGGAGGTAGTGAACAGAGGCATTGCGCGATTTGGTGAGGAGGGTGACTGCATGGCCGCGCCACGACCGGTCTTTGACGAAAGCGTCGCCGCGTCGTACGAGATGTGGTACGAACAGGGATTTGGGCGCTGGGCAGTGGAGCGCGAGGAAGAGCTTCTTGCCCGCCAGCTGGCTCACTTCCCGCAGGCGCACTCTATACTGGATGTTGGCTGCGGTACGGGCCACTTCAGTCGCTGGTTTGCCGCTCAGCATCTGACGGTAACCGGGCTGGACTCCTCCACTGCGATGCTCGCGGACGCGCGACGTCGTGATGATGCGGTGACGTATATTGAGGGCGATGCGCAGGCGCTTCCGTTGGACGATCAGAGTATGGATCTGGTGTCGCTCATCACTGTGCTGGAGTTCGTCGCAGACCCGGTGCAGGCGCTCCGCGAGGCGATGCGAATCTCACGTTACGGGTTGCTGATCGGCGTGCTCAATCGGCTAAGCATGCTTGCCTGGTGGAGCCGGCTAAGAGGTAGTCATCCCGATGCCGTGTTAGCGGCAGCGCGCCGCTACAGCGCCGGAAGTTTGTCCACCCTCGTGCGTGAGGCTGCAGGCAGTCGTTCCGTACGCATCGAATGGCATACAACTATTTACCCGTGGTCGCTGCCGCTGAATGGGCTTCGGCTTCCTTGGGGGGAGTACGTGGGCATGATGGTCAGCTATATGCCGTCATAGCGGGCGGAGGGAGGAACAACATGATCACCGCGTAGGTGAGCGTCTATCCGCTGGCCACAGATGATGTGGGTCCCATCATAGACCGTGTGATTGCTGTGTTGCGCGCGTCAGGTCTCGTCATCGAGACGAATACCATGAGCACCATTCTTGCGGGTGAGCATGAGGCTGTCCTCAGCGCGCTGCGCGACGCGTCGGTCGCCGCGATGGCAAGCGGATCCGCCGTGATGACCATCACGCTTTCGAACGCCTGCCCGCTGCCCGATCAGCATGCGTAGCCCGCGCAAGCGTCGCTACCTCGCGAGTATCCACACAACGCGGGATAAAGAAAGGATGCTCTGGCCAATGCCTATTCTGTTGCCACAGCAGGCTCAGCGGTTGCGTGAGATGTTTGACGCGCAAGCACATGATCGCGTGCGCATTACGCTCTTCACGCGAAAGGCAAGTCCTGATGACGTGAACGGCGCGATCGCGCAATCCTGTCGTGACGCGCACGACCTGCTGACCGAAGTGGCAGCTCTCGCGCCCAACTATCTGGTGCTGGAGGAGCGCGATCTCGCGCAGGACGCTGCGGAAGCAGAAGCGCTCGGCATTAACCGAGTTCCTGCTATCCTTCTGCGGGGCAAGGCAGCCGGAGTCGTGCGAACATTTGGCGTCCCCTCCGACTACGAGTTTACGACGCTCATAGATGACCTGTTTGATCTCACGTCAGGCGGGCACACCACGCTTGGCGCGAATACGCGCGCCATGCTCGCCCTCATCACTCGCCCCGTGCATCTTCAGGTGTTTGTGGCACCTACCTGACCGATATGCAGCCGTGTAGCCAGGCTGGCTCACCAGTTCGCGATACTCAGTGCGCACATTACGGCTGATGTGATCGACACGACCATCTTCTTTGAACTGGTTCGTCGCCATCAGATTTATTCGACTCCGGCCCTGGTGATTGACGATCATGAGCCGGTATTTGGCTTGTTGACCGAAACTGAAGTGGCGCAACGCGTCATTCAGGTCGCCGGCCCGCGCCCATTTGGGGCAGAGGACGTGACGTAGCGCTCACTCTGGCTTCATGTGGCGCGCTGGTTTACTGCGCATCCGCATCGGTGGGAGCGATACGCGACACGGGCAGCGCGCATCCATAGCGCAGAGACCGCACGCGCAGGTACAACGTGATGCCGAGAATGGCAACCGCCGCCATTCCCAGAAACGGGCGGATGGGGTTGAAGATGCTCATCGCGCCGCTCATGCCGAGCAGCGCCACGACGATCTTGTTGCAGACGGGGCATCCGACGGAAAGAAACGAGAGGATGCCACCGGAGGCTGCGCGCAGATTGCCGGTGCCAATTGCCCGGAGCGTTTCTTTGGTGGCCGGATCTGGATAGAGTATGGCAAGCGACAGCAGAGGCCCAAGCAGCAGGATGGACAGAATCCAGATAACATAGTCGCGTGGGCTGGTTGGCACCATGCGCGAGTAGAAGCTATTAGGAATCAGCACGGTCGGAACGCCAATAATGAGAGCCGTACCGATCGAAAACGCGACCGAGACTGCCCAGAACCGGATGCCAAACATGAGCGCGTTTCTCCTTGATGCGCGGTGATGAAAGCCAGTTGGCTCGTGCCCAGACCGTCCAACCTTGGCGTGGGGTTGCCTGTAGCTCAACAGAATATACGCCATCGCGCGGCAAAAGTGTACAAGGCCGGAGAACACATGATCATCGCATATCCGGCTGGCGTATGCGTGATGGCAGGTAGCGGCGTTGTCCACTCTCTGCGCCTCGCCCCGCGCTTGTGACCCGCGACGCGCGTAGCATATAATCCAGAGATGGCTTGCACGCACCGGTTCTCTCGTCGTAGGGGAGGTCTTGATCCATGACACGCGTCGTCGTCGGCATGAGCGGAGGAGTCGATAGCTCGGTTGCGGCTGCCTTGCTCAAAGAACAAGGCTACGACGTCGTGGGCATCATGTTGCGTCTATGGTCCGAGCCATCTGGGGACGACGATGGCATAGAGCGCGTGGCTGAGAACAAGTGCTGCTCGCTGGAATCGATGGCCGATGCGCGTCGCGTCGCGGCCCAACTCGATATTCCTTTCTACGTGGTCAACGTGGAGCAACCGTTTCAGGAACACATCGTCGACTATTTCTATGATGAGTACGTGGCTGGGCGGACGCCGAACCCCTGTCTGCGCTGCAACCGCTACATCCGCTTCACGCTGCTGCTGGAGAGAGCGCTCGCGCTTGGCGCGGACTACCTCGCCACCGGACATTACGTGCGGCTGGATGATGATCCCGTAACGGGCAAGAGACGGCTGCGCAAGGCCGCGCATGACGAGAAGGATCAGTCGTACGTGCTCCATGTGCTCACGCAGGAGCAGTTGCGACACGCGCTCTTCCCGCTGGGGGAGTACACCAAGGAGCAGGTGCGCGAAATGGCGCGCGAGCGCGGGCTATTTGTCGCGAGCAAAGCCGAAAGCCAGGAAATCTGCTTCGTGGCGGCACATGACTATCGCGGTTTCATGAAGCGCTATGCCGGAGCCTCAGGCAGGGGCGCTCCTCAGCCCGGACCCATTCTGGATAGCGCAGGCAATCAGCTCGGCACGCATCAAGGTCTCGCCTATTACACGATAGGACAGCGAAAAGGGCTGGGAATCAGCGCGCGCGAGCCGCTGCATGTGCTCGCGCTCGATCCGGCGCGCAATGCCGTCGTGGTGGGCACGGCCAGGGCGCTGGAGCGCGAGGAATTCTCGGTTCACTCGACGACGTTCACCAGCGGGAGCCAGCCACAGGAGCCGTTTCGCGCGCAGATCAAGATCCGTTACAAGGCCGCGCCCGTCGATGGATGGGTACGGCCACTCAAGGACGGCCATGCGCGGGTGCGGCTCTCGGAGCCCCAGCGCGCTATTACTCCAGGGCAGGCAGCAGTATTTTACGGCGGTAGCGCCGCCGATGAGGTGATAGGTGGCGGCATAATCGAAGGCTGAGCCGAGAATGCGGCGCATGCCCTACAGAGCCCGCCCACGCGCTATAATGGAGCGTGCGCCTCGCCGCGCATGTGGGTATTTCCGGCAGCAACCGTCGATGGGAATTTCATCGAAAGGAAGGCGAGGTCGCTGATGACGACTGCGCAGCGGTATGCGTGCGCGAAAGAGAGCGGCCCTCACTCATGGAACTATCGCGTATTCGCAATTTTTGCATCGTGGCGCATATCGATCACGGCAAATCTACTCTGGCTGATCGCCTTCTCGAATATACCGGCACCATCTCAAAGCGCGAGATGACCGAGCAGGTGCTCGATCAGATGGACCTGGAGCGCGAAAAGGGCATCACCATCAAGGCCCAGGCAGTGCGCATGCGCTATCAGGCGCAGGATGGCGAAGAGTATGAGCTGAATCTGATTGACACTCCGGGCCACGTCGATTTCAGCTATGAAGTCTCGCGAAGTCTCGCGGCCTGCGAGGGCGCGCTGCTCGTAGTTGACGCGACACAGGGCATCGAGGCGCAAACGCTGGCGAACCTTTACCTCGCGCTGGATGCGGACCTCGCGATAATCCCCGTCATCAATAAGATAGACTTGCCAAGTGCGGATATCGAGAAAGTCTCCGGTGAAATTGAAGACGTGATCGGTATCCCGCGCAAAGAAGTGGTCTTGACTTCGGCCAAGGCGGGAATCGGCACGCAGGACGTCCTGGAGGCAGTTGTCAAGCGCATCCCTCCGCCGCATGGCAACCAGCGCAGACCCTTACGCGCGCTGGTCTTTGACTCCAAATACGATGCGTACAAGGGCGTGATCGCCTATGTGCGCATCGTGGATGGCTCGCTCGCCGCTGGAGATCGCCTGCTCATGATGCAGACCGACAGCCGCGCGGAAGTCCTCGAAGTGGGGTATTTCAGCCCTACTCTGAACTCGACTGACAGGCTGGAGCCTGGGGAGGTGGGGTACGTCGCGACTGGCTTCAAGAACGTAAAGGACTGTCAGGTCGGCGACACGATTACGCTTGCCCAGGAGCCGGCGAGTGAAGCCCTGCCCGGCTATCGTCCCGCAAAACCGATGGTCTTTGCGGGCATTTTTCCCGTCGATGGCGACGACTATCCGCTGCTGCGTGAGGCGCTTGAGCGGCTCAAGCTGAACGACGCCTCGCTGGTTTTCGATCCGGAAAACTCCGTCGCTCTGGGATTTGGATTCCGGTGCGGCTTTCTTGGATTGCTGCACATGGAGATCATCCAGGAGCGGCTTGAGCGCGAGTACCATCTCGATATCCTGATGACCGCTCCGAGCGTGGAATACAGGGTAACGCGAACATCCGGCGAGGTGATCTTCGTCCACAATCCGTCTGAGTTGCCGTCTCCGACCGAAATCGAGAAGATCGAGGAGCCGCTGATGGATATCTCGATCTTTACGCCAGCGCGCTACATCGGCACGCTCATGGACCTCGTGACGACGCGGCGAGGTGTCTTCCGGAACATGACCTACATTGAGGAGGATCGTGTTCACCTGACCTACCACATGCCGCTGGCGGAACTGATTGTCGACTTCTACGATCAGCTCAAGTCGCGCACGCAAGGGTACGCTTCGCTCGATTACACGTTTTCCCGCTATGAGGAAGCCGCGCTGGTCAAGCTCGATATTCTGGTAAACGGGCAACCCGTTGATGCGCTCTCGATGATTACGCATCGTGATAAAGCCGCGCAGCAAGGGCGCCTGCTGGTAGAGCGCCTGCGCGAGCTGATACCCAGGCAACTTTTCGAAGTGCCGATCCAGGCGGCGGTAGGCAGCCGTATCATCGCCCGCGAGACGGTGCGGGCGATGCGCAAAAACGTGCTGGCAAAGTGCTATGGGGGTGACGTGACACGCAAGCGCAAGCTGCTTGAGAAGCAGAAGGAAGGCAAGCGGCGCCTGAAGAGGGTCGGCAGCGTGGAGATTCCACAAGAGGCATTTATGGCAGTGCTCAGCCTGGGTGGCGGTGAGTGATAGACGGCACACTTGGCGGAGCGTGACATAGTGCGCGACTATAGGGGACACAACAAATGGGCTGGTTTATACCAGCCCATTCATCTTGCGCTGCACGTGTGACAACGTGTCTACGCCAGCGGATCCTACCGGAAGCTCTCCGGGCGAGTGCGACGCGCCGCATCTCGCTGATCCGTCGGATGTCTCGGGCCACCTGGCATCAACTCCCGGACTGTCTTCGTCATGCCGCGCTATATCGCATTACACGCTGCGCGGACGCTGAGTTTTGACCCAAGCTCCGGACATCCTGCAGTGCCCGCCTTTACGGGCACGCTCTGTCAATTTGGAACTCCATTCCGAGGAGTCGGATCGGCTTCTTCATTGGGAACATCGGTCCGTGCTCCTTTCCTCCATCAACTACCTCTGGTAGTGATCTAGGGTGTTCCGCTTCCCCTCTCGGGGTACTTTCAGCCTACCACGACCCTGTCGCTATGTCAAGCCCTAGTCTTGTGCATCTGTGCAAAGTGCGTTCACGGTGACTCATCTGTGACAAAGACGACCGCTTCCACTCGCCCTGGGCACATGGTTCTACTACTACACCGGCTACACCGGCGGAACACCTTCGCGTGGGAACAGCTCGCTCAGCGACAGCCCTGAATGCAGGCGCTGGATGGCGTGCGCGAGCAGGTTTGCCACAGAGCAGACCTGGAGCACTGGCAGGGCTTCGCGTATCGTTGCGGGAATCGGCACGGTATCCGTGACGACGATCTCATGGATAGCGGGATGCTGGAGCAGCCGCACCGCATCGCCAACCAGCACGCCGTGCGTCGCGGCGATACGGATCTCCGGTCGCGCGCCCGCGCTGAGCAGTGTCTCCACCGCCTGGCTGATCGTTCCTCCAGTCGTGATCATGTCGTCTACGATGATCGGATATTTGTCTTTCACATCGCCGATGACGGCAGCCATCGCGACCTCACGCGCGCTGGCACGACGCTTATAGAGGATGGCGATTGGCAGTCCCAGCAGCTTGCCGTAGAGATCCGCGCGCTTCACGCCGCCTGTATCGGGCGAGACGATGACACTATCTTCCGGTATATGCGGCGCCAGATGTTCCGCGAGCAGCGGTATGGCGGTGAGATGATCCATACCAATGTCGAAGAACCCCTGGATGGCGGGGCTGTGCAAGTCGATCGAGACAATGCGATTGCTGCCGGCGGCAGTCAGCAGATTAGCGACAAGTTTGGCCGTTATCGGCTCCCGTCCAGTGAACTTGCGATCCTGGCGCGCGTAGCCATAATACGGAACGAGCGCTGTAACGCGGCCGGCTGAGGCGCGTCGCAAGGTATCAATCAGAAGCAGCAACTCGACAAGATTCTCGCTTACTGGCGTACAGGTCGGCTGGAGCACGTACGCATCGCGTCCGCGCACGCTAGAGCTGAGGCGCACGTGCATCTCGCCATCCGGAAAGCGCTCCAGCCGCGTGTCGAGAACGGGGATGCCCGCCATTCTGGCCACCGCTTCCGCAAGGTCGCGATTTGCCGACCCGGCAACGAGGCAGGGCGTACCATCGAGTCTGTACGTGGCAACCGGCTCAACCTCGCCGGACGTGTTGGAAGCGAGAGGACCGTCACTGTTCATCGTCATCTGCGGCGTTCTCCTGCTTTCTCCTACTTTCTTTTCGCGACCGTGCTACTTGCCGTGGGTGCCGCGCGGCTGCTGTCGTTCTGGTTCCGGACGCTCAGGTCGCTGCTGGGCTTCTTCCGTCCTGGCCGGGTCATTGACGGGCGTACGCTCAGCCGGCTCCCGATAGGTGTTCGTTATAGGCAGGCGCCTGTCGCGCCCAAAAGCGCGCTGAGTGATCTTCACGCCGGGCGCTGCCTGCCGGCGCTTGTATTCGCTTCTATCCACCATCTTGAGCACAGTACGGACGGTGGCAGGGTCATATCCCAGCTGCACGATGCCCGTGACATCGCGATCCTGCTCGACATACGCCGCCAGAATCCCATCCAGAATGTCGTACGGGGGTAATGAGTCCGTATCCAGCTGACCCGGTCGAAGTTCCGCCGAGGGCGCCTTGGTGATGGTATGCTGCGGAATGACTTCACGCCCGTCAGATTCATTCTTCCAGCGCGCGAGCTGATAGACCAGCGTCTTGTACACGTCCTTCAGGACGGCAAAGCCACCCGCCATGTCGCCGTAGAGCGTGGCGTAGCCGACCGCCATCTCAGACTTGTTGCCAGTCGCCAGCACGATAGAGCCGTAGCTATTGGAGAGTGCCATCAGCAGGATGCCGCGAATGCGTGCCTGTACGTTCTCGCTCGCGAGCGAGGCGCCCGCGGACGGCGCATCGGCGATGCTATCCGCCAGCGTGCCCATGATCGCGGCAAACGCATCCTCAATGGGCAGCGTGAGGTACTCGATGCCCAGGTTCGTCGCCAGCTCGCGCGCATCATCACGGCTGTGTTCAGTCGAGTAGCGTGACGGCATCGCCACACCCCAGACGTGCTGCGCTCCCACCGCATCCACCGCGATAGCCGCTGTGAGAGCTGAATCAATGCCACCGGAGAGTCCGACGACCGCCCCGCGAAAGCCATTCTTGCGCATGTAGTCGCGCGTACCGAGGGTGAGAGCGCGGTAGACTTCCGGCACGGGGTCCAGCAGCGCTTCAACGCGTGGGGCGAGAAGCTCCTGTGCCGGGCGGGTTCGGGGCGTGCCAGAGACGACAATCGGTTCCTCAGGGGCAGGAGCTACGGCGAGACGCTCCTTGCGGCGCCGCGGATCATGCAGACGTGTGCGAAAGACCGCATCGACGTCAAGATCGACGATGAGCAGATCCTCATCGAAAGGCGCCGCGCGCGCTACCAGCTCGCCACTCGCGTCGAAGATGACACTCATGCCATCGAATACCAGCTCGTCTTGCGCGCCGACCATGTTGACGTACGCGACAATCGAGGCGGTATCCGCCGCGCGGGTGGCCAGCATGCGCTCACGACCAATTTGCTTGCCCCGGTAGTATGGCGATGCGCTGATGTTGAGCAGAAGCTCCGCGCCTGCATAGGCCTGATACGCTGGCGGACCGCCCGAATACCAGATATCTTCACAGATGTTTATGCCGACATTCACTCCGGCAACGACGAAATTATCCGCGCGTTCGCCTGGACGGAAGTAGCGGTCCTCGTCGAAGACACTATACGTCGGCAGATAATGCTTGTGATACACGCCCGCGCGTTTTCCCTCGTACAGGACCGCAGCAGCATTGTAGAGATCGGTCTCTCGATCGACAAAGCCGGTGACGACCGCGAGCTGTTGGAACTCCGTCGTCGATTGTGTCAAGTCGTCGAGCGCGCGCAGATTATCGTTCACAAAGCCCGGCTTCAACAGCAGGTCCTCTGGTGGATATCCCGTCAGCGCGAGCTCCGGAAAGGCCACAATGTCGGCGCCGGCAGCGGCCGCGCGCTCCATATCGCGCTGCATCCGGCGGACATTTCCCGCGAGATCGCCAACGGTGGAATTGATCTGCGCGAGTGCGAGCCGCAGCACGCGTGGTGTGGTGCCAGTATTCCCGGCCAGCTCAACGGCCTGACGCTCCATGCGGGTAGTCTCCGTCTTCTGTTACATGTTGTCGGGGATGTGAGGCATAGCGGCGGCCACCGCATCATACGAATCCCAGTGTAGCGCGCTCTTGGCAGAATTGTAGCACGTTGAGGCACGGATACGCCGATTACGAGAGAGACGGGCGCGTTTGAAGCTCAGTGACGAATGCCTCTAGATCCGACCGCGCGCTGTCCATCGTGGGATAGACGCGCATACTGATCGTGCGGCCAGACAGGAAAATGGAGAGAAAGAATCGCGATTGCGGTTTGCCGGTTATGCCCCAGCGGGCGGGATCGAAATGCTGCACGCCGAGGTAGGCTTTGAGGCGCAGCACGGGCGCATCAGCACGGCCCAGACGTCTGCTCCTCGCCGCGCGCACGATGCCTGACTCCACGTAGCGCTCGGGCTGGTCATCCCATTCTGGATGATACACGGGCGCGTATTGAACAGTGAGTATCTCGCTGGACATCCGGAAAATTCCTCACGCTGGCAGCCCGGTCAGCTTATGATGCGGGTGAGTTCAGTGTAGCATGGTGCCGGGAGCCGCGCGATGCATTCTGTGCCACCATATGCAACGAGACCTGGGCAGAAACGCGTAATGCTTGCGGTCTCCTTGACATGAGGCCGCCTGACTTCTATGCTCAAATCACCCGTGAGACACCGGGCGTCTCGGGATTCAGCTCATAATTTCACTGGCCAATGGAGGCGCGGCATGGGCAGACTGGACGGCAGAGTAGCTCTCGTGACTGGCGCGGCACGAGGGATCGGGGCAGCGACAGCGCGACGCCTCGCCTCGGAGGGTGCGCGCGTGACGCTGGTTGACCTCGATGCTCAGGGCAGCGAGCAGGTTGCCGCGCAGATCAAGTCGGGAGGGTCCGAAGCACTCGTTCTGGGCTGTGATGTATCCGATGCCACCTCCGTGCAACAAGCGGTTGACAGCACCGTTGAGCATTTTGGCCAGCTTGATATTCTGGTCAATAATGCGGGCATCATCCGCGATAACCTGCTATTCAAGATGACTGACGACGACTGGGAGCGAGTCATCAATGTTCATCTGCGCGGCGCGTTTCTGTTCGCGCGCGCAGCGCAAAAGCCGATGGTTGCGCAAAAATATGGGCGCATCATCAGTCTCTCCTCGACATCCGCGCTCGGCAATCGTGGCCAGGCCAACTATTCCGCGGCAAAGGCCGGTTTGCAGGGGCTGACGCGTACCCTTTCCATCGAGTTGGGTCCCTTCGGCATCACCGTCAATGCCGTTGCCCCTGGATTCATCGACACCGATATGACACGCGCGACCGCGCAGCGCGTCGGCCTCAGCCCTGAACAGTTTCAGGCAACCGTCTCGGAGCATATCCCGTTGCGACGGGTAGGGCAGCCTGCTGAGGTAGCGAGCGTCATCGCGTTTTTGGCATCGGAGGATGCCAGCTACGTGAGCGGGCAAATCATCTACGTTGCCGGCGGGCCTGCCGGCATTCTGATGTGATCGCAGTGCAGCGATAACGGGAGGTGCACAATGGACCTCGGCCACATGCTTGCGCAGAAAGCGGCGCAACATCCTGACAAGACTATGGTTATTTTCAAAGATCAGCAGACGTCTTACGGCGACCTGAACGCGCGAGCCAACCAGGTCGCGAATGCGCTGATCGGGCTGGGTGTGCAGCCGGGAGACCGTATCGCCCTATACATGCACAACGTGCCGCTCTTCATGGAAGCCTACTATGGGATTCTTAAGGCTGGCGCCACCGTCGTGCCCCTGAACGTGCTGTATAAGGCTGGCGAAGTTGCATACATCTTGCAGGATAGCGGTGCCCGCGCGATCATTACGTTCGCGCCCTTCGCGCCGGCGGCACTGGAAGCAGCCTCGCAGTCGCCCGATCTTCAGCACGTGATCGTTGCTGCTCCTGAGAATGTGCCTGGCGCTCTTCTGTGGCGCGATACGGTCGCTGGCGCGCCAACGACGGAACCGGCAGTTGAGGTGCATCCCGAGCAAATTGCTGTCATCGCGTATACATCAGGCACGACGGGGCGGCCAAAAGGGGCGATGCTGAGCCATCGCAATCTCACCAGTAATTGCGAGCAGTGCATGATGCTGCCCAGCATCGCGACCCGGCCCGATGACGTGGTTTGGATCGCGCTTCCACTCTTCCACATTTACGCTATGAATGTCGGCATGAATCTCTCGGTGATGGCTGGCGCGACGATGGTGCTCATCGAACGGTTTGAGCCAGTCTCCAGTGTGGAAGCCATCGCCAAGTACCACTGCACCGTATTGTACGGCGCGCCGCCGATGTTCGTGGCGTGGGTGCAAATGCCTAATATCGGCGAATATGACCTCTCCAGCATCCGGTACGTTGCCTCCGGCGCGGCGGCCTTGCCCGTGCGCGTGCTGGAAGCATTTCAATCCCTCTCCGGCGTGCCGATCAGCGAAGGGTATGGCCTCTCGGAAGCATCGCCAGTCGTCACGACGAACGCGGCCGGTCCGGTGACCAAGCCCGGCACGGTAGGTCCTGCCCTCCCCGGCGTGGAAGTCAGAATTGTGGATGAGAACGACATGGACGTTCCAACTGGCGAGCCGGGCGAATTGATCTGCCGCGGCAAGAACATTATGATGGGGTACTGGCATAAGCCCGAAGCAACCGCCGAGGCCTTACGCAACGGGTGGCTGCATACCGGTGATGTCGCGAGCATGGATGCCGACGGGTACGTGACTATCGTCGATCGCAAGAAAGACATGATCAACGTCTCCGGCTTCAATGTCTATCCACGCGAAGTCGAGGAAATCCTGTTCCGGCATCCCGCGGTCGCGGATGCCGCGGTGGTGCAGGCGCCCGATACCTATCAAGGTGAATCCGTGCTGGCATTTGTCGTGCTCAAGCAGGGACAGAGCGCCACAGAGCAGGAGATCATCGACTTCTGCCGGAGCCAGATCGCGACGTTCAAGTGTCCGCGCAGAGTGGTCTTCCGGTCGGAGTTGCCCAAGAACAATACCGGCAAAGTCTTGCGGCGTGAGCTGCGGGATGAGGCCGCGCAGGTCAGTAATGAGAGTGCTGTATGATTGCCGCGTTGGTTCTGATGAATGTCGAGCGGAACGCTGTGAATACGACGGCGCAGCGCTTGCTGGAGATTCCGGGCGTGGCCGAAGTCTATTCGGTTACGGGAGAATGGGATCTTGTCGCGCTTCTCCGGCTGGCACGCTATGAAGATCTGGCGGAGGTTGTTACTGAGCGGATGGTGGCTATCGACAGCATCACGCGAACGCACACCATGACGGCGTTCAAAGTGTATTCTCGCGAAGATCTGGAACAGGCGTGGGATATCGGCATTGAGTGATGCCTCACATGTGCTCGATGCGCGCTGACTGGTCCTTAGAGCAGCGGCCGATCAGGCTTTCTTCGCCGGCGGGGTGATCGGTGAGGATTGCCTGATCGGTCGGTTGAGGCGTCATCGCGCTCCCATTCGCCACGCAGATACTGCTGATGGCGATAGCGGCGTAGACGAAACCGGTCTGGCTGGCCCACATGTTCAGCCAGATGTGAGACGCTCGCCGGGCGCCCGCCATCCTGGCTGACCGAGAGGCGGACTTCGAGATCATCCGTGACGACCACCACCTCAGTGCCGAGGGTAGACTCCTGCCGGGCGATTTCCGCAATCACCATGTCCGCCGTCTCTCCATCCCGGCTGTAGATTACCTGTCCGCGGTGGATGCCCCGCAGGGGAAGAATGTGCCGCGTGTCGCTGTTGCCATCGAACACCACAATGACGCGCGTCGGCGTGTGGCGGTATTTCTGCAGCAGCCTGCTCACAAGCGCGTCGCGCCCCGCCGCGAGGCTGCCGCGTTCAGCCGCGGCCAATCCCGGCGTGTTGCGAATGACATTGTAGCCATCAACGATGAGGAGGCGCTGGCCGCTCATGAGCGTGCTCATTTCGCTTTCTGTCCGGAAGGTCATGCCACTGTGTGCCATCAGTATAGCGCAAAACCCACGCGATACGGCTAGCGCGTCGCCGCGATCGTCCGGAGGATTTGCTGGACATCCTGTACCACTGTCAGCATCAGTTCGCGGAGATTGACGTGAATCACGCTCTGGACTACCTGATTCGCGTTCGGAGACACGACGACAGCCGCGAGCGTTCCACCTACCACGAATACGAGCAGCCAGAAGAGCAGTGTGGAGAACCCGCCAAACTCGGCGACTATGTACTGAAGCAAGCGCAGGCGGGAAGGTGTATGGTACCGATTGGCTGACACATAGGCAGCACTAGCCGTCCGATATGTGAGATTCGGTACGCTCGCGGGTGGCTCATACGGGGGAGAGACATCCTGTACGGGCATAACCGACGGCAGCGCGGGAGAACCGGTGATGGAATGGAGGACGGGACCAGATGACTTCCGTGCCGGTCCCTGCGATACCCGCCGGGCTGGCACGGGCGTCGGGTGCTGAATCGTGCTGGCCTGCTCGATCGGTAGCGGAGAAGAGTCATCCGCGGGTTCTTCCGTTGTGCCCAGCCGAGCCGCGACGGGCCGTATAATCTCGTAGACGCTGGACCACCCCTGCGGCCGGGTCAGCGACGAACCGCACGCCTCACAGAACGTTAGATGACCAGGATTAAGCCGCTCGCACTCAGGGCAGATCTGGATGAGTTGCAACTGACACGCCGAACAGCGCGTCACGAAATCGAAATTCGCCGTCCCGCAGCGGGGACAGGTGACCATGTTCGATGTCGCCGCGCCCTCTAAAGTGCGCAGCTCCGAGGTATCTTCATCGCGCGTTTCACTGGGCCGCTGGCCCGGTGACGAGCTGTCACTCGCGACACCTGCCCGATCTCCCAGGACGTGCGTTGGCTCGGCTGAATCCAGAGGCGCGTATGGACGCGCAGGGTTGGCCCATCCTGAGGCGCTGGTAGCCGTGGGATTGGAGACGATGAGTCGGTCCAGCCAGTCCGGTCGCGCGATGTCGCTGTACGTGCCAGGAGCCACGCGCTGGATGCGTCCCTCCGCAAAGGGGCTGCTGGTCGGCTGTCCCCGGTATGGGGTGCGAGCAAGCCCACGTCGCTGTACGCACTCCGCGCACATCCGGTGATCTGAGTCCCAGCATTCTGGGCAGGCTGTGCGGTGACATCTGAAGCAGGTGGTCGTCACTTCCTGGAATGCTTCGTCGAACCCGTCGAGGAGGTCGTGCTGGACGTCACGCAGAGCGTCGGGCGTCGCGATGGAAGCCAGATCTACCGCCTGCGAGATATAGCGTGCCTGGCAGATGCCACATTCGACGCCATAGCGAACGGTATTGCCGTCGCTGAGATCTACATAGGTGTATTGCCCCGTCTGTGCCATGTCTGCTGATCACCCCACCGTACACAACCAGCTCAGCTTACTGCACGCCTAGTATGCGCCCATGACGAGGGAAATACAAGCAGGAAGCAGCGATATGGCCAAGGAGGTTTACTCGTCACCCTCAGAAACGGCCCAGCCGCGTTGCCGCCAGATTTCGTAAAGAGCCACTGAGCCGGCGACAGCCGCGTTGAGCGAGCCGACGTGTCCGCGCATCGGCAGGCGCACAAGGAGGTCACAATGCTCGCGGACGAGCCGGCTGATGCCCTTGCCTTCGTTGCCCACCACCAGTGCGATTGGCCCGGTGAGCTTCGCCTGATCAAAGCGCGTCTTCGCGTCGCCATCCAGCCCGATGCACCATATGCCCTCGCGTTTGAGGTCTTCCAGCGCACGCGTTATGTTGGTTACGCGGGCAACCGGGATGAACTCGACGGCGCCCGCCGACGTTTTATCCACGGTCGGGGTCAGGCCGGCGGCGCGGTGTTCCGGGATGACGACACCATGCGCTCCTATGGCCTCCGCCGTCCGGATGAGCGATCCGAGGTTCTGCACATCCTGAATGGCATCAAGCACGATAATGAGCGCGTCTTCGCCCCGGTCGGAAGCTCGTTTCAGGATGTCATCCAGCTCGGCATAGGTACGTGGCGCGGTGACGGCGACAACGCCCTGATGATTGCCGCCATTGCTTATATCATCCAGCTGACGGCGATTGACGCGCTCGACGGGGATACCCTTGCGGCTGGCTTCATCCAGCACGCGCGAGAGTGCGACGTCCTGCGGCCCCTGCGCGACAAGGATGCGGTGGACTCTGCGCCTGGAACGCAGAGCCTCGAGCACGGGATAGCGGCCCCAGATGTAATCGGCCATTGTGATTTTTGCCTCTCATCAAGCAAGCCATGCTCACGAGGCATATGCGCGGGCAAGCATGGCTCTTCTTGCTAGTCCTTGAGCGACCAGGTGGTCCCCTGGGGTGTATCGCGCAAGACAACGTGATAGTGCTCATCCAGCTCCTTGCGGATGCGGTCGGCCTCATTCCAGTCGCGCGATGCGCGGGCCTCTATCCGCGCCGCGATGAGACGCTCGATTTCATTCCTGACCGCCGCGGAAAGCTCTGCCGAGTCGGTTGGTTCGCTCTCCAGGCTAATTCCTAGCGTGGAAGAGATCTCCAACAGAATCCGTAACGCTTCTCGCATGGCTTCATTCGCGGGCTCCGGGGCTTGCTCACCGGTAAGTCCCGCGGCATACTCATTGGCCCGCTTGGCAAGCCCGTCAAGGGCGCTCAGTGCCGCTGACGTGTTGAAGTCGTCATCCATGCCTGTGATGAACGCATCGCGGGCGGATTGCGCAGAGGAGATCAGATCGCGGGCCGCTTCGTATTCCTCGGCGCTGGCCGGGCGTGAGCCAGCATCGGCCCACGCGATGAGTCTCTGCAGCGTGGCACGTGCCTGTGCCCAGCGTCGCCAGCGCGTCACCGAGCCCTTGAGCTGTTCGTCAGACCAGATCAGCGTTGCGCGGTAATGCTGGCCGAGCAGATATGTGCGCAATGCCGGTGCGGGAATCTTTTGCGTATCGAGAATGGATGCAATCGTCACGAACGACCCGGAGTGCGCCATCTTCTCTTCGCCCAGGCTCAACATGCCCGTGTGCACCCAGTACCGCACGAAGGGATGGCGGCCAGTCATGGATTCGCTCTGGGCGATCTCGTTCTCGTGGTGCGGGAAGATCAGATCGGCTCCGCCTCCATGAATGTCGATCTGTGGTCCCAGCTCATCGACCGCCATCGTAGAGCACTCGATATGCCAGCCGGGCCGTCCGGGTCCCCAGGGGCTGTCCCACCACGGTTCTCCGGGTTTGGCTGACTTCCAGAGCGCGAAATCACGCGGATCGTGCTTGCGTTCATCCAGCTCCACGCGCGCGCCCGCCAGCATTGCCTCCTCATTTCGCTTGGAGAGGCGTCCATACTCCGGAAAGCTGGGGACGGAGAAGAAGACATCGCCGTCGACGACATAGGCATGCCCGTTATCGATGAGCTTGGTGACGGCCTTGATGATCTTTGGAATGTAATCAGTGACGTAGGTGAAGGTATCCGCCGGGCGTACGCCGAGCCGCTGCATCGTGGCGAAATACGCGTCAGTATAGCGGCGCGCTGCCTGAGAAGGTGGGATGCCTTCGCGTTGGCCAGCGGCGATGATTTTGTCGTCGATGTCCGTGAAGTTCTGAACGTAATGAAGCGTGTAGCCTCGATATTCGAGGTACCGGCGAATCGTGTCGTTCACGACGAACAGGCGGGCGTGCCCCAGGTGGGGATCGTTCTTGGGCGTCAGCCCGCAGACGTACATCTTGACAGGCGAGCCATATGGCTTGAATTCTTCCTTGCGATCGCTCTCGGTATTGAATATATACATGCGCTTTCTCCCGTACAACACGACGCGTCCCGAAGCTAAACATACACGGCTGGAGCGTAAGGACGCGTGCTCGCATCACAGATACGCGATTGAAACACCCGCCGCCCGATTTACCCGGCTCTTCAGTTTACCCGGATGCGTTCGTCGATAGAGTGGCGACGGGCGTGTGTACAGGAACAGAATGAGGCGTGGTTCAGATTGGCGTGAGCTTGCCGCGCACCAGCTCCGTGAGGAACGAGGCAGGATATACGATCGATCATGATGCGCGTCACTCCAGTGTCCTGCAGTTCCGGCTTTCCGGGATATATAGCATCTACGATAGTATGGCTTGCTGACCCCCCGTGCGTCAATAGCCCGCCGGACAGCTCCTCTGGCGGGACAGGCGCAACTGCGGTATACTAACAGCCGAGTCGTTGAGCCACCAGCATCGGTAGCGCTTGACGTGCTTCGGAAACTTCGGATGCTGCGCCGGCGTGGCGGAACGGTATACGCGGCGGTCTCAAAAACCGCTGCCCTCACGGGCTTGTGGGTTCGAATCCCACCGCCGGCACCCTCTCCAAACCCGCATATCATCTGAGTCGATGCCTCGTGCATGCCGTAATACCACACATCAGATCATCAGCTGTTGCGGCAGTCGCGCTCCCGGGTCGCCGTCCACCGGGATGGTCGCGTGGAGCAGCCAGTCCCGTAATCCCTCGGTGCGCCGCGCCGGTGGCTGCGCGGTCTGGCAAATGATTGCTGGCACATGCCAGTGAAGATGCGGCACGAACCGCATGACGCGTCGCAGAAGCAGTGTCGCGACCACCGGGAATAGAGGCAGGTATCCTCTTGCGCGGTACGGCGGCGAATGTCTGATGATAGCGCGAATACACGCGTGAGAATGCCCGTCCACCACTCGGACACTGAATGCGACGGTAGCGCCCTCTCTGTTGAGAGGAGCACATGCGGCAGGTCAGGGTCCGGTAGCAGTGTCGGTGTTCGCGCGAGACGCCGCCATCCGAATGGTCACACGGGATGCACCATTCTATATCTATTTGTCTTCGTGCTTCACCAACGCTTCAAAAGACCCCGCCAGGCCGGGGCAACTTCACAGCGTAAATGTGAGCGCCTCCTCCAAGTGTGGCCACAAGGGGCGAACATGCTCCCCATTATGCAGTTGGCCCGATGTGCTGATCCACTGGTTCGCGCTCGACGGTGGCGTGGACTTCAACATGCCCTTGCAGCGACACAGTCGCGGCCAGCGTGTTGTAGATGGTCCCCTGCCGCTGGAGGTTGCGATGCAGGAGATCGACGCGCGCTGGCGGCTCGTCGGTCCAGAGGTGGAGCGTGTAGGTGATGCTGGCCATCCGTGGCGGGCGATCCTCGCGTTCCCCTTCAATGTCGAGGGCAACCCTCGTATAACTGAAGCGCAAGATAGGGCTGAGCCGCTCGACATTCTTGAGCATGCAGGCCGCGAGCGAGCTGAGCAGCAGCTCGGCCGGATTCAGCAGGTCATCGCTCTGGTCAGGCGAGACATCAAAGAAGACCTGCGCCTGCTTGGCCCGCGCCATCCCCACATGCGGCGCCAGGCGGTTCGCGTGAACACGATAGTGCAGTGGCATCAGGAGTCCTCCTATCCATCCATAGATGCAGGGTGCACATCGCAAGCCGCCGCGTCAGCCGCGCCGCTTGCGCCAGTTGAGCAGCGCGGACAGGCGCAACCGGGAATGATGGTCCCGGACGTCCGTTTCGCCGACTGCACAAGGGATGTCGGGGTAGCCGGGCTGAGCACCGCGAGCGCGGCATCGAGCACCGCGAACAGGCGCGCGTCGCACACATGATAGAAGACGTTCCAGCCCTCGCGTCGCCCTTCGATCACGCCTGCTGAGCGCAGGACCGCCAGCTGCTGTGAGATATACGCTTGTGGATAGCCCAGCAGCGCCTCTAGATGGCAGACACAAGCCGCCTCGTCGCGCATGGCATCGAGCAGCGCGAGACGCGCCGGGTGCGCCAGCAGATGGAAGAAGTCTGCCTCACGCCGCGTCTGCGTCTCACGTTGGGGGTCGGCTTCGGCGTCTACCCCCGGGCGCTGGCCACGACGCTGAGCATGCTTCTCACGCTCAGCGCGCGTTGGATCGTGTCGTTGAATGCCGCTGGAGCGTGAATGTTCGAGGGGGTTGTGAGCGCTCGTCATCGCCAACGATCTCCCTTCATTCCCGTCCACTCTCGACGGAGCACATGCGCTTCCACGTTCTAGCATATGCGTTCCGCCGCATGTCTTCAAGCGTGCGCGCTCACAGTCGCTTCACAATCCACTCCGCGCTTCACGGCCGGCATGGCAAGACACCCATGACTGTACAACGGGCGCCTGCCGTGATCTCCTTGACGGCTCTCGTATCACGTGCTAGTATCTCAACGGACATTGATGTATTCCCCTGGCGCCGCAATACTCGAAAGGATCGAACCCGATGGCAGCATCTCGCCGTATGCAGCACACGCAGATCGCAATGGCGGTGACGCGCAACGCGGCGACCATCGCTCCAGCGAATGCCACGGCGGACGCTGTCGCTTCAACGGCGCTGGCCGTCGCCCCGCTCCTCCGTCTGCTGTCTGATCCCACACGGCTGCGCATCTTCTTGCTGCTGCGTGAGGGCGAGGCGTGCGTATGCGAACTGGCCAGCGCGCTGGGACTTGCGGAAAATCTGGTGTCGCACCATCTCGGCGCATTGCGGCGCGCTGGACTCGTGCGGGATCGCCGCGATGCTTCAGATGCGCGCTGGGTCTACTATACGCTCAATGCGGCAGAGCTCGAACGAGCGCACGCCGCTGTGAGCGCGCTGTTTGACCCGCGTACTCTGGGTGTGCGCGTGCCGACGTGCGGACCAGCGGCAGTGTGTGGGCCGGAGACCTGCGGACCGGATGGATGCGGCGTCGGACAAGACTGAGACGTCTGCATTTGGCACGGCGCAAGGGAGAGGTGATGGCGCGCGGAAGCGTTGTTTCATGGGCATTATCTCAATGTCTATTGATATAATTGATCGAGTGAATCGAGTAAATCAAGTTGATGACGTTGATGTCGGTGCCTGCGGTAGGCGCAGTGCCGTGAACATCGTTGAGAAGGGAATAGCTATGACCACCAGTGTCGGTTCGGAGATCAGCACCGGAGCCAGCCGAGAATCCTCGATGGATGCCAAGACGCGTGAGCTTGTGGCGGTCGCTGCGTCGCTCGCGGCTGGGTGCGAGAAGTGCCTGCGCCAGCATACCCTGGCGGCGCGTCGCGTCGGGGCCAGCGCGTCCGAGCTTCAGCAGGCGGTAGAGATCGCGCGCGTGGCGCGACTGACCGCTGTGCTGGGCATTGATGAAGTGGCGGAGCGGCTGACGAACGCGACCGAGCTGCCCGTCGCGGTAGCCGCCAGCGTGACCGACGCGAGCGCCGAGGGGAGTAGCTGCGGTCCCGACTGCGACTGCCGCTAACAGCGACCACCGCTCGTCGAGCGCATTCTTCCGTTTCTCACGTACGCGTTCTTCAGCGTCACTTTAAGCCATTTAGTAGATCCTGACAGCGGCCCGTAGACGGGCCAACGACGACCTGAGGAGGTCATTCGAGCATGAAGGTTCAGATTTTTGATCCGGAGATGTGCTGCACCAGTGGGGTCTGCGGCACGGCCCCAGACCCGACCCTGATTGAAGTGAGCGGGTTGGTTGAGCGCCTCAAGGCAGAGGGTGCCAGTGTCGCCCGCTACCAGCTGAGCCGCCAGCCGCACGCCTTCGCCGCCACGCCCACCGTGTACCAACTCCTGCTCCAGCGCGGCACACAGGCCTTGCCAGCAGTGCTGGTGGACGATGTGCTGGTCGCTGCCGGCGCGTACCCTACCTACGAGCAGATTCAGGCGCGCCAGCCCGTCGCAGCGAGTGTTCCGGCCGCCGCTTCCGCGCGTGCGGCGACATCCTCCGCCGACAGCGACACGGACGCCGCCGCACAGGATGGCGGCTGCAGCTGCGGTTCCTCGGGCTGCTGCTAGGCGCTTGTCAGCGACCCAGCGCATCAACAGCGCTAGCAGAGTGCAAGATAGGGTAATGGACAGGTAGCGAATCCTATGGCTGAGTATCTTTTCTTTTCCGGCAAGGGAGGAGTGGGCAAGACCACGATGGCCAGCGCGACGGCGGTGGCGCTCGCCCAGCAAGGGCTGCGGACACTGCTCGTCACGACCGACCCCGCCTCCAATCTCGCCGACGTATTCGAGCAGCCCATCGGGCCAGAGGCAGTCCCCATCGCAGGAGTCGATGGGCTTTGGGCGCTCGAGATCGATCCGGAAGCGGCGACTGACGCCTACAAAGAGCGCGCTCTGGAGCCGCTGCGGGCGATCCTGCCCGAGGCATTGCTGGCCTCGGTCGAGGAGCAGATGAGCGGCCCCTGCACCGAGGAGATCGCCAGCTTCGACCGCTTCATCGCTTGCTTGCAGATGCCGGAGTATGACCGCATCGTCTTCGACACCGCGCCGACGGGCCATACCCTGCGGCTGCTCGAGCTGCCCGCGGGCTGGAGCACGCATATCGAGGCCAGCGCGCGTGGCAGCGGACAGACCTGCCTGGGGCCAGTGGATGCGCTCGCCGCCTCCAAGGCGGACTATGATCGCGCCGTGGCGCTCTTGCGCTCGCCGGAGGCCACCCGCTTCGTGCTGGTGACCCAACCGGAGCGCACCAGCCTGGAGGAGACGTTGCGCGCGGATGCCGAGCTACATGCGCTGGGCATCGCGCCGCAGGATCTCATCATCAACGGCGTGATTCCCGAAGCCGCCGCCGATCACCCCTTCTTCCGCAGCCGCCGGCAGATGCAGGAGCGCATCATCGCCGATCTGCGCGCGCAGTTCGCGCTGGCGATCTGGCAGATGCCGCTGCTCGATCATGATGTCGCCAGCGTCGCATCCCTTCGAAAGCTAGGTGAAGACCTTGAACGTCTTGGATTCCTCGCTGTCCCCGTCGCCCGCTGAGGCGGCCGGCGCAGCTCATATAGACTCGATCGCGGCGGGCGCCGCGCGCATCCGCCCGAGCGCCGCCGGACCACGCCGCGTCTTTTTCTCGGGCAAGGGCGGCGTGGGCAAGACCACGGCGGCCTGCGCGACTGCCGTCTGGGCGGCGGACACGGGCTATCGCACGCTGCTCGTGACGACTGATCCAGCTGCCCACATCGGCGCGGTGCTGGAGGCGGAGGTCGGCGATGCGCCCGCGCCTGTGCCGGGCGTCGCGCGCCTGGACGCCGTCAAAGTGGACGCCAAGCACGTCACGCAGCAGTACAAGGACGAGGTGCTCGCCGATGCGCGCGCGCGCTTCGACGCGGCCACCGTCGCCCAGATCGCTGAGGAGCTGGATTCGCCCTGCACCGAGGAGGTCGCCGTCTTTCAGCGTTTCCTCGCATACCTGCTCAGCGACGCCTATGAGGTGATGGTCTTCGACACCGCGCCGACCGGTCACACGCTGCGCCTGCTCGCGCTGCCGCTCGACTACCGCGACCAGCTGAGCGTGAAAGCGCATGTCTCGGAGGAGAGCGCCAGCGTGGACGCGGCGGAACTGGCGCGTATGTCGGCAGCGTTGGATGTCGTGCGCGATCCGGCGCTGACGACCATGGCGCTCGTGCTTTATCCCGAAACGACCCCCATCGCCGAGGCGCAGCGCGCGGCGGCCGATCTGGCGGGGCTGGGCATTGCGACCCGGCTGGTTGTCGCTAACCAGGTATTGCCAGAGGAGGTCTGCGTCAATCCCTTCTTCCGCAACCGCCGCACGATGCAACTCACCCATCTGGAGCGCCTGCCAGTTGTCTTCCCTGGCGTGGATGTCAGCCTGCTGCAGTTACAACCGGAGGATGTGCGCGGCCTGCCGGTCCTGCGTGAGGTCGGCGCGCAACTCTATGGCAACTCCGATCGTGGGCCGGTGGTCAGCCTGGCGTGAGGTGAGTAGACCAACACAGGTGCGGTCGGCGGATATCGTTCCCGTATCCGTCGGCCGCTTTTCTTTTTTCGCTTGCGCGCCGTCGCACCATGTGCTATTATTCGTGTGTAATTGAATCAAATGGGTTTGAATGATTTTTCGTGTCCAAGGATAGACCATGCCTCCATCAATGCTCTCATCATCCGGTCCGGATGGTGCAGCGCCCGAGATTCTCAAACTGCTCGCGCATGACATGCGCTGGAGACTTATGAGGGTGCTTGCCCGCAGCGACTATCGCGTGCAGGAACTGGTACGACAGGTTGGTGAGCCGGCCAATCTCGTGTCGTACCACCTGCGGCAGTTGCGAGAAGGCGGCCTTGTCGCGGAGCACCGCAGCGCGGCGGATGGCCGCGACGTGTACTATAGCCTTGATCTGGACCGGCTGAGGACACTATACGGCGCGGCAGGTTCGTTGCTGCATCCCGCGCTCATGTCGACCGAGGGGAGTCCGCAGCGCGAGCGGATTCCAGCGCCGCCGGACGAGCTTGGCCGGCCAACCGTCCGCGTCTTGTTCCTCTGCACGCACAATAGCGCTCGCTCCCAGATGGCGGAGGGACTCCTGCGTCATCTGGCACGTCACTCTGTTGAGGTAGCGAGTGCTGGCACCGAACCTACTGTCGTGCATCCGCTGGCTGTTCGGGCACTGGCTGATCTGGGCATTGATATCAGTCACCAGCACACCAAACACCTTGATCTCTTCCGTGGCCAGACATTTGAGTACATCATCACGCTATGCGATGTGCTGCGCGAGATTTGCCCACTGTTTGACGGCGCACCGGCATACATCCACTGGAGCCTGCCCGATCCGGCAGCAGTCAAAGGCGATGAAGAGACGCGCTTCGCCGCCTTTACTCGCACCCGACAGGATCTCGTCAGCCGCATCCGTCACTTCCTGGCGGTCCTCGAGCAGGAGCAAACGCATGTCGCATAAGAGAGACACCCAGCACCTGCCCGTGAGCGGGGGATGTGCCCCTAGCGCATCGCCAGTTGTGGTCAGTCCCGCTACACGTGACTTCGGCGTTGCACCCTGGAGGTGGCCAGTGAACCAGCGCACAATTCTCATTGTGGATGAAGATAGCGCTTTGCGAGACACCATTGCCTATAACCTGCGTGGCGAAGATTACGTAGTCCTGACAGCGGGAGATGGCCTTACAGCACTGGACATCACGCGCCACAATCCGCTCATGCTGGTACTACTTGACATTATGCTTCCTCGGCTGGATGGCTTGGAGCTCTGCCGCCAGCTGCGGGCGCGCCCTGAGACAAGAAATGTACCCGTGCTGGTGCTCTCTTCGCGCGACGACGAAGCTGACAAGGTGTTGGCGCTGGAAGTTGGGGCCGATGATTATGTCATCAAGCCGTTCAGCTGGCCGGAGTTGCGCTCGCGGATTCGCGCCTTGTTGCGGCGGAGTGCCTTGGGCGGTCACGATGCACACATGCCTAGCGACAACGCGACTCTTCATTTCAGCCAGAACGGCGCACGCGTTCACGATGTTGGGCCACTCCATGTGGATGCCGATCAGCGTCTTGTTACCAAAGCTGGCACACCAATCGAACTCAAGCGGAAGCTTTTCGATCTGCTCGTCTACATGGTGCGCTTTCGCGGCAGCGTGCTAACACGCGAACGCCTGCTGGAACATGTCTGGGGATACGAGTATGGCGGCGATACGCGCACCGTGGACGTGCATATTTGCTGGCTGCGCGAGCGCATCGAGGATGACCCGGCCAATCCGCAATGGATTCGCACGGTACGCGGAGTGGGCTATCGGTTCAGTGAATAGAGCACATCGTACCTGGCGGACATTAAGCATGGCGATTCGTGCACTGTACAGTCGGAGACCAGTCATCGCACTGAATGGGTGGTGGATTAACCTGTCCGCAACCGGCATAAGTGGCGATGTGTCTGTGATGCGCTGTCCGGCGGTTGCCGGATACGTTAGCCAAACCGCCCCGTGATGTACTGCTCAGTTTCTTTGCGTTGTGGCTGGCGAAAGATGTGCTCGGTCGTGCCCTCCTCGATGAGATGCCCTTGCAGGAAGAACACCGTACGGTCGGAGATGCGCCCTGCCTGCTGTATGTTGTGCGTCACGATAACTATCGTGTACAAGTCCTTCAGGGAGTCAATCAGCTGCTCGATTTGCAGCGTCGCGATTGGATCGAGCGCTGAGCATGGCTCGTCCATGAGCAGGACTGTTGGCCTGACGGCCAGCGCGCGGGCGATGCACAGGCGCTGCTGCTGTCCACCAGAAAGCTGCGTGGCAGGAGCATACAAACGGTCCTTCACCTCATCCCAGAGCGCGGCCTGACGCAGACACTCCTCGACGACGCCACCAACTGTCCTGTTCGTGACCAACCCGTTCAGCCGCGCACCAATCGCGACATTCTCAAAGATGCTGTGGGTAGGTAGGGGATTAGGTTGCTGAAAGACCATGCCGATCTGCCGGCGCACATCCATCGCTCGAACCTCAGGCGCGTAGATATTCACCTTTCCCACATGCACTGATCCGCTGACCCGCGCGCCTGTCTGGGTCTCATGTAGGCGATTCAGACATCGCACGAAGGTGGACTTGCCCGACCCTGACGGCCCGATGATCGCGGTCACTGCGAGCGCGGGTATGGTTACGTTCACGGCATGCAGCACTTGGTTGTGCCCATGCCAGGCGTTGAGATCGTGGACAAGAATTGACATGATGAAAGCTCCAGCCTGTGCCTCATGGTGATACTGGGTATGACGCTCGGTTACAGGTTCGTTCAGGCGCGCCGTCCAGAGGCAAACCCGCCGGTTGCCCAGCGCACTAGCAACGATGCGGCAATAACCAACGCCATAAGGACGAACGCGCCCGCATACGCCTGGTGAATCTGTGTGTCGTAAGGACTAAGGGTATAGACAAATACCTGAAGTGGCAGGGCCGCCATAGGGCGCGCGATATTTGTATTGAGAAACTGGCTGCCAAAGGCCGTCAGCAGAAGCGGCGCGGTTTCACCTGCCGCCCGCGCCATGGCCAGCATGATGCCCGTAATGATGCCGTTGCGTGCGGCTGGCAGCACAACCGACCAGATCGTGCGTGATTCGGTTGCGCCGAGCGCTATCGACGCCTCGCGTAACTCCCTGGGCACGAGTCGTAGCACATCCTCGGTCGCGCGCGCGACAATGGGAATCATGACGATGCATAGGGCGAGCCCGCCCGCCAGTCCAGAGAAGGACCGCGCCGGAACCACCACCAGCACCCAGATAAACAGGCCGAAGATGATGGTAGGAATGCCCGTCAGCATGTCCACGAGGAACCTGACGACAGTGGCTGGCATGCCACGACCAAACTCGGAAAGATAGATGCCAGTGAACATGCCTAGCGGCACGCCAAATAGTGCCGCCAATGCACCAATGATCACGCTGCCCACGATGGCTGGTGCCACGCCGCCCCCCGACTGCCCGTACGGTGCGGGTGCCTGTGTGAAGAAGGACATCGTGAGGTAGTGGCGGCCCTGCTGGAAGACATACCCGAGCAGATAGACCAGGAAGGCCACAGCCAGCAAGGCAAAACAGGCCGCCAGCGCTATGGCCAGCACATTGACGGCCCGGCGACGTATCGTTAGCGTCGACCTCGTCGTCTCGAAAGGCATTGGATCGGTATCAGACCGAGCAGACTCGCTCATAGGACCAGACCTCCCACGCGCGCACGTTCCAGCCGCGCAACCAGCAGGCGGGCGAGGATGTTTGCTACCAGTGTAATGATCAGCAGAATCAGACCAGCTTCGACGACCGCCGAGAAAAACAGGCCCGGGGTGGCCTCAGTGAATTGATTGGCAATGACGCTCGCTAACGTATACCCGGTGGCGAACAGATGCAGGCTGGGCGTGGTAGCCTGATTGCCGATCACCATTGTCACCGCGATGGTTTCCCCCAGTGCACGTCCTAGCGCCAGGATGACGCCGCCCGCGATGCCCGCACGCGCGAACGGCAGCACTGCGTGACGGATGACTTCCCACCGGGTGGCGCCCAGCGCCAGCAGCGCTTCGCGCTGGCCTACAGGAACGACGACCATCACTTCACGTGTGATCGCGGTAATGATGGGCAAAGTCATCACGGTCAGGATCAGGCCGGCGGCCAGTATGCCGAGGCCGTGCGCCGGCCCTTGAAAGAACGGGAGAAAGCCGAAATGGGCCGCAAGCCAGGGTTCTCCCACCTGTTCCAGCCAGGGCGCGAGAGCGAGGAATCCCCACAAGCCAAGCACGACACTCGGGATAGCTGCCAGCGCATCAACAAGGAAAGCAAGTGGCGCCCGCAATGATCGCGGACAGAACTCCGTCAGAAAAATCGCTGTGCCCACCCCGATGGGAGTAGCGAATAGCAGGGCGAAGAACGATGTGAGCAGCGTCCCGAAGATGGCCGAGCGAACGCCGAAGATGTTGTGTACCGGATCGAACGCATCTGTCCCCAGGAAGTGGACACCGAACGTCTGGAGAGTCGGCCAGGAGTTGGTGACGAGGATCCAGCCGATGCCTAGCACGATGGCAAGCACGGTGAGTACAAGCAACCCGGTTAGCCAGCGAAAAAGCAAGTCGCCGGGCCTGCGTGCGCGGTAATGAATCCGGGCCAGCCAGCCACGGCTCCTCGTGCTGATCGTCTCGAACGACAGATAGGAAGGTACTTGCATACGAAATCCGCCTTGCCCTGATGAGCAGTTACACACTCGTGCTGACATATAAGTTGATTGGCGCGCGGGCTGACAGGCGACGCGTGCGCTGGCATGTGCGCAACACATGCAGGCATGCGACAGCCATATCACTGCCGCATGCCCGGTAGAAATGTGCCACAATCGCGTTTGCGCGACCCAATGCGATAATCAGCCAAACAACCCTTTATAGCAGGCGCCGCTGCCACAAGTCATGGACTTGATCTGCGCTTCATCCTTGGTCACGATGCTCGCTGGTAGCGGAACATAGCTGAGCGCGGTGGAGTACTGCTGGCCCTGATGTGTCATCCACCACAGCATGTTCGCGACCGCCTGCCCTTTGTCAGTGTTGCTCTGTTTCTGGTAGACAATCACCCATGAGAAGCCACTGATGGGATATGACCCCGCTCCGGGCGCATTGACGATGTAGAATCGCAGGTCAGCGGGTATGTTTGTGAAGTTCGCTGCGGCGGCTTTCGCGCTGTCGAGCGAGGGAGCAACATACTCACCCGCCTGGTTCTGCACGACACCGTACTGAATAGTGTTGGTCAACACATAGGCGAGCTCGTTGTACCCGATCGCGCCCGCCGTACTCTTGACCGCTGCGGCAACGCCTGCATTGCCTTTACCGCCTACCCCTACGGGCCAGTTGACTGTTGTCGAGGCGCCCACCTGCGATGACCACTGCGGGCTGACCGCCGCGAGATAATGCGTGAAGATGCTGGTCGTGCCGCTGCCATCCGAACGATGAACGACAGTCATTGCTTCATGTGGCAGCGTGACGCCGGGGTTCAACTTGGTGATCTCCGGATCATCCCAGTACTTCACCTTGCCAAGCCAGATGTCCGCGATCACTGGACCGGTAAACTTTAGATGAGCGGACGCGGAGAGTTGCGACAGGTTGTACGAAATGGCGACGGCGCCAAGCGTAATCGGAATGTGAATGATCGGCCCGCTTTTGCTCTGGGCTAGCTGGGTATCAGTCATGGGGGCGTCTGTTGCGCCAAAATCTACGGTCTGCGCGAGCAGTTGACTGATGCCGGAGCCGCTACCTACTGGCTGGTAATTCACCTGCACATTACAGGTGGCCTGAGCGTACGCGGCGAACTGCTTGGAAAACAGAGGTGCGTCAAAGGTTGAGCCCGCGCCGGAGAGTGATGTCGTCGCAGGACAGCTTGGCCCACCACTTCCGGCAGACGCCGCCCCACCGGTGCCACAGGCTGCTAGCAATAGTGTCGAGCCCAGAAACGAAGCCAGCAATGCCTTGCTGCTGACTGAGCGAATGGCCGCGAAGCGACCGAACATAAGTCCTCCTCAACGAATGAAACAAGTACCACCTTATGTGCCATGCTCTCTGGTGTGCGCGTGAGCGACGGAGTTGATGGCGCAATCAACTGGCTTGAATCGTCGGTCACTCGGCGCCGCTGGTCGAGCCGGCTATCCATCTGGGAGGATCGGCCCTGAGGCGCGCCTCGGCGCGTCACACTTGGTGCCTGCCTCATCACAACTGTAGTGGTGTGCTGTTAACTGTCTTCTCATATCGCGTTAAGCAAAGATTACGCATGTTAAACTTTGGTCGCCGCACGGCAGGGGATGACGTGCGTTCTACGCGATGAGCACCACGCTGGGTAAGCAAACTTGCCGATCCAGTGGCAGCACTGTGAGACGCGCGGACGTCTATCTCAGGCACAGCGCGGGGGCTGCCGGGAGAAACAGGACATGGTATTCAGCGAAATGAGGCGAGCAGTCCTTGGAGCGGGTCCTTCATGTGCGTGAGGTTGGGAGGACACTGGGACAGGTTCGGGGTGGCTGATTTCTACCCGCCAATCGCCGACATCGGGCGGACCGTGCTGTCGTCATCGCTGATGCCGTGTCGCAGTGGCTTCCACCAGACGGCGTGACGAATGAGGGTCGCCAGCTCCGCATCACTCGCGCCCGCGCAGCGCGCACGGTCACCGCTGACCACCTGGGCAGCCATCCTCTACTCGGCTAGCCAGAGCGTCCCTACCTCTTTGCCGTGGTCGAGCAGCTCGACCTTGGTGCCCATGTCGCTTGCCCAGTAGGCGCCAATATCGAGCGTCTTTGGTTCAACATCTTCCCAGAGAGTGCCGACGACACCGCCCCTCACTTGGAGCGGAGTGTGCTTGCCACCGTGCGAATTGGTTTACGTCTCGCCTTTGGCGACCTCGCCGAGCAGGGTCCGTGTGTCCTTCTCGACCGTCGCGCGGTCGAGCTCCTTGTCCGTGTAGTACATGCCATTGCGCTTGCCAAAGCGCCACCTCATACCGGGTTCCATCCCTCGTGGCATCATGTGCCTCCTTCGCATCATGTGGCGCATTATGCCGCCCGTCAGGGCATGTTGCGTCACCATTCTACTGAGACTCGTGTCCGCCTCACTGCATGATTTCGTGCTTTTCAACCACCTCCTTCTGGCTGTTCGTCTCGGCGAGTACCGCTGGATCCGCATCCAGCGCGGCCCGCACCGGTTCCGATCCCTGCGCTTCGTGGTCCAGTTGTGGAGAAATCTGCGAAGAAGCCTGCCATTTGTGCGCTGGTGCGCCAGCCGTAGGCGCGCGCTGCGGCGCAAAATACGCCCGCACCCGGTCGGCCAGCTTGAGGTAGCCGACCAGCAGTAGAATCTGGAAGAGCGGCATCGTCGCGGCGGGAATCGCCACCAACGGTGAGAAGGCCAGCGCGGCGATGGCGATGGCCGTGCCGTTGTTCTTGCCGGTGCTGGCGAACGCCACCGCCATGTTGTCCTCATACAACAGCCCAACGCGGCGATTGACCCAGGTCACGACCAGCAGAGTCAGCGCGATGAAGATCGCGTTGGGGACCAGCAGCAGCAGGACGAGCTGCCACTTCTGCAGGATCAGCGCGGCCTTGCTGAAGAAGATGAGGAAGACGATGGCGTACATCGCCAGCAGCGAGACCGCCGGAAAGAGCGGCTGCATCCGCTGGAACCCCTGGTGGCCGCGCCAGCGCACCAGCGCCTTGCGGGTGAGATAGCCCAGGACCATCGGCGCCAGCAGCACCGTCACGATCGAGGTGAGCATCTCGCCCATGGGCACGGCTAACCGGTATTGTGCGGCGAAGAGTCCCATCCACAGCGGCACGGCGCCGAGCGCCAGGACAAAGCTGATCGCCACAACCACCGTCGCCAACTCGATATTGCCTTTGGCGAGGCCGGTGTAACCAATCGCCATGCTCGAACAGGGTACCACCATGACGAGCAGGAAACCTAGCGCGAGCAGCGGCTCACTGGGGAAGAAGATGCGGGCAAGCGCGTAACCGATCAGGGGTGCCCAGACAAAGTTGTAGAGCACCGCGAGGCCGATACCGCGCAAGTTTCTCCCCGCCTTGGCAAGCGCCCCCCACTGCACGTTGATCATCATCGGATAGATAATCAGAAAGACCGCGATGGTCGTAAGTGTGCCGAGCATAGACGCATGCGTCTGCGTCCACTGCTTCCCTACCATGCCCAGCAGCAGCCCAAGCGCCATCGCAGCGGTGACATAGGCCAGCAGCCATTTATTCAAGTGTTCTTGGAGCGTCTTCATGATGCCGTGTCCTTGTGTGTCGTGCGCCCTGGGCTAGCGTTTCCAGGCCAGGCCGGTGCGCAGATGGATCAGGGTAAATGTGGTGACAACCAGCCAGAAGCCGACTAGTACCAGGAAGAGCGCCGCGCCCAGTCCTTCGAGCGCGCCGACCTGCCAGGCGCGGCCCAGCGCCAGCGTGCTGGCCGTGTACGCGCCCAGCGGGAAGGTGAACGCCCACCAGCCCACACCATAGGGCAGCGGCCCTTGGCGCCTGTAGCGGATCAGCAGGAGCACGGCCGTCGCCAGCCACCACACGCCAAAACCCCAGAGCATGGCGGCGGTCAGCGTAGAGATGGCGCTGATGACTGGGACGAGCTCCATACCCCACAGATGCGCGGTGGCGGGGGCCAGGCGAAGGAGCGCCAGGCTGCCTACCCCGATGGGACCAAGACCGATCCAGAGCGAGGGCGCGAGCGGCGCCGCTGGCAGCGCGTGATGAATGTGACGCGAGTACAAGAGCGCCGCGATCAGCAGGAAGAGCAGGAAGCCCATCCCCCAGGCGGCGTAGCCGATGAGCAGCAGCAGACGCGCTGTGGGCGCATCCACGCCTGGCAGCAGCGGCAGGATGGTCAGCGGCACGATAATCGCCACGACCGGCGGAATGAACCAGCCACCATTCGCCAATTCTACCGGCACGCTCGGTGCTGCGAAGAGGATATAAGCGAACAGCACGCTGATGACCAGCGCCAGCGCGCCGCCAACCGCCGTCAGGATGGCAACGGTCAACCAGATGGTGTGCGGAGGCAAAATGCCAGGCCCGACGGCGGCGGTAGTCGTCGCCAGCACCAGCAGGCCCGCCGGGAAAGTCGCGTAGAGCGCGCCTAGCACCGGGTGCTGCAGATCGCGCCAGGCAGCCGCCGGATGGCGAATCCAGCGGGCGATATAGGGAATGCCCAGCGCTAGCGCCAGCAGATAGGCGAGCGCCGCCATCACCACGCTCACCACGCGCATCGTCGGTTGCAGCGCCGCGATCTGGCCGGGGTTGAGCGCCGCGGCGACGCCGACAATCGCCGTTCCCATCACCGCGCCAAACCAGCCGGGATGGAAGCTCTGCAGGATGCCGTTCATCTGGGCCGTGGACGACTCCGGTGTGGTTGGAGCACCTGTCGACGCTGGCGTTACAGGGTTAATAACAGACATAGGTACTCTCTACTCCTGACTGCTCACGCGCTCGGCGCGCTTGAGCTTCGATGTATCCATTGCTGTTGGGTGGACGCCGTCGAGTGGCGGGGCTGATCGAGGGGCAGGCATGCCAACATCCGGTGGCCAAAACCGTCCTCTGAGCGCCAGCAACACGCGCGAGATGACCAGCAATGCGGGCAGTTCGACAATCGGACCCAGAATGATCGCGAAGTACACCAGCGGGTGACCGGGGAAGGCGCCCACCGCGACCCCGATCACCGCCTCCGAGTTGCGCGCGGTGGTAGTGAATGCCAGCGTGGCGTTTTCGGCGTAAGAGAGATGCGCCAGCCGCCCGATGACGAGCGCGAGGATGAAGAGGACGAGGAAGAACAAGACGAGCACGCCGATGATCAGCGCCACCATGCCGAGATCACGGATGCCCAGTGAACTCTGGGAGGCGAACATCGCCACGATGACCACCACCAGCGCCCACAGCTTCACCTCGCCCATCGCATGCTTGACTGGGCCGAAGAAATAGTCGCGCCCGCGCCGCGCGATCACCACATGCTGGACCACATACGCCAGCGCGAAAGGCGCGATGAGGTAGAGGAGGATGCTCACCGCCAGCGCGCCCAGGTCCAGCGGCAGCACTTTGCCAACCAGGAACCACAGGTACAGTGGCATCAGCAGGATTTGCAGGGTGATGTTCCAGGGCAGTAGCGCCATGCCCCAGGCCACATCGCCCTCGGCCAGGTCGGTGAAGATCAGGTACCAGCCGATGCACGGCGTCAAGGCATACAGAATGACACCCGCCCAGACGTCGGGAAACTGGCGGAGGAAGAGCCATCCAGCCGCCCAGACGAAGAGCGGAATGAAGACGAAATTGATGATCAACGCGATCACCGTCGGCTTGACCTTGCGGAATGCGCGCGAGACGTCCGCGATTTTGACCGGCAGCATGACCGCGAAGATCACGAAAAAGACGCCCAACTGGACGACCCACAGCAGCCACCCTACTCCGCCGCCGAGAAGCCGGTTGAGCAGGATGCCAACAATAACGGCGCCAATCAAGATGAACGGTTTGGTTTCATCGCGCACGGAAAGTGTGCGCCGTTCACGCGTTGGAACCATGATGAACCTCCGCGAAATCTCGACTCGAGGTGGGATAAGCGGCGCATCGCGCGCGAGGAGGGGCATACGTCGCTCGCTTAAGATAATTTCTGTCGTGCCTAGTGATACCCCGGGGGGGTATCCATTTCATCACATGCGGCCCATTGCATATCACAATCATGTCAACGTCGTATGGGAGAAAAGTAGACGGAAGCAAATCGGCCAATTGCGCGCGAAAAACGGCGGTGGCTGGGTCGCTATGGGTCAAGGTGGCCCGTGGCACACGCGTGACGAGTTCGTGACGATCAGTGCTTGCCCGCAACTCGGAGTGCTTAGGCCTGTGAACGCGACGTAGGTCAGCACCGCTCGCCAGAGACAAGGCTGTCGCCTGTACCTCACCGAACTTTGGTCACCATTCAGGCGAAGACGATAGAGTGTGGCGTCCTCAGTGAACAACACTCGCTATCGCTTTTCGGCGCGACTCCATGGCTCCTCTAGTGGCGTTTTCGCGGCCGGCGACGGCAGATCAGTCATTTCCGGCAAAGTCTCTGGTAGTATGTAGTGAGACGCGCCAAGACGTGCGCTATGTTCCTCCCACAGGTAACGTAGCGTCCGCATCCGGTTGAAGCGGTGCATCCCAGGTCGGCGTTGCTGCCAGCGTCTGCCCATCACTGCCGCGTCCGACAGAAAGGAGCTATCCGTTCACATGCGCCGCCTCTCTGCGCTCCTCATCGCTCTGGAGTCACCGAGCTACCGCATCCTCTGGATCAATATCGGCATCGCTGGCATTGGTCGCTGGACGCTGACGATGGCCACGGGCTGGCTCATGCTCCTGTTGACGCACTCGGGCGTCTGGATTGGTGCCGGCATGTTCGCCATGCAGGGGCCGGCGCTCATCGGTGCGCCGCTGGCTGGCTACATCGCTGACATTGGCGACCGACGTGTCATGTTGGCCGCCTCACAGGCGGTTACCTCTTTCGCACTGCTGGCACTGGCGTTGATGGTCGGGCTGAATGTGGCGACACCCGCTAGTGTGCTGGCGCTTGCACTGCTCATCGGGCTGGCGTTCAGCGTGCAGATGACCGGCTGGAACGCGTTGCTACCCTCTCTGGTGCCACGGGAGCGCATCTTCAATGCCGTGGCGCTGCAATCCACTGCGCAGCGCGGCGCTGAGTTCGTTGGCCCGGCGCTGGGGAGTTTGATCCTCAGCCTCGCGGGTTTGCCCTGGGTCTTCGTCCTCTGCGGTGTCGCATACGCGGCTGCCGCGTTCCAGCCGCTCACCTTGCCGCCCAGTGGCCCGCAGCTGACGCGGCGGCAGCGGAGCGCCGCAGGGGTGATCCCGCGAGAGCGCCGGTGGCTCGGGGCCGAGAACCGCACGGCCTTATTCCTGTTGCTGTTGGTGGTCTGCCTCCACTGTAGCATCACCATGGCCTTCATGGGGGTGCTGCCGATCTTCGCTCAGGTGGCGCTGCACGGCGACAGCAACACCTACGGCTCGCTGCTCTCCGCCATCGGTTTAGGCTCCCTGACCGCTACGCTGCTCGGTGGGGGAGTGCGCAACGCGCGCTGGCAGGGCATTCTCTACGGCGTGACTACCATCCTGAGCGGCGTGACGCTGGCCATCCTCGGCAGCACACATGCGGTTGGTGCCGCGATCATCGCGGCGCTGGCGGTGGGAGCCTCGCAAGCACTGTTCATGACCCTGAGTCTGTCCTTCATCCAGGAGCGTGTTGAGGACGCCGCGCGTGGGCGCGTCAGCAGTATTTACACCTTCATCTCAGCGGGCGTGATGTCCGTCGCCAACTGGGGATATGGCGCGCTCGCCGGCATAGTTGCGCCGGGCCTGCTGCTCGGGGCGGGCGGCGCACTCTTCAGTGTACTCGGTGCGGGCTTCCTCACGTTCGCGCCGGAGCTACGCGCCCTGCTGCGCGGAGATACCACACACACGGGCATGCCGCCCCTCGTCGAGACTCCACCCAGTACCGCGGTCGTGGAGAATTTGTGACGCTTGCCGCTTGTTAGGGTTCACATGCCTAGTGCGCGCCTGAGCGGGGAGAGCCGTGCCTCTGGCGTCGGGGCATGGCATGGAACCGGGCGCCGTCAAGCTGACTTGGGCCTACGGCCCCGGCGGGGCTCTGCGCTGCTGCCCAAACGCTGAGTAATTGAGCATGATTTTGCCTGGATTTCGCGCTTCTGCCGGCTGGCATGCGACGACGAATGGCTCGCGCCCGCTCTGGCGGGGCTACATCTGCTTGCTTGCGTCTGCCTCGTGCCGCGTCACTTTACCGAGGGCGTCCTTTTCAGCTACTAGGACGATTCAGCCGCCTGTGGCACGGTGTCTGGCGCTGTGCCAAAGATACGCTCATAGGCATCCGCGCCAAAACTTGTCGGCAGCGGCTCGCCTACGCTGAGACGGAATGTGCGCCGGCCATCGGGCTCGCGCTCAGCCCGCAGGAAGAGCGCCGTCGGGGACCGCTGCCGGTACCAACTCTCGGCGAAGTCGAACAGGTGTGTGACGAAGATGACGGTGATCCCGCTCTCTACCATCGCCCGGACCACCTGGCGGGCAATCTCTGAGCCCTCACGGTCATTGGTCGAGGCGAATGACTCATTGCAGAGCAGAATCGCGCCAGGGCGAATGTGCTCTGCGATCTCGCTCATCCGGTTCAATTCTTCATCGAGCTTGCCACTGGTCATGGTGGCGTCTTCCTCACGCTTGAAGTGCGTGAAGACGCCCTCGCAGATGGTAGCACGAAACGACCGGGCGCCCACGAACAGGCCACATTGCATCATCATCTGCGCCAGCCCGACGCTGCGCAAGAAGGTCGACTTGCCGCCCTGATTGGCGCCTGTGACGACGACAAGCGACTTATCGTCGGCGTCCACATCATTGCCTACAACCGTTGTGTCGAGATGCAGCGAGAGGCACACGTCATACAGCCCTTCCGCGGTAAATGCCCGCTCCCCGAACGCAACGGGAACCGGCACGCAGACCGGCGCTTCCTTCTGGGTGAGCTGCGCGTGCAGATTCAGGCACCCGATGTAAAAGGCGAGCTCCGTACGCAGCGTGGTGAAGAAGCTCAGAATATGATCAGTGGATTGTGCGAGGGCATTGGCGACGAGATTGATCCCCCTGCCGCGGAGTTCGGCCAGCGCGGTGAAGCCAGCTTCATCGCGGTCGGCGATCTGGAAGCTGTAGCCCGAGCCACGAGACCACGGCAACCGATCCATCCATGTCTGCTCATGTGCCAGATGCAGCACGTAACGCGTGCCTTTATTGCCCTCACCTAGTTGCGCGCTGAGCAGCACGCCGCGCGGAAACTTGAGCTCGCGCAGGTGGTTGTCGATGGTCTGAAAATAGTCGTCATCCAGCTCGTGCGCAAGCATGGCGAAAAAGCGACTGAACCCTGGCGACTGGAACGTACTGGCGTGCTCGTCAGCGATCTGGCGCAGACGCCTCAGCGAGCTGACCAGCAGTTCGAGCACCTGCACAGAACGGTGCAGCAGCGCATCTGGTGATTTGCCAAAAACGCCCCAGATTTTACGCTCGCCCTGCAAGGTCGCGACGGCGAGGTCATACATCTGCCGCACCACCTCAGGATGTTCCAGGCTGTCTGTCAGCACCTGCTGACGGTAGACGATGGCTGCCGGGTCCGTCAGGCTGTGCAGAACCACCGAGCGAGCCACATCCCGGAGAAATGGGTCGCCCTGTGCCATTGTAGCGACAAGCGTGGCGAGATCCAGGTCCTGTGTGAGCTCCGCTTCGTTCGCGGGCACTGCCTGTTTGAGGTCGAAGTCCTGGTCGCCGTAGAGAAGGAATGTTTTCATGGCGCGATACGCCTCCTGAGTGCCGCGTACGTGAGGCCATATTTCTCGGCGATGGCTGCCGCGTAGGCCAGGCCGTTCGCCGGCTGCCGGACGATCTTGAAGGTGCGCACCGCGGGGTTGTCAGGCTGCACTGTGCTCACCATGCTGACGGTGGTGTTATTGAGCGAGGCCAGCTCGTCGACAAAAGTCACGTAGACGCACAGCGCATCCAGTTCGCTGATCTGGCGGAGCACGTTCGCTCCCAGCAGCAGGGCGTCATGCAGCGTGGTCGAGGCGAAGCTTTCATTCATGATGATGATGCTCGCGCTTGTCGCCTGCTCCAGAATGTCATGGATTCTGAGCAGTTCATCCTCCAGCTTGCCCCGCAGCGCGCCCGGATCTTCTTCGCGCTCGAAGTGGGTAAAGAGCTGATCGGGCAGATACAGGCGTGCGCTCCGGCCGGGCACAGGAAGACCGAGGCTGGCGAGGTAGTGCAGCTGACCGACAGTGCGCGCGAAGGTGGTCTTGCCTCCCTGGTTCGGGCCGGTGACGACGCAGATGCGCTCTGGGTCGTGAAGCGCGAACTCGTTACAGATGACGGGCACGTTCTCACGAACCAGTTTGGCAGCCAACGCAAGGTCGTACATGTCGTTGGCGTATATCTCCTTCGAGTGCGTGGATACCTCTGGATAGCAGATGGCCAGTCCGGCTGCTCGCAGCGGATGAATGTACTCCAGATACGCGAGGTATAGTTGCACTTCGCGGTCGAACCGGGCAATATCTTGCTGCACGAAGTCACGATGGCGCGCGCAGAAATCATCCAGCATGCTGAATACTTCAGGGTAGAGCCGCGCCACGAAGTCGAGCACTTGCGCCTCCACATGGTTCATCTCGGGCCAGTTGGGGAACTTGACGCGGTGATCCTTGACGGCGCCCTGCTTGAATCGTGCGAACGTCTCCTCCACCGCCGCGCTATAGTCAGGCTCATCTTCGTACTGGCTGACTGTGACCCTGCTCCCCTGGATGTGGACGGCGTAGCGCACCTGCCCCAGTGCATCGAGCACCTGCCGTGTCTCGTTGACCAGTGTAACGAACTCGCTAGACTGGCTATAGGCGTTCAGATGCGCGTGCAACGCTCGTAGGCCCTGAGACGCGATGTCCGCATGCTCCATGTCGGTGGCCAGCGTGCTCACGGCCTCGCCATAGAGTGAAACCGCGTCCACGAACCAGCGTTCCTGCTGGTAGCGATGATGAAGCTGCTCGGCCTGCGCGAGATGCTGGCGCATCTGCCGCATCTGGCGGCTGAATGCCGCGATAGCTTCGCGTGTCGAGTCGTGCTCGAGGTCACGCAGAATGTCCTGCCGGTAGTGCACGGCGGCGACGTCGTGCAGCGGCTGATAGAGGAATGGGGTGAGATCATAGTCCGCGCGCCCCGTCGTCATAGTCTCGACGATTTGGTCCAGGCGCAGATCGGTGAAGAACGGCGGTTGCTGTGGCGCACGAGTAGCTTCGGTATCAGGATGTTCAAACAGTACGCTGTAAAACGACATGGATTCCTTCACCTCCTGATGCCAAAGTGTACCCGCCGGCTCCCCCGAACTGTGATTCGAACGGCGCACCAGCGAGCGGTGCCATGCGATCTATGTCGGCACACAGCATGCCAGCACGGTCCACATCGACCGCATACCCCATCCAGCGTGTCAGCTTGCGAGCAGTACAGGTCAATCCTACTCTTGCGGCGATGGGTGCGGCATTGTGTCCGATTACCGCAAGGTCAAATAAGCGCAAGTGTCGGACTGTCTCCAGTCGGAAGCGTGGCACCCCCGCCTCACATCGTATCCGGCGCGTGAGGCTGAACCAGGTCGAGAATGCAACGCGCTGACCAAAGGTGCGGTTGGATCGGGACAGGAACAGGGCGGCTTGATGAGGCGCGTGCGGCCGCTCCTCTCGCAGATACCGTGTGTAGAGCGTGGCAACCGTCTGGGAATATGGCAGCACCAGCGTCTCGGGCTTCCGACGGGATCGCTGCGGCATACGCACGAGACGTGTGGAAAGCTCGAAATCGCGCATGTCGAGTCCTGTGAGCATAGCCGGATGTAGCATGGTTTCGTAAAGCAGCGCCAGAAAGAGACGGTCGCGCAGTGGCAATTGCACCAGAACCGCCATGATTGCTGCCCAGTCAGGCGGCGCCGGAAGCCAGACAGGACAGCACGGGCGCTCGCTTCCTCTCCAATCTCCTGCGGGATGTGTCAATTCAGCCAATGTATGCTCGCCGGTTCGGAATGGATTGCGAGCGCACTCGCCTTGCAGACAGAGGTCATCGTAGAAGTGGCGCACGGGACCTAAACGCAGACGCAACGTGCATGGCGAGCTTTGAGCGGGTGGCGTGGCGTCACTGGCGCGCACTCGTCTTCGGCAGGGCGTGGCAGCGAGAAATCGCGCGTAGTCCACGATATCCTGTTCACCGGCATTCTCAGGACGGAGTCCGCAGCGTGAACAGTAAGCCAGATAGTCCTCCAGACCGCGCGCGTATACCGCTACGGTGTTCGTGGTATGCGTGCGCGCGGCCATCAGAAGCCACTGATGGGCGGCTGCGTGCTGCCTGATGAGCGGATACCGCTGCCAGGCGATTGGAGCTATACGCATGGCGGGCCCAGCACTGGGTTCTGAACATTGCGTGCTGGCAGACATGCATGTCGCCTCCTCTGGGAAACACTGGCCCACTGTCTCTGGAATCGCAAGACGCTATTGTTTTCAGACCAGCTGGCAAGTGGAAAATCTCATGCGAAGGGTGGTGCTAGCGCCGTCCCAGCCAGGACCCCAGTCGGTCCCACCAGGCCGTCCGGCGACCAGCAGGTGTCTCTTCGCCACGAAGGATGAGCTCGGCGGTGCGCACAGCGGCCGCCGCGTCTGGCAGCTCGGCGACGGCTTCGCGTGTCGAGCGCTCCCGCGAACTGCCGAGCGGTGTATTGTCAGCAAGGTGCTGCTGTTCCAGGCATGCTGTGCATACCATCTGCACTGGTCGTGCCCAGGCTGCCGCCACGCCGGCTGGCACTGGTGCGCGGCGCAACTGGCGCGCATGCGCGGCACAGACAGCACTGCCACACCAGCGACATATGCCGACCGCGGTTGTTTGTCGCGCCTCACGAACGCAATAGTAACAATTCATGATCAGGTTTCTCCTTATCCGTGACCGAGGTCTATCGGATTTGCCGCATGCTAAGTCAGCGCGTAACTGGCCGTTTGCCAGCCCTTGACGGTGCCTGGCCTTGCTGGTTGCCCGGCGGATGTCTTGCTGACGCGCTAGTAGCGTTTCTAGCGCGTCGATAAGCATCCGGACTTCACCTATTCGGGTAAATCAGTGCTTCATGGCACTCCAGCCTATCCGCGCACGAGCGCACGGAGCGCGGCGTGACGTGTCAGGATGCCAATGGGACGGTCCCGGTCGACAACAACGCCGATACTCATGCTGCCGCTGCTCATCAGACTGGCGAGCGCATTTCCCAACGGCATGTCCGCGGGAAGAATGGTATCTGGTGGGCGCATGAGGGATTCAGCAGTTAACGGCTCTTCACCATGGCGCTGCGCCAGTGGTTGCGTTCCGCGTGGCAGCAGGCGGAAGATGCCGCTCGCCCAGCGGTGGCCGTCGTCCGGCAGTGCTCGCCGCACCAGCGCTAGCTCATCGATAACGCCCAGCAGCCGCCCGCTCTCGTCGATGACGATGACCACGCCACGCTCGTGGGCGTGCAGTGCCCGGATGACTTCATCACCAGATGCGGATGCCATCACGGCGGGCACGGCGCGATCCGCTAGCGATCCGGCAGTCACCTCACCGGTATCCGGCGGCATCTCCGCGGCATCCGGCGTGCCCGATGGTTTGGCGGAGGAATCCCCTGGCTCCTGCAAGTGATGCTCAATGGAGACAATGTTCTGGATCACATCGCGCTCGCTAATCACGCCAAGGAGGTGCTGGTGCTCGTCCACCACGGGCGCGCGAGTGATGTGATGAGTTGTAAGGTAACGGCCGACGGCTGCCAGAGGCGTGTCACTGCGTACGCTAAAGGGTCGCGCGATCATCATTTCACCAGCGGTTCGGCCAGCGATATGTCGCTCCAGGTGATCACGCATGGCGGCGGTTGTATGCAGCATGCTTAGGTGGGTCGCGAAGGCCGGATCGATCGAACGCAACAGGCTGCCAAGCGTGATGATGCCAGCCAACCTGTCATCCGCATGTACAACCGGCACGAGACGCATGCCTCCATCCAGCAGGAGCGCCAGTACATCCGTGAGGGGTGTGCGCGTACTGACGGAGAGCGGCGCTGCCTGCATCGCTTCGCCCGCAGTCTCACGAGTTGCGCGCGCGCGTGGACGCACCACCATCACCGCACAAGGCGCCTCTTCCGCGATTTTCATCGCCGTCGCGCCAGTCGTCGAGCTCCATGGACGCTCATGTCCCGTCGCGCCCACGACAAACAGATCCAGCCGGGAATCACGGGCTCCACGCACGAGCACGTCGCTAGCCGGCCCGGTGCGCATGCTGACGTCCACTGGCACGCCCAGCGTAGCGGCACGCGATGTCGCCCGCGCCTGCACATGCAACATGAAGCGCTGTACCGATTCCGCATCCGCAGTCAGCGGGCCGGTCGTGCTGTTGCCTAGCCGCAAGTATCCCGCAGGATAGTTAGACGACTCCATTGGCCGGACGGTAGTGGAGCTGTGCTCCAGAGCCGAAAGCACGGTAAGCGGCTGACCGGTGCCTCGCGCCAGCTCAAGTGCCGTTTCAAAGGCTTCCCACCCGAGCGGCGACCCATCCAAGGCGATACCCACTCGGGCTATATGTCCGCCCTGATCGTGTGCGCGCACAACTAGCACACTACTGGCCGCCCGCCGCAACAGTTGGGTTGCCGTGCTGCCGAGCGCCGTGCCCCAGACACCGGAGTGGCCAGCATGACCGATAACCAGCACATCTGCCTGCACTGCCACGACATATGCCAGCAACTGCTGCGCCTCATGTCCGCTGAGGATGCGCTGCGTCACGGGCACGCCCGCTCGTCCAGCTTCACGCGCTAGCTTCTGCTGGCAGGATCCGAAGTATTGTCGCGCCTCGTCTTCCTCGCGTGCGGCCTCCTCACGTACGGCGACATAGCGCGGAACTTCTTCAATGACGGACACCAGATGCAGATGTCCATTGAAGCGTTGTGCCAATGCGATAGCTGTCTGCGCGGCGGCGGTTGACGGGGCTGACCCGTCGACGCCAACCACAATGGACGTGAACATACCCGCCTCCGCCAGCCTGAGCCGGCCTCTCATATCTGCCCGGACCTAGAGCGCCCGCAGCAGCAGGATGAGCAGTACGATGCCGAAGATATAGGTCAGATACTGATTGATGCTGCCGGATTGAATGATCTTGATGCGCATAGCGAGCTGATCAGCCAGCCATCGCAACGGACGATAGAGACTGCGTTCGAAGGGTTCAGGGACGGACTGGCGATAGATGATCTGTCCCTGCTGATGGCGGGAAGCGGGTTTGGTCAACTCCGTTTCGGCGCGCGAGTGATAGACCACGTTGAACATCAGCCGCAACGGATTGCTGTAGGCCAGCCCCGTATAGGCCATGCGCGGCGTGAAGCGCGGGATGCCTCCCGCCCAGACCGGTCCAACGCGCACCACTCCCAGCCGCCGCACCAGCCGCCGCGCTGCCCACAGCAGCAGCAGCAAGCCCACCTCAAACAGCAGCAGATAGGAAGGTGAATCGATGGTCGTAAACGCTGGTGCCGCGATCACGATCAGCCCGTTGCCGGGGATCAGGCCGGCGAACAGCTTGCCGCCCAGGCCGACCAGCGGCGCATAGGCGCCTGGATGGCCGGTGTAGAGGGGGGGCACGACGCGATCAAAGACGCTCACCCCCACCAGCGGAGTGGTGACGCGGTCGAGTCCGGCCAGCACCAGGGGCGGCGCGATGCCCAGGAACAGGCACAACCCGGCCAGCCAGCCCAGACCCAGCCGCAGGGTCCAGCCGACCGGACGCGCCTGCTCCGCCTGCGGGCTGCGCGGCAAGCCCAGGAAAGGCACGCCAACCGCGCGCACGAAGGCAGTCACCCCGATGCCCGCGACCAGCGCCAGCAGCGCGCCACATGCTGTGAGCACCACTTTAGCCAGCACATCGCTGGTAGCAAAGCTCTGCAGCAGGCTTTCGAGCAGCATCCATTCGCTGATGTAGCCGTTAAACGGCGGGACCGCGCTGATGGCCAGCGCGCCGATCAGGAAGGTGGCGCTGACGAAGGGCAGGCGGCGTGCCAGGCCACCGAGACGTTCGAGGGCAACGGTGCCGGTGGCGTGTTCGACCGCGCCCGCGCCCAGGAAGAGCAGTCCCTTGAAGGTGGCATGGTTGAGGACATGGTAGAGCGTTGCCATGCCCGCGATAGCCGCCAGCACGGGCAGATGCAGGCTGGCAAAGGTGAGCGTTGCGCCCAGCCCTGCCAGCAGGATGCCCGCGTGCTCCACGCTCGAATACGCCAGCAGCCGCTTCAGATTCTGCTGCACGAGGCAATACAGCACTCCGCCGAACGCGGTCCCGACACCGATGAGCAGCAGGCTAAGTCCCCACCAGACTGGCCCGATTCCGAGCAGATCCAGATCAAAGCGGAAGAGCCCATAGATGGCCAGCTTCATGATGATAGCCGAGAGCAGCGCCGCCACCGGGCCGGGTGCAGCGGGATACGTACGTGTTTGCCAGAACTGGAAGGGCATGATGCCCGCCTTGGCTCCGAAGCCGATCAGAACGAGCAGGAACAGAATGCTTCGCTCACCGATTGCCATGCCCGGCGCGGCAGCGCGCATGCCCGCGAAAGCAAACGTGCCCGATGCGCCGAACAGGAACAGGAAGGCGACGATGAAAAGTGCGCTCGCCCCCTCGCTTACAGCCAGCATGACATACACTGACCGCGTGCGTTCCAGATCGGTATAGTAGTACGCTGCAATCAGGAAGCTCAGGAATGCCATGGCTTCCCAGGCGACGACAAAGAGAACGGCGTCCGCTGCGCTTACGATCAGGACCAGCGACGCCAGCAGCAGACAGAGGAGCGCGCCATATGCACGTGGGCTTCCGGAGGAAGACGCGGAATTGCCGCCGTGGCCATCGCGCGCGAAGTAACCGATGCTGAAGATGGCCACCGGCACGTAGATCAAGCCAATCACCAGCAGAAAGACGGCGCCGAGCGGATCGAGGTGAACCAGCAACGGGCCGAACGGCAACGCGCTTGGCCAGCTTGCTTCCGGTCCGGGCGAGCCGGCGAGCACCCCGATGGCAGAGACGATTGCAAGCGCGCCCGCCGCGGTTGCGCAAAGCGCAGATACCGTGTAGCTCATCCTGCGGCCAGGCAGTACGGCAGCCAGCACCGCCCCCACACCGCTCAGTATCAGGAGTAGCCAGAACGCTACCGCTGAAACCGCGTCAGCCGTGAAAGGTGAAGGTAAGAATCCCCAGTTTCCCATTGAGCTCCTCGTCAGCCCTTAAGCCCTACAAACCGAAATCCCATATAGTTTCCGCTAGAGCATGCGCAATAGCAGGATGAGCAGTACGATGCCGAAGATGTACGAGATGTACAGATTCGTGTCCCCCGACTGGATAACCTTCACGCGTTGCGACAGCCGCTCAACGCGCCTGCGTAACCGCCGGTAGAGCAGCCGTTCGAAGGGTTCAGGGACGGTCTGGCGATAGATGATCTGTCCCTGCTGATGGCGGGAAGCGGGTTTGGTCAACTCCGTTTCGGCGCGCGAGTGATAGACCACGTTGAACATCAGCCGCAACGGATTGCTGTAGGCCAGCCCCGTATAGGCCATGCGCGGCGTGAAGCGCGGGATGCCTCCCGCCCAGACCGGTCCAACGCGCACCACTCCCAGCCGCCGCACCAGCCGCCGCGCTGCCCACAGCAGCAGCAGCAAGCCCACCTCAAACAGCAGCAGATAGGAAGGTGAATCGATGGTCGTAAACGCTGGTGCCGCGATCACGATCAGCCCGTTGCCGGGGATCAGGCCGGCGAACAGCTTGCCGCCCAGGCCGACCAGCGGCGCATAGGCGCCTGGATGGCCGGTGTAGAGGGGGGGCACGACGCGATCAAAGACGCTCACCCCCACCAGCGGAGTGGTGACGCGGTCGAGTCCGGCCAGCACCAGGGGCGGCGCGATGCCCAGGAACAGGCACAACCCGGCCAGCCAGCCCAGACCCAGCCGCAGGGTCCAGCCGACCGGACGCGCCTGCTCCGCCTGCGGGCTGCGCGGCAAGCCCAGGAAAGGCACGCCAACCGCGCGCACGAAGGCAGTCACCCCGATGCCCGCGACCAGCGCCAGCAGCGCGCCACATGCTGTGAGCACCACTTTAGCCAGCACATCGCTGGTAGCAAAGCTCTGCAGCAGGCTTTCGAGCAGCATCCATTCGCTGATGTAGCCGTTAAACGGCGGGACCGCGCTGATGGCCAGCGCGCCGATCAGGAAGGTGGCGCTGACGAAGGGCAGGCGGCGTGCCAGGCCGCCGAGACGTTCGAGGGCAACGGTGCCGGTGGCGTGTTCGACCGCGCCCGCGCCCAGGAAGAGCAGTCCCTTGAAGGTGGCGTGGTTGAGGACATGGTAGAGCGTTGCCATGCCCGCGATAGCCGCCAGCACAGGCAGATGCAGGCTGGCAAAGGTGAGCGTTGTGCCCAGCCCTGCCAGCAGGATGCCCGCGTGCTCCACGCTCGAATACGCCAGCAACCGCTTCAGATTCTCCTGTATCACGCAGTAGAGTACGCCCATGAGGGCAGTAAACATGCCGAGCAGCACCGCGATCAGTCCCCACCAGACTGGCCCGGGACCGAGCAGATCCAGATCAAAGCGGAACATGCCATAAAGTGCCAGTTCGATGATGACAGCCGAGAGCAGGCTACTGGTTGGTCCGGGGGCCTGCGGGTGCGCCTGGACGAGCCAGAACTGGAAGGGCATGATGCCCAGTTTCGCGCCGAAGCCGATCAAAACGAGCAGGAACAGAATGCTTCGTATCGCAATGGGAATCGTCGGCGCGGCAGCGCGCATGCCCGCGAAGGCAAACGTATCGGCGGCCCCATAGAGGACCAGAAACGATGCGATGACTCCGGCGGTTCCTCCCTCACTGACGGCGAGCATGCGAAACATGGCGCGAGCCGCCTTGCGCTCGGTATAGTGATACGCGCCCACAAGGTAGCTGAGCACCGCCATGCCTTCCCAGGCGACGACAAAGAGAACGGCGTCCGCCGCGCTTACGATCAGGACCAGCGACGCCAGCAGCAGGCAGAGGAGCGCGCCAAATGGCCAGAGTTCCCGCGCTTCCCCATTATGTGCTGTGCGCGCGTCCGCATCAGTGCCGAAATAGCCGATGCCAGAAAACGCGACAGGTACAGTTACGACACCGATCACCAGCAAGAAGAACGCGCCGAGCGGATCGAGGTGAACCAGCAACGGGCCGAACGGCAACGCGCTTGACCAGCTTGCTTCCGGTCCGGGCGAGCCGGCGAGCACCCCGATGGCAGAGATGATCGCAAGCGCGCCCGCCGCGGTTGCGCAGAGTGACGATATGGTGAATCCCAGCCGTCTTCCACGCACCACGATGGCAAGCAATGCGCCGACGATCAGCAGAGCCAGCGCGGCCCAATACGCTAGAGCCGGATAGGGCAGAGTGGCCACGTTGCTGCTCAGCCACTGCCATGAGTTCATGGCTGTTCCTCCGTTTCCGGCTGTGGCTCACGCCGTGGACCACTTACCTGTATCGGTGGCATGGCGATAGCCAGTTCAGATGATGCGCCATGCACGCGCTGCTCAACGCGATTGACGGCGAGCAACAAGCCGTAGATGAGCGCCAGGGGCGTCGGAGGGCACCCTGGGATATACACATCGACAGGCAAGAGTCCCTCAAGTCCCCCGCGCACATAGGCACTTGGACCGAACACCCCACCACCAGCGGCGCATGCTCCCACTCCCACGACGAGACGTGGGTCAGGCATGGCGTCGTAGGTGCGCAGCAGCGGGCCGCGCATCGCGTGTGTCACTGGCCCTGTCACTAGCAGAAGGTCCGCGTGCCGGGGAGACGGTGTAAAGAAGATCCCAAGCCGGTGCAGATCGTAATATGGACTTGTCAGCTGCTTGATTTCAGATTCGCACGCGTTGCATGACCCACTATCCACATGCCGTATGTGCAGGGACCGCCGGAACAGACGCTCAATGCTGCGTTGCAGACGCGCACTCGCCTCAGCCAGCGCGCGATCGTCAGCCGTTCTGGCCGGAACTGCGATATGCCAGTTGCCTGGCAAGTTCTGGCGTGGCGCTCGCTCAAGTTCGTCTGGCATGGAAACTTCCCTCCGCACTATCTATTGGCCGACGACGTTCCCATTGGCCGCGCCATGCGCAGCGTTTCCCGACTGCGAGTGGCAAGCTCATGGTCGGAAGCCATCACAAACGCTCCTTCGGGGCACGTCTGGGCGCACAGGCCACAGCCGATGCAGCGTCCAAGATCCAGCCAGAGCGCGGCGCCAGGCTGCGGTGCAGCGTCGTCATCCCGCTTCGGGCTCGCTTCGATGGCGAGTGCGCCGGGCAAACAGACCCGCACGCACGCGTCGCATCCATCTGCCGCGCCGCAGGAGTCCGGGTGGAGCACGGGGTGTGTGCGCACACCTCTGGTGGCCTCAGGGTCGCGACGCGCAGGATAACGAGTCGTTACAATTCCGGTACGCAGCCCCCTAATGACCCAGCCAAGTCGTGTTGACATTGTGTATCCTCTTTCTGACCGGCGACGACGAGGCTAGCGGTCCGCGCCAGCGTACGAGAGCGCCCAGCTCTGCTCGATAACAGGGAAATCTGTCAAAATGTTGCGACCCGGTATGGACAGTGGGAACGTCTGCGCGTTCGCGAACGACGCCGTGCGCACGCGATAGCGGGCGATGCGTCCGGAGGCATCAAGACGCAACCAGTGCATGCCTTCCCCACGTGGAGACTCAACCCAGCCGAGTGCGGAAGTGTCGCGCGGCGCTTCCGCACTGGAGACCCGCGCGGGCCCGGAGGGCAGTTTATCCAGCACCTGCTCCGCCAGGCGAAGCGACTGGATAGTTTCGTCGAGCCGCACGCGCGCGCGCGCAAGCGCATCGCCCTCATGGAGAACGGGCACGTCGAACGCCAGTTCGGCATAGGCAGCGTACGGGTGATCGCGGCGCGTGTCGCGGTCCTGCCCGCTCGCTCTCCCAATTGGACCTACGGCGCACCACGCGCGGGCGTCATCTGGCAGGAGTATGCCCGTGCCATCCAGCCGGTCTACATGGGAAGGCGAATTGAACAGCATCTTACCAAGATGGTGGACTTTGCGGCGCAGACTGGCGACCAGCGCGCGCACCTGCGCCAGTTGCTCGGATGACGGGTCAACTGCCACGCCGCCGAATACACAGGTGCCAAAGAGATAGCGGCTGCCGGTAAGCTGGCCGTTGAGCCGCAGCACCTGCTCTTTGAGAATGTCGAATTGTGCCTGTCCGACAACCAGACCTGTTGCCTGGCAGAGATCCGCTTGATAGCCGAGATGGTTGTAGATCCGCTCAAGCTCCGCGAACAGGGTGCGCAGGTATCTTGCCCGCGCAGGCACTTCGACGCCGCCCGCACGCTCGAGCGCTTCGCAGACCGCGAGCGCGTGCGCGAACCCGCTCATGCCCGAGATGCGCTCCGCGACAAGCGGTATATGCAGGTGGCCCAGCCCAAGCGCACGCTGCTCGATGCCCCGGTGCTTATAGGACAGCTGCAGCCGGAAGTCAACGATTTCTTCGCCAACCGTGCGGATCAGATAATGGCCGGACTCGAGCACGCCGGAGCGCACCGGGCCGAGTGGATAATCCACCACGCCCTCCGGCCCAGGATCGAGCTCTTCCCGTTCGTCATCAATACCAACCAGTGGAATGCGGGCTTCAGCCGTTTCCGGCTCGGCCTGGCTTCCAGTGAGAGCCAGCAGCTCATCCGGCCCGTGTCGCACGGGATAAGCATCTTCTGGCCAGTGCGCTGGCAGGCGTAGTCGCCGCAAGTAGGGGTGATCCGAAACGACGATTCCGGCTTCTTCCCACAGCTCACGCTCATACCAGCTCATCGCCGGAGAGACGTCAACCAGGCTCGCCAGTGCCACATCCGGCTCAGCGGGCATCACGACATGCACCCACATGGAGGGTGCTTCCACTCCCAGCAGGAGGTGTAGCGCAAGCGGCCCGACATCGTGTCTATCCGCGAACAGGTCAGCGAGATAGGTGCCTTCCGTCGTGATTAACGCACGGGCCAGCGCCATGCCGTCCTGTGTGGATGCGCGGATAATCAGTTCGCTGCCGTTCGGAGTAAGCTCACAGCCGCTAGAGATCAGGCGCTCAAAGAGCGGAGCGAGAGCGGCCTGCGCCTCCTCGGTGAGCTTCGCTCTGAGAGCGCGCAGATGAGCCTCGACATTCGCATGCGAGGAGATACGTGAAAGCATGTCACGCATTAGTGTGCCCCTCCCAGAACAGCTGCCGCCTGCCGCAATAGCGCAGCCAGCGGCGTCGGCATCACGACACCTAGCGCGATGACACAGATCGCGAGCACGAGCATCGCTGCCACACTAATCCCACTCAGTTCGCCGCGCTTGGCCGATGTCGTTGGCGGACCAAAGAGCATTGCGCTCCACTGGCTCATGAACGCGATGAAGATGATTGCCACTAGCCCAAGCACTATCAGAGCCGGCACGACCTGCCCCGAATGGAAGCCTGCGCCGAGAATGGTGAACTCGCTGGCGAAGATGCCGAACGGTGGCGCGCCGGTGATGGCGAGCGTGGCGATCAGCAGGAGCGGCCCAGTGACTGGCATGAGTCGCAGGATGCCCGACACCTTGGCGATCTGCTTCGTCTCATATTTGAGCAGAACCTGGCCGCTCGCGAAGAACAGCAAGGATTTCGTGACGGCGTGATTGACAAGTTGAAAAAGCGCGCCGTACAGCCCAAAGGCGCCACCGAATGCCACGCCCGTTGCGATCAGCCCCATATGCTCGATACTCGAATACGCCAACAGGCGCTTGTAGTCGCGCTGGCGTAGAATGAGCAGCGCCGCGACGAGGAGAGAGAGCAGCCCGAACGCGAGCAACAGCGACGCGGGATACCCGCGGCCAAGCGACGGCGTAGCCAGCGCGAAATAGCGCAGAATGGCGTAAAGCGCTGAACTCAACAGCACGCCTGAGAGCAACGCGCTGATCGGGCTAGGTGCTTCGCTGTGCGCATCCGGCAGCCAGGTATGCATCGGCGCCAATCCTGTCTTCGTGCCAAAGCCAACGACCACGAACAAGAACGCCAGGCGCATCACGTTCGGATCCAACCGGCCCGCTACAGGCTGTAGGATTGACCAGTTCAAGTCATAGCTGCTACCAAGCACATGGACACCTGCATAGTAGGTAAGGACGGTGCCAAAGAGCGCCAGCGCGATACCTACCGAGCCGATAATCACATATTTCCATGCTGCTTCGAGCGCTTCCGCGCTGCCATAAAACGCCACCAGAAACACTGAGGAGAGCGTCGTCGCCTCGATGGCAATCCACAGCACGCCGAGGCTGTTGCTGAGCGGTACTGCCAGCATGCTCAAAATAAACAGATTGAACAGGGCATAGTATCGGCGCATGCGCCCGAGACCCTCGCCCTTACGGATGTCTAACTCGCGCATATCTACTCGCAGATAACCCACCGAGTAGACCGCGGCGACAGACCCGATGAAGGCCGTCATGAGCGCGGTTAGCGCGCTGAGCGCATCCGCGTAGAGCCAGTCACTGAGTGCGGTGATGTGTCCCGCGGAGACGGTAACTGTGGCGACCGCGACAGTAGCCGCAAGCGCGACGAGCGAGCCCAGGATGGTAGCGGTCTCCGCCACCCACGGGCGCGGAGCGATGAGCGCGATTGCAGCGGCTATAAGTGGCGCGACCAGTACGATGACGAGCATAGCTAAATCACCAGTTCCCTCTAGCCCCGCAACCGGCGCAGATCAAGCGTATCGGCGCTGGTGGTCGTCCGGTGGACCAGGCTGGCCAGGAGCGTCAGCACCACAACGGCAACGAGTACGTCAAACAGGATGCCGAACTCGACGAGCAGCGGCATGCCATACACAATCGCGAGTGCGCCAGAAAAGAGACCGTTCTCGATAGTGAGCAGGCCGATCACCTGCATGAGCACGTGGCGACGGATGCTGAGCAGGAACAGCCCAATCAACACCAGCGCCAGCGAAATCGCCAGTGGCGGCTGATTAAGATAGGTGCCTGGCGCCACCACCGTCGGCGCAGTGAAAAAGGCGATGAGCGTCAGCACTAGCGCGCCAACCAGCGACGACGGCGTGTTAAGCAGAGGCGCGCGCTCTCGCTGCGTGGGCAGGCGCTCGGCAACACCCCGTAACATGCGCGGAATGAGCCATACCTTGACGATGAGCGTCAGCCCCGCCACCAGCAGCAGATCCCATCGCTGCGTGCCGATACCGACCGCCGCCGCGATTGCCGTCACAGACAGGGACTGCAAGAGATAGGCAGTGACCGCGTCACCGAGCTGGCGCGCTCCCACGATGGCATAGCTCGTTAGCAATAACGCGACACCTAGCAGCATGAGCACTTGTGCCAGTGCTCCGCCTAGATGGATGGCGCCTGATGAAGCAACAGCATCCGCGAACACAGCGCACCTTCTTCCTCACTCACAGACTCTGGGTCAGGTAGAAGCTCACGACAGCCAGAGCAGCCAGAGCCAGAGCGATACCAAGAAATTCCGGCACTCGGAAGAATCGCCATTTGGCGACAGACGACTCGACCAGTACGATCACCACGCAAACCACAAGCATTTTGAGCAGCAGCGAACCGATTGCGACAGCGATAGCCACGACCAGCGCGAGGCCACCGGTAGCCGTCTCGGGCGCGAGCCCAAGCGGAGTCGTCAGCACGTTGAGGAGAATCGTCAGCAGAACGAAGAATCGCATCGCTCCGCCCCATTCCATCAGCGCGAGGTCCTGGCCGGAGTATTCGATCAGGCGCGATGCCTCGATCATAGAGAGCTCAAAGCTGCTCGATGGATTATCGAGCGGAATGCGCCCCGCCTCAGCCAGAATGACGAGGAACAGCGCGGCCACGAGCAGCCAGTGGACTGGACTCCACAGATAGCTCGGCGAAGCGAGCGTCTGGTTGGCGATGAATGGTATCGTGGCGTGCGCGACCAGCGCGACAGTGAAAAGCACCAGCAGCACAACCGGCTCAGCAAACAGGGAGACGACCCGGGCGCGGCTGCTGCCCATCCCGCCAAACGCGCTGCCAGTATCGAGGGCGCCAATCGACGTGAAGAAACTGCCAAGCGACAGAATGAATCCACCGGCCAGCATGTCGCCCATAAAGGCGTAGGGCAACGGGTAGGCAGTCAGCACCGGAATCAGAATCGCCACGATGAGCGGCGTGATGAATACGAGTGGCGGCGCAATGCGGAACACCCAGGTGGCATGCTCCGAGATCACGCTTCCTTTTTGTAGCAGCTTCCAGTAGTCACGGTAGGGCTGCCAGATGCTGGGTCCGCGTTTGGACTGCACGATGGCTTTGAGCCGGTTGATGACACCGCGTAGCAACGGTGCGGCCAGCAGGACCGTGAGCACTGCGATACCTTGCAACACGAGAGTCTGAGCCACGCTACACCATCCTGCGCATGTGCTGGCATGCGCCGTACGAAACGCGTAGTGAGCGGGGCACAACGTTCCCTGGCACTCAAGCGTTGCAGCTAGCGAGCGCCTGGGTGTCGAACGATGCGCTGTCTCAGAAAACCTTGCTGCGGCTTGAAGGGCACAGCACAGGCAGGAGGTGCCTTGTACCTCCGAACGGGGGAGATAGCAAAGCCCCTACCGACAAGCGAACCGAACACCACGCAATGTCGGTAGAGGCTATCAGCCTTGGGGCATTACGCGAGCCTCATCGCGAAAATTCTTTGATAACTATAGGGCGCAAGAGTTACGTGTGTCAATAGTAGCTGAACCGTTGGGCTATACGCCGTCAGCACCCGCGGCCAGCAGAAGCGGGCGGCGATGAGGAAGCCGGGCAGTGAGCAAGAACGGCGATTCACGCGCGACCGTGTTACAGCTGGCACGTGCTCAGTGCCTGCATGGTCACTTGCGAGCGCCCTGCTCATCATGCTATCCTATAGGTGTTGCGGCGATGAAGCTCGCCCTGGTGCACCGCGCGCGCGGTTGATGGCTTCTATGGGCTCATACGAGAGTTCGCAGGAGCCATTCCGTTGTTTTCGGGAGAAGACGTCAGCCCATGAGCGATTATCTTCGCTCCCTGATCCTTTTCCCGGCCGCGCCGACCAAGGGGCAAGCGTTATGACTACGACAGACGATACGATTCTTACTTCACTCCCTCAGACACGAGAGTCGAGTCTGGACGTCCTGCGTGAGCTGGCCGTTGGGCTTGCTCAGCAGTTTACCGTCGCACTGGAAGATTGCGCCAGGTTGATTCGTACGGAACCAGTCGAACAGACGACGCCCGCCATGTTGACCAGCATTTCCAAAGGTGTCGCCAACTTTGGTCGTTTCGACGCGGCCATTACAGAAAAGACTGTTCCTGAGCGCGCGCATGAGCCACTGCGTCAACTCGCGCGAGCCTACCTCTCGGGCTTCGAAGCCGTAGGCGCGGTCGCGCTGCTCTCACAGCAGACGACTCTTCCGGTTGAGGCGCCACAGCTCGTGGAGCTGGCGGCGAAATCCGCGCGGGCGCTGCAGCAGTTGACTGATCTGGTCTTTGGGAACAGGCACCTCGGCTCGGTTGACTCTACCTTCGCCTATGTGGGTTCACTCGAGAACCAGGCTGACGCGCTCTTCCGCGCAGGCGTCAGGCAACTGGCAAAGGCCTCGTCCGGAGACGTGACGCAGCCAGGCGACGTGGCCACTCGCTATCGCTCGCTCGTGAGCCTGGAACTGCTCACCGATCGGTGCGAGGAGATCGCTGAATCGCTCTTGCTCGTCTACTGGCTGGAGTAGATCGGCAACAGCTTGTACTGTCAACGGGATAGCTGAACCGGAGTGCTTTGCATGCCTCTACATATCGAGATACCGGGCCGAGATCCGCTCGACCTGCGCCATCTAGTCTGCGATCTCAATGGCACACTTTCACTCGATGGAGTCTTGCTCGACGGCCTTGCCGACCGTATCGCGCAGCTCGCCCAGCAATTCACGATTCACCTCGTGACGGCCGATACCTATGGCACGCTGGAGAGCGTCATGCAGCAGCTCGCCGCCGCGTGCGCGGCGCTCAACGTGGAGGCGCCTACGCACACGCGCGTCACAGCTGGCGAAGAGAAGGGGCAATTCGTTCGTCAGTTGGGAGCGGATGGCGTTGTGGCGCTAGGCAACGGCAGGAACGACATGCAGATGTTCAGCGTGGCGGCGCTGGGCATCTGTGTCCTGGGGCCTGAAGGCACCTATGTGAAAGCGCTGCAGGCAGCGGATATCGTTGTTCCTTCGCCTCATGAGGGGCTTGACCTCCTTTTGCACCCAAAGCGGCTCATCGCTACCTTGCGTTTCTGAGCAACACGAGAGCGAGGCTTCAGCGGAGATGGCCTGCACTCGCTAGCGTGCCGGCAGCGTGAAACGCGGGCGGATGAGCCGGCAGGTTCATGGTCTGGAGGGGAAGGCATGCCCTGGGTAGCGGGATTGAGTGTGCGTGTCCTGTCACATGAAGGTGCCCATAGCGGGCAGAAGCTGCTGGTTGACGCGCTGACAGAACTGGTTCAACGTCAGCATCTCGCGGGCATCACGGTCACACGCGCAATCGCGGGTCTCAGCGATCACAGCGGCTTCCGGACCGCGGGAGCGCTGGACCTGGGGAACGACATGCCTCTGGTGATCGAAATCGTAGATCGACTTGATCGCATCGAGCCTTTACTGCCGCAGATCGCTACTATCGTGACATCTGGCGTGCTGACTGTCGCGGACGTGCGGCTCTACTTTCCCGCGTCACATTTGCGTGTTCGTGACGTCATGCAGCCGGCTCGGCTTGTCGTCCGGGAAGATGAGCCACTCGCGCGTGTCGTGCGAGCATTGCTGGAAGAAGGCGTGAGACTCGTGCCGGTCGTTGCCGCGGATGGAACGCTGCGCGGCATCATTACGTTGAGTTATCTCTTGCAGCATATCGACACCGAACTGGCTGCGCATCTGGCCGATCCAACCCGCCCAGAGCATCTGCGCCTGCACCTGGATCGCCTTGCCGACGGCAAACGAGCTGATGCCTGCATGCTGGCGCAGCCGCGAGTGGTACACACGGAGACCGCATTGGATGCCGCCGGGCGCATGTTGACCCAGAATAACATCACACGCGCGCCCGTTGTTACAAGTGATCGGCACGTGACCGGTATCCTCGGTGAACATGATATCGCAACGGCACTGCTCGAGCCGCCGCAACCGACCGCTGGTGAGCATGTTGCCGCCTTACATATGGGCATCCACCCCGCAGCAGGTGCGCCCCTGACGGCGGAGTCCCTCGTGGACCGGACGGTGCCTGTCATTCCGCAAACCGCGACGGCGCAAGAAGTGGTTCATGCCGTGTACACTGCCGACGAACCGCTGGCGCTGGTCATCGATGAGAGCGGCCGGCTGCGCGGGCTCATCGACGAACATGCGCTGCTCTCTCGTGCGATTCCAGGCGTTCCGGCTGGCATAGGCGCGGCGCTATCGCGTTTCTTTTCGCGCTCGTCCGCTCCGCTGCACACATCGCTCGCACAGTCTTCTCCGCAGGCGCGCAACGCCGTGCGTGCGGGCCAGCTCGCAGAGCCGGTCGCAGCGACCGTGCCGCCAGATGCCAGCGCTGCCGACGCCCTGGCGCGGATGATCGCGCCGCCAGGCAGCGATTTTGTCGTGGTGACGATGCCTGACGGCCGCCCTGTGGGCGTGCTCTGGCGCCAGACCGCGCTGCAAGCATTAGTGGGCGGATAGGAGCAGAGATCGCATGACACTTTCGTCCGGACTTCAGGTGCATATCATGACGCATGAAGGTGCGCGCAGCGGCGACCGCACGGTGGTGGATGCGCTCGTCAGGCTTGTGCGGCGCGAAGGACTGGCAGGCATAACGGTAACGCGCGGGTTCGAGGGGTACAGCCAGGATCATGGCGCGCGCTCGTCCGCTCTCGCCGATCTTGGTGATGATCTTCCGCTTACCATTGACATTGTCGATAGCGTAGGACGTATTGAGCGCGTTCTGCCACAAATTGCCGCCCTCGTTGACACGGGCGCGATCACTGTGACGGCTGTTCGGATGAGCGCGCGTTAAGCCGCACGCTCGTCACGGAGCAGCGCGCGATTTCTGCCAGACGCGCGACTTGTGGCATACTATAGTAACGCGCCAAGTAGCGTACACAAATCGAATGCGGCGATGAGGCCCGCTTTCCGCACGCATGTGCTAATGGCTTCTACGGTCACGCATTTCTAGGCGCCGCCTGGAATGCTCCGTAGGAGCCTTTCTGTCTTCCAGGCGGCTGGATGTGGCAGCAGGCTTGCGCTATATATACACCTGATCAACGCGCTAAGGCTGCGCGAAGAGATGCCAGGGGAGAAGGACGATGGCAGGCGACGCCGAAACGCTCATACGGGAGGAAGCCCCTCTACCGTCGCGCTGGGGCTGGTATGCAGCGGGAATCGCGTTGCTCGCCGCGAGTCTCCTGTTGCGCCAGACGCTGCTTGTCATGCCTGGATTGCTGCTGATTGTGCTGGGGCTGGTTCCCGCACTCTGGTATCATGTCGCCTTCAGAAATCTCAGTTGCACGCGGTCGTTGAGCCAGCATCACGCCGAGATAGGCGATGAACTCTGGCTGAATATCGCTGTCACGAATCGCGGACTGCTGCCGCTGCCCCGGCTTGAGCTTTTTGATGAAGTTCCGGAAGAGGGCCTCGCCATTCGTGGCGCTCGACTGCTTCCGTCGGTCAAGCCGACGCGCATGGTGCTGGCAAATGCCTTCTCGCTTTGGATCGCTCAGCGGCTCGAACGACGCTATCGGGTGCTCTGTCGCGCTCGCGGAGTCTACACGGTTGGACCCGGACGGCTGGTGAGCAGCGATCCATTTGGCATCGTGAGTCGCGAACTGTTGCTCGAACGCGTCGAGCACCTCGTCGTCTATCCGCTCACAGTGCCGCTTGAGCGGCTCAACGTCCCGGCGCGGGCTCTGCTAGGCACGGTTCGTGTCAAACACACGCTCATAGATGATCCGCTCTCCATGGCTGGCGTGCGTCCCTATATGCGTGGAGACGACCCGCGCCGCATCCACTGGAAGGCGTCTGCGCGGATGAACAGCCTTCATTCCAAGATATATGACAGCGCGACGCACCCTGCGTTGATCCTCCTCGCGGACGTAAGGACGTACGCGCATGGCACCGTAGGATATGACCCGGATTTGCTGGAACTGGCACTCAGCGTGACGGCATCCGTCGCGCGATGGGCACTCGATCATAGCTATCCGGTGGGGCTCTATTCCAATGGACTGCTCGCGGACGTAGAGGCAGCCGCCACTGTGGAATCCGCGGATGGCGCGATGGCACACCAGGAGCAGCCCGAGCGGGACGCTGGACGTACTGGGTCATTATCCCACAGCGTGCGCGTGTCACCTAGCACCCATCCGCAACAGATAGAGCGTATTCGTGATGCGCTTGCCCGGCTTGTGCCATATTTTGCCGCCCCCATCCCGCAGATCGTCACTGAAATGATTCCTCAGCTGTCGTATGGCAGCACAATAGTCTATGTGGGCACTGTAACCGCGCTTGAGCCAGCGGCTATCGCGCATCTGGAAGACCTGCGGGTGCACGGGCACGCGGTGCTGCTCCTGCTTACGGGCGAGCGCGATCCAGAAAATCTCCGCATGCCATGGATACGCGTAGGGGATCAAGCTACCTGGCAACGGCTCGTACGTGATTCCCTTGGCGAGCAGAGTGACCGCTCGCGGCACGAAACCGGATCATCTCCGCAGTCACATCCGGTGCCCGCGCTGAATCTGGAGGCCAGCCATGCCTGAGACCGTGTCGCCGCCATCACATGCACTCGCTCCAGGCGAGGCGCCACGAGAGCCCAGGGAGCGAGATGAGCGGGTTTCGACGCATGGTATCCCTGAGCAGCGGCGCAAGCAGCGCCTGCGCTCCATAACAGGATTTGCGGTCGTTGCGCTGCTTTGCACAGAGCTTGTGCCGGTTGTAGCCTGGCTCAAGCTGCTCGCGAGCCTGAATGGACCGACGACCCCGCCGGCTCTGCCTGCCTGGTGGATGTTTGTGGTCTTGCTGCTTGGGTGGTCCATCGCTGCCCTGCTGCGCCGCCAGTCTGGAGGAACACCGGCATCGCGGCAGGTGCTTCGCGTCGCCATTGTCGCGGGCTGGGTAATCACAGCGGCAATCTCGCTGATGCTGTCGCCGGCGGCCTATGCGGGCGTCGCGCTGACAATGATACCAACGGCGCTGGCGCATGACCTGACGACTAGCCACGAGCGTCCGTTTTCCGCTGTACTGGTAGTGGGTCTCATTCTCTACCTCTGGTGGCGCGGCGTAGTGCTGGGGCGAGAGCGTGTCTCGCGCGAGCGGGGCTATTTGCGCATGGTGTGGTCAATGGCTGCCACGGTGGGCAGTCTTGTCGTGGCGGGGACCGCAGGCGGCGACGCCCTGCGCGTAACCGCGGCTGAGCTTACCATTCTGCTCTGCCTGACCGTCTTCGCCGGTCTGATCGCGACTGCCCTCGGCTACCTCGTTGATACGGCGTATGAGCGTCCCGGGCAACCGGGGCGGCGTGCCGCGCACGCCGCGGATGGCCAGGTGACCGACCGAGCCTGGATATTCAGCACGATCGGAATCAGCGGAGTGATCGTGGCGCTGGCGCTGATCCTGGGTCTGCTTCTCTCCGCTCAGGATCTGGGGGGCGTGCGGGAGGTGCTCGCGCCAGTGGTCAGTGCCATCGGCACAGTGCTCTATTGGATCATCACGGGCGTGGCATACGTTCTGTTCTTCTTCCTTGGCGGCATTATCCAGTGGCTGCAGAACCGCCACAGCACGCCGCGCCATGCTCCACCGCCGCAGATACCTGCCACGCACCCCGCGCATGGACAGCAGTCGTACCTGCCGCCAGAATGGGTGACGGTGGCGACGTGGGTGGTTATGGTGCTCGCGGCCATCGTCGTCGCGTGGCTGCTCATCCGGCTCGTGCGACGCCGTGGCGCGCAGCGGGAGGACCGTGAGTTTGAGGAAGAACGGCAATCTCTGAGTATCAAGGGCATTCTGGGCGAGCAACTAAACCAGCTACTGGATTCCATCCGGGCGCGCAGGCAGGCTGCTCGACCAGCCGCTCCCCTGCCTCCTCGAAGTGTTCGAGCGCTCTATCAGCGATTCTTGACCGCAGCAGCACAAGCGGGCATAGAGCGAAGGCGCAGCGAGACGCCGGACGAGTTTGCCCGGCGCGTGGCGCACACTATGCGAAACGCACCGCAGGATGGAGCCACGGGGGAAAGCGAGGATGTCGCTCAGGTCGTGAGCACACTGACCTCTACGTACGATACGGCGCGTTACGGCCCGGACGCGGATGTCACCCCGGATGCACCGGCTGGCGTCCGTGAACAGGTGGAGGCGCTGGAGGAGCGTCTGAAGCGCTCCAAGTGAACAGCAGAGTGAATAGCATCCAGCAGGTATAGCACCTGTATGACCGAATAGGCTTGGGCAGGCAACAGCTATACAGAGCGGTACAGCGGGCACCGGCTTTGGCTATGCGCCTGCCTGCTGGCTGAGCCATTGTTGCACGTCAAATGGCGGGGTGCCAGCGGGCGGAACAATCGAAACGTACTCCCCGTTCGCCTGCAGAAGGCGCGCATTTGCCGTGTCGCGGAAGTACGCGGGCAGTGTGACATCGCGAATATGCCCGCGTAGTGCGCGATCCTCGATGGGCACGAGCACTTCAATGCGATGATCGAGGTTGCGCTGCATGAGGTCCGCGCTGCCGATCAGCAGCTCGTCGTCGGCAAGACCTCCGTTGGCGAAATAATAGATACGGCTGTGCTCCAGGAACCGGCTTACGATACTGATGACACGGATATGATCGCTCACGCCGGGGAGACCGGGACGCAGGCAGCACATGCCGCGCACAATGAGATCGACCTGAACGCCTGCCTGAGACGCGCGATACAACGCTCGGACAAACGCCGGATCAACCAGCGCATTCATCTTGAAGATGATATGCCCGTGTCCACCCGCTTTTTGTTGCTCGATTTCTCGTTCGATGCGTTCCATCAGGCCGCTCCGCAAGGTCTCCGGCGCCACAAGCAGCTTCTTGTAGCTTATGCCACGGGCGAATCCGGTGATCGCGTTGAAGAGATTGCTTGCGTCTTCGCCTATTTCCGGGCGGCAGGTGAGCAGCGCGAGATCCTCATAAACACGCGCGGTCGCCGCGTTGTAGTTGCCGGTGCCGATGTGCACGTACCGGCGCAGACCGGTGCCCTCGCGCCGCACGACCATCGCCACCTTGGCGTGCGTCTTCATATCGACCTGGCCGTAGATGACGTGCACGCCTTCGCGCTCCAGCCGTCGCGCCCATTCGATGTTGTTCTCCTCATCGAAGCGCGCTTTCAACTCAACCATCACCGCCACCTGCTTGCCTTGCCGGTTGGCCTCCAGCAGAGCATCAACAATCGGCGAATTCTTGCCCACGCGATAGAGCGTCTGCTTGATAGCGACCACCTGTGGGTCGCGCGCGGCAGCTTCAATGAATTCCGCGACAGAGCTGAACGAATCATATGGGTGGTGGAGCAGCAGGTCGCCATGCTGGATGGCAGAAAATGGGTCCTGTCCAAGCCGCAGCTCGTTTGGCACACGTGGTACCAGCGGCGGACTCTTGAGGTCTGGACGGTTGAGCTCGGTGAGATCGGCTACCTCGCCAATTGCCAGAGGCGACGGCATTTCGAGGACATCTTCCGGAGCGATCTGTAGATTCTCCGTGAGCACTTCGCGAATTGGCGCGGGCATTTCACTCTGGATCATCATGCATACGACCGAGCCAAACCGCCGCTTGCGCAATCCCTGTTCGACTGTCACTAGCAGGTCGCCAGCCTCATCGATCTGAATATCAAAATCCGCATCGCGCAGTACGCGGAAGGGATATGCCGCTACCACTTCCACGCCGGGAAAGAGCTGGTCGAGGTGCGCGGCGATGACCTGCTCCACCCAGACGAACGCCTGCTCCGGCAGGCTTTCACCTGCCTGGCGCTTTCCCGACCGGCTCGCGGCTGGCACCGGAACAAGCCGCCTCAAACTGGATGGCACCTTGACACGCGCGAATAGTTCACCGGCAACGGGGTCACGCAGGGAGACGGCTAGATTGAGGCTGCGGCTGGAAATATGCGGAAACGGATGGCCTGGATCGACTCCCAGCGGCGTCAGGACAGGAAAAATCTCATCACGGAAATATCTGGCCGCGCTCTCTCGTTGCGCTCGATTGAGTTGCGTATAGTCGAGTATGTGGATGCCTGCCTGATCGAGTTGGGGAAGCAGCTTTCCTCTAAAATACGCCTGTTGCTCGTGCAAAAGGTTGGAGAGGAGCACGCGCAGAATCTCAAGCTGCTGCCCAGGAAGCATGCCATCCGGCGCGACATCCTTGACTTGCGCGATCTCCTGATCCTGTAGTCCCGCGTAGCGCACCGTCAGAAAGTCATCTATCTGCGCGCTTACGAATCCCAGAAACCGCAGGCGGTCCAGGAGCGGATGTCGTTCCGCTTGCGCTTCCTCGAAGACACGGCGGATGAACACGATCGCTGATATTTCTCGGTTGAAATACAGCTCCGGCTGGAAGAGATCGGGTTGTTCGCTGTGCGCCACGTCTTCCGGCGTCACATTTCTATCCGCTCGTGCTACCATGCCGAATACCACCTGTGAGCAAACCATAAAAACGTCCTTACTATCATGACACATGCGCAAAACGTGCCGCTAGCGCACGCAACCTGCCTTTGTGTTCAAAGAGAGTCGCTGTCTCTTTGGGTGTACCTTGACGGACATATCAAGACCCGTTAGAGTGCAGCGTATATGGGGTTTAAGCGCGGGTCTTGCCCCACAAGCGAGAGGTAGTCCCGGTCATGTCGCCACAGTGGCCGCAGCAAACAGCACATACCAACGCGGATGCTATGCTGGTGGAGCTGGGCAAGCGCACGGAGACCCTCCTGCGTCGGCTGCAGGATATAGAGCTGGCTCTAGCGGTCAAGGAATGGTGGATGCTTGGCCGCGCCCTGCCAACCGCGCGGTTGCTGGCCGAAATCGCCAGCCTGCTGGCTGTGGCACGTGGAGAGCTCGAGTCGGTGCTCGTCCAGGTGTTTGGCAAAGATGTTCCCATGCGCGAACAGACCGACAACTTTGCCGCTATATCCACGGAGCCACCCGGCGCAGAGCACGATCCGGCCTGGCTGGCAGCGGCGAATGACCAGTCGCTCGCCTTGCTGCGTATGGTTGCATCATCATTGCCAGCGATGATCCAGTACGCTGAGATGCTGATGTCGTACGGTGAGCACATAGGAGCCGGTCATGCGGCAACCGATGCCTATGGAGTCGTCCTAAGCCGCTTTCACGAAGTGTATGATGCTCTGCGCGAGCCGCCTCGCTAGCCCTTTCGCCCTCTGCGTACAGAATCCGCACGTCATCTGCGCGCATATATCTTCTCGGTTGCGCTGTGCGTTCCCCTCGATATCGCTTTGGTGGCGTGATGTACCAGGAGAGTCCTTCGATATATCTTGACATGCCGCGAATGATAAGATATAACACGATATATCGAAAATATTGATGCTGGCAGGAAATCCGCCAGCAGGAAAGAGGTGCGAGGTAACGATATGTTTGGTGAGAACGACTTCTGGGGGCCAAGGCCGGCGTTTGCCGGTCCGATGGGTTATGAAGCGGGCTGGGGAGAGCGTGGCGGCTGTTGCGGTGGCCGTGGCAGGCCAATGCGATCAATGCCACCGGAGCCGCCGATGCCGCCGTTCTGGCGCATGGCGCGCCGCTTCGGATTTGGCCCTGGGGGATTTGGCGGGCCGTGGGGCGGCCCGGGTCCGCGGGCGTTCGCGCGCGGCGATCTGAAATATGCCTTGCTGCGGTCGCTGGCTGAGCAGCCCAAGCATGGCTACGAGATGATCAAAGAGCTGGAAGAGCGAAGCGGCGGCTTCTACACGCCGAGTGCCGGCGCGATCTATCCGACGCTGCAGCTGCTAGAAGATCGCGGCTGGGTCAGCAGCGAGACACGCGACGGAAAGCGCGTCTACACGATCACGGATGAGGGCCGCGCCGCGCTCAAGCAAAACGACGAGCAGCGTGAGGAGATGCCTGGGCATCATGGCCACCATGGGCATCATCGCGACGAATTCTTTGGCCCTCGACCGCGCCAGGAACTGCGCGACCTGCGACATGCCAGCATGGATGTCGCGCGGCTCATGCGCGCCGCCGTGCTCGCGTCTGATGGCGATGCTGAGCGGCTGGCTCAGCTTCAGGCCATTGTGGAGCGCACGCGTGGTGAGCTCAACGCCTTCCTCGGCCAGGGCGCCACGCAAGGCACACCTCCTCAGGGTGATACGGGCGGGACGATCTAGCCCTACTATACACTGGTTCAGGTGAAGCGGCGCTGGCTTTCATGTCCGGCGCCGCTCCGGCATGTCTGCGGCACGATGTGCGCCTTTCCACTAGTCTTTCGAGGGGTGCTCGATGCTCTCCAGCACGGTATAGTATCGACTGTGTGTACATATACACTATGCTTACATGAAGATATCTACCGATGAGGATTCCTTTAGATGATGATGAGAGGTGGCGGCGGTGGCCGCTATGGACGAATGAGCCGGTCGCTCGCTCTTCAGCCGGATCTGCCTCCGCGCAAGGTTGACCGCAAGACCGTTCGCCGTGTCATCGGCACGTTCAAGCCCTATCGCAAGCAGGTCTTCGTTGTGCTGCTGGCCATTCTGGCAGTCGCGGTGCTGGGGCTTGTCAACCCCTACATGCTGAAGTTTTCGATTTCCATCGCGTTTCCCCAGCGCAATTTCCGCCTGCTCGCCATTTTCGTCGGCATCATGATGATCACGCCGATTCTCAGCAGTCTGATCGGTGTTGGCCAGACGTACCTCAATACGATTGTTGGCCAGCGGGTCATGCGCGATCTGCGCGATCGCCTGTACGCGCATCTCCAGGGAATGCCGCTGCGCTTCTTCACGGATACGCGCACCGGTGAAATTCAGTCGCGCCTGTCGAATGACATCGGCGGGGTGCAATCCGTCGTCACAGATACCGCGACGTCGGTCGTGTCGAATATCACGACGGCGCTCTCCACGATTGTTGGCATGCTGATCATTTCGTGGCAGCTCACGCTGCTTTCCCTGGGCTTGCTGCCTGTGTTTCTGTGGCTGACGTATAAAGTGGGTAGCGCTCGTCGCGAGATCAGCAAGAACACGCAGATGTCGCTGGCGGATCTCTCGGCCATGGCTGAGGAAACGCTTTCCGTAAGCGGGGTGCTCCTCACGAAGGCGTTTGGTCGCCAGCGCCAGCAGATTGACAAATATCATGCGGAGAACGAGCGGCTGGTAAACCTGCAAATCAGGCAGCAGATGCTCGGTCGTTGGTTCTTTGCCTTTATCTCGACGTTCTTCTCGATCACGCCAGCCCTGGTGTATCTGGCATATGGCTATCTGGCGTTTGGACCAGGCCACCATGCGACCGGCCAGAGTGTCACGGATATCGTCGGTAATCTGGTCGCGTTTACGACGCTTCAGAGCCGTCTCTTCTTCCCGATTGGCCAGCTGTTGAATGTGCAGGTGGAGCTACAAGGGGCGCTGGCGCTTTTCGACCGGATCTTCGAGTATCTGGACATGTCACACGAGATTACGAACAAGCCCGATGCGATCGCGCTCAATCCCGAGGAGGCTCGTGGGCGTGTCACATTTGACCATGTAACATTCCGTTACGCGCCCGATCTCGAGCAGCCGTCACTTGATGACGTTTCGTTTGATGCGCAGCCCGGCCAGCTCGTCGCGCTGGTGGGACCAAGCGGCGCGGGCAAGACAACGATTACCTACCTCATCCCTCGGCTGTATGACGTCAACGCGGGTTCTGTGAAAATCGACGGGCATGACGTGCGTGACCTCAAACTTGAAAGCCTCGCTGAGGTGATTGGCATGGTCACACAGGAGACATATCTCTTCCATGCGACCGTGCGCGAGAATCTGCGCTATGCCAAGCCGAGTGCCACCGATGAGGAGCTGGAGTCTGCGGCGCGAGCGGCGGCGATTCATGACCGTATCGCCGAACTGCCCGAGGGCTACGATACAGTCGTGGGCGAGCGCGGATACAAGCTCTCCGGCGGGGAGAAGCAGCGCATCGCGATTGCGCGCGTTATTCTCAAGAATCCGCGCATCCTGATTCTCGACGAGGCAACGAGCGCGCTGGATACCCACTCCGAGCGACTCATCCAATCGGCCATCGAGCAGGTCATGGCGAACCGGACGACGATTGCCATCGCGCACCGTCTTTCGACGATCCTGAAGGCCGACCAGATTCTTATCGTGAATGAGGGCAAGATCGTGGAGCGCGGCACGCATGCCGAATTGCTGGAGCAAGAGGGCCTCTATGCACGGCTGTACCGCGAGCAGTTCAAGGACGAGAACATCCTTGCCGATGAGGTGATGGCTGGCCTTTCGCAGCCAGCATGAGTTGGGGCTACGATTTCCGTAGTCTCAGATCTCACGCCCCTCCGCCGCGAGTAGGGACATCACCTCGTCAGCAAAGCGCCCCTGGCGGACGGGCACTCGCCGTGGCAGGCAAAGCGCACCGGATACTCGCGGCAATAGCGAGGCAGCGTATCGCGCTTTGGCGGCCGCGCCCTCTACGTCAAGAACAACCGACTGTGCTGCGTCTGCAACTTCGTCGGCATGATCGAGCAGAAGATCGTGGCGGATGTTGACCTGCCGACAGGCAATAACCTGACCCTCCCGGCGTCCTTCGTCAAGGAAGGCGAGGAACGGCCTGGGTTGGCGATCGGAACCCTCTCACTCTACATCGGGGATAAGAAGGTTGGCGAGGGGCATATCAAGACGCAGCCTGGCACGTTTGGTCTCGGCAGCGCGCGAACTGTCATCCGTGATTTTCCTGGAGAACTGCCCTGGAGGTTCACCGGCGGCATACTCAGGCTCGTCGCCGTTGATGTAAGCGGCGAGCCATACGTCGATGTGGAGTGGCAGGCGGAGGCGATGCTGTTACGTGAATGATGGGCGAAGAAGATCGCTCTGAAAGCGGATACCCTGGCGATGCGAACTGCACGTCAGCGGCCAGATGGCAGCTTACCGTCTGCTCATGGAGATCCATGGGAGGGCCATGTAATATGCTCCTGGATCTCGCGCCGCTGCCCGTTCATTGTGTAGATAACGGATCGCTCTTGCCAGCTAGAACAGCATCGGAGCGATCCAGCCGTAGAGCCATTCCGGATGACGTGAGGGTGCGCTGCGCGCTTCACCTGACATCTCCAGCCGCATGATGAGATCGTCTTCATGCAATGCGCAGCCCGCGGCGGTGAGAAGCGCCAGTGCGTCTTTGTTTGTGCCCGGCACCGAAATGACGATCTGGAGGTCACGCGCATGCGCCAGATCGGGCAGACTGCGCCAGAGCTTCTCGCGCAAGATCGCGGTTAGCAGGGCAGCAGCTACCGATGGCGTAGCCGCGACCCATGGACCAATGCGAATGCCCCGATAGGGCGGCTCGAGCAGCCGGACCAGCGCGTAGCCCTGAGGCTCGCCATCCGTCTCATCCACGGCGTAGAGCCAGTGGTGCGGCATAGACATGATCTCGCGCAGCAGGCCCATGCGTTCCCCGCCGAACGCCTGGTGATCCAGTGCCATCATCCGGCTCAACTCGGCGCGATCACGAAACGTTGCCACTTCGCCATCCGCGAGGGCCCGCAGCGGCTCAAGCGCAAGATCGCCGATCTCCGCCTGCGCATACCAGGAGAGATCTACATCCGTGAAGCCGAGGCGGCGGTAAAGTGGCCGTCCGTCTGTTGTCGCGTCCAGGTACGCCTCGGTGACACCACGCCCTCGCATCCAGGTGATCGTGGCCTCCATGATCTTGCGTCCAAGTCCGTGCCGGCGGTAATCCGCGCGGACGATGACGTTGCCAACGACACCGACCGGCGCGGCAGCGATAGCGCAGGTGGTGGCAATCGGTGCTAGCGGGTCCGTTGCATCCGGATCGAGCGAGCCTTGCCGCACGACAAATATCCTGCCGCCATCCCACGACTGAATGGCGTGCAGAAGCTCACTCGCGCGCTGCCATCCCTGCTGGGTTCGGAGAAGCGCAATGGCCTCTACATCCGCATGTGTGGCTGCCTCCACCACTGGTTCCGCTATCACACTCGCGCTCCTTCTAGCCCTGAATATGCCAACTCTCAGAGTAGCACACGGTGACCGAGGGCTTCCATACAGAGCGCCCGGCATTGGCGCATGGCTGCCCATTCAAGAGTGATATACTGCGGCGGACCATGGGCGGTCGCGCTCAGCCTTTGGAGGCACAACTATGAACCCTCCCCTAGCGCCAGCGATCTGGGGCACGCATGCGCTCACCTGGGGCAGTAGCACCCATGTGATGGGTATTCTCAATATCACACCGGATTCCTTTTCTCGCGACGGGCTTCTGCTCAGCGATCTCTCCGTCGAACAGACCGTGCGGCACGCCGTAGAGCGGGCAATGGTCATGGTAGCCGACGGCGCCACCATCGTCGATGTCGGCGGCGAATCGACACGGCCCGCCGCTGTGGGCCAGCCGCCGGTACCTGAAGCGGAAGAGCGGCGGCGCGTTGAACCGGTGATCCGTGCTCTTGCGGCTTCTCTGCCTCGCGACGTGGTGATTTCAGTCGACACTTCCAGGGCCACCGTGGCCGAGGCGGCTCTAGATGCCGGCGCGCATCTAGTGAACGATGTGACCGGACTGAATGGCGATCCCGCGATGGCGCGACTGGTAGCGGAGCGTGCGGTTCCCGTGATCGTCATGAGTAACCTGCGCGGCAAAGAGCGGCACGACCCGCTTTCAGACGTTCTGCGCGAGTTGAGCGGGGGCATCGACCGGGCGCTCCAAGCAGGGATCACGTGGGATCACATCATTCTTGACCCAGGATTTGGATTCGGTCTGCAAGGTAACGAAAATCTGCAGGTAATGGCACATCTGGCGAGCGTCCGGGCGCTTGGCAGACCCGTGCTTGTAGGGACATCACGCAAGGCGCACATCGGTATGGTACTTGGCACACCGGTCGAAGATCGCGTTGAAGGCACCGCCGCGACGGTCGCTCTCTGCATCGCCTATGGCGCGGATATCGTGCGCGTGCATGATGTGCGCCAGATGGCGCGCGTGGCACGCATGGCGGATGCTGTCGTGCGCGGCTGGCATGCGCGGGAGTCATGAGCATGGCATCGTATGGCGAATTTCTGGCGTGGATCTACGCTTTCACCAATACGGAGAAAACCGGCCGGTTCGTCAGACACCGTGACGACAACCTCGCGCGTGAGCGGGCGCTGCTTGCCGCGCTGGACAATCCGCAGCGACACTATGGCATCACGCACATAGCCGGAACAAAGGGCAAAGGTTCGACGGCAGCGATGGTCGCTTCCATTTTGCGCGCGGCGGGTGTTCGTACCGGCCTCTACAGTCAGCCCGATCTACACACGTTTCGGGAGCGCATGCGCGTTGATGGTGTGGTCGCGGCAGAGGATGATCTCGTTGCGCTCTGGCCAGCTCTGCAACAGGCGGTTGAGCGCATGCCAGAACACTTGCTGCCACTCATCATGTATGAGGTGTCGACTGCGCTGGCGTTCCTGTATTTTCGCGAAGCCGGCGCTCAGCATGCTGTAATCGAAGTAGGCCTCGGCGGACGGCTCGATGCGACCAATGTCGTCGAACCGATGGTGACGGCCATCACGTCGATCAGTTACGATCACATGCACGTGCTCGGCAATACGCTCAGTGCGATTGCCGGCGAGAAAGCCGGCATCATCAAGCCGGGGGTGCCGGTGATCTGCTCTGCTCAGGCGCCCGAAGCAGTATCGACTATCGCGCGCGTGGCCGCCGAACGCGAGGCTCCCCTGATTCGCACGGGGCCCGCAGGCTGCGAAGGTTGCGCTTACATGTGGCGGGGGGGCGATGTCACCGCTGATCTCCAGAGGCTTACGATCCAGACGCCGCGCAACGAGTACCGCGATCTAGAACTCGGACTGCTTGGCGAGCACCAGCTGGAAAATGCCGCGGCGGCTGTTGCGGTGGCCGATGCGCTAGCTGACAGAATCCCGCAGATCGATGAGCGCGCCATCCGCGAAGGTCTGCGCACAGTACGCTGGCAGGCGCGATTGCAGGTAGTGGCGCGTGACCCGTGGATAGTCGTGGACGGCGCGCATAATGCCGACTCTTTTGCCAAGCTCTTCGCGGCATTGCGTCGCCACTTCGTGTTTCAGCGGCTTACGCTTGTCCTTGGTGTCATGACGGATAAGGATCTTGAGGGCATAGCGCGTGAGATTGGTCGTGCACAGGTGGATCGAGTCATCACGACATCAATCGACTATCCACGTGCCGCCACTCCGGAGGCGCTGGAGGATCTGGTGCGAGCACACTCCCCGGGCGCGGAAGTACGTGCTGTTTTTCCAATGGAATCCGCCTTGAACAGTGCGCTTGACGAGGCGGAAGCGCGCGACCTTGTCTGCGTCGCCGGTTCGCTTTATCTCGCGGGCGCAGCACTGCGCTGGCTCGCGAAGCGGCCAGAAGCGATTCCCGGCTCCATTGAGATCGCGGGAGTCGATCATTAGCAAACGGACGGAGGGCATCGTGCGTGCGGGCGTTTTGTTCCGTGCAGCGATGAGCCTTCCTTCCAGTTGTGATTGCTGAGGTTTAGCCATGATCGCGTATCTGGACTGCTTCTCCGGCATCAGCGGCGACATGCTGCTCGGCGCACTCATTGATGCCGGGCTGGAAATCGCGGCACTGCGAGACGGTCTGAGGGCGCTTCCGCTGAAAGGATATACGCTCGATCACGAACCTTTGAGCGATCATGGCATCTCTGGAACACGCATCAGCGTGCGCGTCGAGGAGCCACAGCACGTACATCGCCACTTGCCCGACCTGCTCGCGCTGCTCGAATCGTCATCCCTGCCGCGAGAAGTGCGTGAGAAAGTGGCGGCAGTGTTTACACGGCTCGCTGATGCCGAGGCCGTCATTCACGGCACGACGCGCGATGAGATCGCGTTTCACGAGGTGGGCGCGATAGACTCCATCGTGGATACGGTGGGCACGGTGCTCGGATTCCATCTGCTGGGCATCGAGGAGATCTATTGCTCCGAGCTTCCACTCACGTCGGGCCGGGTCCGCTCGGAGCATGGGTCGCTGCCCGTTCCCGCACCCGCCACCGTCGAGTTGCTCAAGGGCAGTGGAGCGGTCTGGCGGCCGGTGGATGTGGATGGCGAACTGGTCACGCCGACAGGCGCGGCGATTCTCGCCGCATTCGCGCGTTTCGAGCGTCCACGCATGCGGATCACACATACGGGATATGGATTCGGACAGCGGCAATTGCCGTGGGCGAACTGTCTTCGGCTGCTTGCCGGTCCGGCGGTGGCAGGCGAAATATCCGATAGTGGTTTTGAGCGCGATGAGATCGTGGTCATCGAGACCAACATTGACAATATGACCGGCGAGGTGCTTGGCTGGCTAATGGATCGCCTCCTCGCCTCCGGCGCGCTCGACGTCTCCTTCACGCCCGTGCAGATGAAGAAGAACCGGCCCGCCACGCTGCTGACCGTCCTCGCGCTTCCCCAAGACGCCGAACGGCTTGGGGGCATCCTTTTGCGCGAAAGCTTGACGCTCGGTGTGCGCTTCTCGCGCGCGGACCGGCTGAAGGCGCCTCGCCACATCGAAACCATCGAAACGCCGCTCGGCACGGCGCGCATCAAGGTCAAGAGAATTGGTGATCGGGTCGTCAGTGCTACCCCCGAATATGACGATTGCCGGGCCATCGCCGAACAGCACCAGCTACCGCTGGATGCCGTCGTCACGCGCTTCTCGCATGCCGCGCGTGCTCATTTCGGACTGGACGAGTAGCCGGTTCTTCTGCCGTGGAAGTGCCTGCTGCCTGCTTGCTGATTTGATTGCTGAGCTTGATTGCTCGCTTATTTACTGCTATGCTAGTTAAATCCGGTAGCGGGAACGGATAGCGTAATGAGTGTGGCCGCACTTCTCGCCAGTATGACCTGGCGTGTGCGTGGAGGATGAGCGTAGAGGACGAGCATGAAGAAGACGCGATTCGTCGCGGCGGGCACCGTTGCCCTGACGGCGCTGCTCATTGCCGGCGCGTTCGTGGCACCCGCTGTTCCTGGCCGTGCCGCCAGCAGCGCTCGGGCAGGGGCATTGCAGTTTGTCCCGTTGGTCCAGTTAGCGCCGGATAGCAACCTCACAACGGCGAGCGGAACCGCCGCCTGCACGACACCAGCTCCAGTCGTTTCGTATTCCACCTTTCACTGTTATACCCCCAATGACATCTACGCCGCATATAATGTGGGCAAGCTGCACGCCGCGGGGATAACAGGCAAAGGCGAAACCATCATTATCGCCGACTCGTACGGCAGCCCAACGATCCAGCAGGACCTGAACACGTTCAGCAGCACATTTGGCTTGCCCCAGACCAACATCACGTTCATCTATCCGAACGGCAAGCCGTCCTACAACAATTCAGTGAATGGCTCTCAGCCCGGGTGGGCCTTTGAGACGAGCCTGGATGTCGAGTGGTCGCATGCTATTGCACCGGATGCGCACATCGTGCTGATCGAAGCGAATCCGGCAGAGACGGAAGGCGTGCAGGGCTTCCCGAGCCTGTTCAAGGGCGAAGAGATGGCGATCCAGCAGTACCCGGGCGCCGTCCTGAGCCAGAGCTTCGCCGTCACAGAACAGTCCTTTCAGGGCGCTGCCAGCACCCAGGTGGCGCGGTTCGACAAAGTCTATCAGGAAGCGGTTGCCAACAACGTCACCGTATTCGGATCCAGTGGCGACAGCGGCACCGCAAATACGGACAAGCAGGGCCGCATTTATCCGTATCCGACGGTCAACTGGCCGTCCTCTGATCCGCTGGTCACCTCGGCCGGTGGCACGTGGTTGCAGTACGGCTGGACGTGGGATCCAACTTCCCCCACCGACATGAGCTATCAGACGACCCCAGGCTCGCGGACTGAGGCCGTCTGGAACGAACCATTCATTGAGGCAGCGGGTGGCGGTGGCCGCAGCGTACTCTTCCCCACGCCGTCGTTCCAGTCCGGCATCTCACAGTCGCTATTGGATGGCGCGCGCGGTCTGCCTGACGTCTCCTGGAACGCAGCTGTAGATGGCGGCGTGCTCGTCTACACGAGTTTCGGCGGCACGCGCGTTGGCTGGCACATCGTTGGTGGCACCAGCGCGGCATCTCCGCAGCTCGCGGCGCTGGTGGCGCTGACGAATCAGGTCGCGGACCAGGAAAACAAGCCGCACGTCGGGTACCTGAATCCACTCCTGTACAAGCTGCCCGCGAGCGCCTTCAACGACATCGTGCCCCAGACGTTCGGCGCCGTGACCATCAAGGACAACAGCCTGTACGGATCGGGCATTGCGGGCTACGATGCCACGCCGGGGTATGATCTGGCCACCGGCTTCGGCTCGCCGAACGGCTACAACTTTGTTATGGATCTGGCGGCCGAGTTGAAGTAGCATCCATACTGTCCCGCTCATGTGCCCAGTGCTTCCCGCTGCGCTGGGCACATTTCTTATCTGTGGAAATGGACGTGAGATGACTTTCCGTCCCAACGCCTGAGAGCCGCTGAGGAAGCGACATCTCAGGCCGATGTGCGAGGAGGGCTCGACACACCGTACCACACGCGAGGATGCGTGCAGCGCCATGACGTTGCGCTCAGGCACGGCAGTCCAGCGGTTCCCCCTCCGCCTTCAGCCGCTCGTTTGCCTCAGCGCTCATGCGTGGATGATAGAACGTTTGTTCGCTCGTGTCAAGTACGACATCCGGGCTAGCCTTGCTGGTCAGCGCGCGTGGTATAGTCTCGTCGATAGAACGGGTACGTGCCTGCAATTCTGGCATGGCGACGCATGCCAGGTGGCGAGCAGCGCGCAGAGTGGAGGAGTATCGCATGGCAGATCTATCGCCAACACACGCTGATGAGCTTCGCGGCAAGGTCGCTATCGTAACGGGGGCTAGCAGCGGCATCGGCCAGGCCATCGCTGAAGCGCTGCTCGCGCGCGGGGTGCATGTCGCGCTGGGCGCTCGCAGAGTCGACCGGCTGGAAGAAGTCGTTTCGCGGCATGGCAAGGATGGAGGCGAAGCGATGGCTGTACGTTGCGACGTGCGCGAGCCAGGCGATGTGCAGGCGCTGGTGCAGCAGACGCTGGATCGCTGGGGTCGGCTCGATATTCTGGTCGCCAATGCTGGGCTGGGCTATCGCAAGCCGCTGCTGGAAAGCGACATTGAGCGCTGGCGCGTGATGATCGACACGAACATCTGGGGCCTGCTGCTGACGTTGAAATATGGCATCAAGCCACTGGTGGAGCAAGGCAGCGGGCACGTCATCGTCATGTCATCTACCGCCGGCCGCAATGCCACGCCAGGGGGCAGCGCGTATTGCGGCACGAAGTTCGCCGCTACCGCTATCGCGGATTCCGTGCGCCAGGAAGTCGGCCCGCAGGGTGTGCAGGTCACAGCGATCGAGCCAGGCGTGGTCATCTCCGGCTTCCAGGAAGTCGCCGAGTATACGCCAGATATCGTCGCGAACATGCTGAAGGGCGCGGAGCCGCTGATGCCCGCGGACATCGCCCGTGTGGTCCTGAGCATCGTGCAGCAGCCGCCAAACGTCGGTATCGCGGAGGTGCTCGTGCGCCCGCGAGGGCAAACCTATCCATAGGCAATTGTGACCCGCTGTGATCGGCGTGGCTGGCTCCGGGGTGATATGCTCAAGTGCGTGCTGGGATGACAGCACATCCGGCTGGAGGCGCACGCGACGTACAACGTTGTACCGCACAAGGGAGCTGACGTTTATGGCAGATACACTATCAGGCAAGCCGGCCACGGCACACACCAGCGCGCATGCCGCGAAGGTGCCTATGCCATCCGCTACCGACCTCTATAATATTGATTCGCTGCTCAGCGAAGAGGAGCGTATGGTGCGCGACACCGTGCGCGAATTCGTACGCGAGCGAGTGCTCCCGATCATTGGCGAGCACTTCGAGGCCGGCACGTTTCCGCGTGAAGTTATTCCGGCCATCGCGGAGATGGGTTTGCTGGGCATGCATCTGGAGGGCTATGGCTGCGCCGGGTTGAGCGCGGTTTCCTATGGCCTGGCCTGCCAGGAACTCGAGTTCGGCGACAGCGGGCTGCGCTCGTTCGTCTCCGTCCAGGGTTCGCTGGCGATGTTCCCCATCTGGGCGTTCGGGTCAGAGGAACAGAAAGAGCGCTGGCTGCCGAAGATGGCCGCGGGCGAAGTCATCGGCTGCTTCGGCCTCACGGAGCCGGATGCCGGCAGCAATCCGGGCGGTATGACGACAACGGCCCGGCGCGACGGGGACAGTTTCATCCTCAATGGCAACAAGATGTGGATCACCAACGGAGGCATAGCGGATCTTGCCGTTGTCTGGGCGAAGGCCGAAGACGGCATCAGAGGCTTCCTCGTCGAGAAGGGTACGCCGGGCTTTTCGACAAGCGCCATCTCTCACAAGCTGTCGCTGCGCGCTTCTGTTACGTCTGAGCTGCATTTCGAGGATTGCCGCATTCCTGCCGACAACATGCTGCCCAATGTACGGGGGTTGCGCGGACCGCTCTCCTGTCTGGATGAGGCGCGCTTCGGCATTGCGTGGGGCGCGAACGGTGCGGCTCGCGCGTGCTATGAAGCCGCGGTTGACTATGCCAAGACGCGCATCCAGTTCGATCGGCCGATCGGTGCGTTCCAGCTGACGCAACGCAAGCTGGCCGACATGGCGACCGAGCTGGTAAAAGCGGAGCTTTTGGCCCTGCAACTCGGTCGCCTGAAAGATCAGGGGATGGCGCATGCCGTTCAGGTCTCGCTGGCGAAGCGCAACAATGTGCGCCAGGCGCTCACTACCGCGCGTGAGGCGCGCAGCATCCTCGGCGCGAACGGCATCACGCTGGAATATCCTGTGAGCCGCCACATGAACAACCTTGAATCGGTCTACACCTATGAGGGCACGGATGAGGTGCATACGCTCGTGCTGGGTCAGGCGATCACTGGTCTGAACGCGTTTTCCTGAGCGAGTGAAGCAGCCGGGACGGACTGGCGGCTTTTTCGTCGGCCCGCCCCATTGCTGTGAGGCACAACGAACATGGCTTGAACGCCGTTTCGAGGCGGCGGCAGGTTGTCCGCAGCCTTGACTTTTCGCGGAGTTGCACGTATATTTCTTTGGCTGCGACAGGTTTCACGCCGTCGCAATGTGGGTTACATCGAACCGCCTCCCCGGACTGCCTGCGGGCACTCCGCCACGCTCCACTCCGATGGGGCATACTGGTTGGGCAGGGAGTTCGATTGCAGAGAAAGGCATATATGAGTACCGGCAAAATGCCGTGCGACATCATCCTCGCGCGCGGCGCCCTCTTTGGGACATATCTCAGCTGGTATATTGCCTGTTTCCAGAGCGGAAACAGCTAGCGGCCCGAGAGCCGTGTGAAGGAGAGTGGAGTGTTCGGACCACACCTGATTATCGATGGTTCCCGTTGTGATACGCGCAAACTTGCAGACCGCATCCTCGTCGAGCAGATCCTCAACGACTACCCCGCCGCAATCGGCATGACCAAAATCGGCGGCCCCTATATGTTCGAGTATCAGGCCCCAGACCCAGCCTATTCCGGCGTTTCTGGCCTGGTAGTGATCGCGGAGAGCCATATCGCGATCCACACGTTCCCTGAGCTTGATTACTTTACGATGGATATCTTCTCGTGCAAGAACTTTGACCACGAGACTGCCATCGAGTACATCAGGAACGCTTTCGACGTGAAGGAAATGGACCGCATGCTCGTGCAGCGCGGCCTGTCGTTCAAGGGTCCACACCACGGGAAGAACGGCGCAACCGATGACCTGATCGCGGCTGCCGAAGCCCGGCTGGCCGCTGGCATCATCAGCAAGGAACCGGCACTCCCGGAGACGCCGGCGGCGCAGCAATCGCTGGCGGCGAATCGCATCGCCGCGATGGCGCGTCATGGTGAACCGGCAGCCAGCGGCAACGGCAAGATGATCTGGCCGCAATATGGCCTGACTCCCGATCTCGGCAGCTATGGCGAGGATGAGTCTTGTGATACGTGCGCGCGGCCCGGCGCCAAAGTCGTTCCACTGACGCAGCAGCCTGTGGTGACGGCTAGTGGCCTGACCCTGCGACCGGGAGAATCGTTCCAGGTCAACCCCACCGCTTCCGTAAGCGGCCTGCTGGATAAGCTGAGCGCGACCGCAGGCCCCGGCGCGGCGCTTGGCGCATCGCTCGCTGCATGGGAACGGCTGGCACGCGCACCCGAAACTACCATCGCGCTGACCATCTCCACTCCCGTCATTCCTTCAGGCATGCGCGAGCTGCTCGTCTATGCGCTGGAGCGTCGCTATGTCGACGTTCTGGTCACGACATCCGATGAGTTGTTCGCGGACATCTACGAGTCCATCGGAAACGCGCACTATGCTGGCGCAGACAGCAGACCGGGCCAGATCGATGAGGGCAAGGCCAAGGCTGAGCAGTTTGTGGCCGATTTCCTGGCGACAGTTCCGCCAGGTGCCGCGCTCAGCAGCGCGGACCTGTGGCGGCTGCTGGGCGAGTATCTGCCGCAGCATGCGCCACGCAAGGGCGTGCTTCAGGCGGCGGCCGCGACGGGCGTGCGCGTCTACACTCCCGACCTGAGCACGAGCGCATTTGGGCGGCTGCTCTTCGCTGCGCGCGCTGAGGGCCAGGCGCTGCCGCTCGACGCGGCCAGCGATCTGGCGGGCATGGCCCAGCTTCTGAGTACCAAGGCGCACCTGGGCGTTGTGCGCGTAGGAGCAGGTGTGGCAGATGCGTTCGTCACGCAGACGCTGGCAGTCGCTGGCGCGCTGAACCGCGCGGCACCGGAGCTTACTGGCAGCGTGACCTTTGGCAGCACGACGCCCCTCTCCGCGGAGCCCGCGCATACTGCGCTAGATCTGGACGCAGCCCTGGCACTGCCGCTCGTCGTGACGGGCCTTGCCCAGCGGATGCCAGGCGTCCGGCAGGATGGCCAGCCCGACATCGAGCAATCGATGAACCGCGAGCCAGCGCTCGCCTGATTGTGCCAGAGGCGTTTAATCGTAAGGCCCCTTCCCGTTTCGGGTTGGGGCCTTGTCGTATCCCATGCGAAGTGTATGATTCGGGGGATTAGCGTGATGAGCCGAGGGCTGATGTTGCGGGCATGCGCGTGGCGTCGCCTTTCCCACTGGCCTCGTCACTGTGTCGCTCGATGGGCGCTGTCCATCGAACTACTGCCGCGGCCCAGGTCAGCCCGGCGCCAAACGCGACCATGCCAAGATGCGCGCCGGGGAAGACGCGACCCTGCTCCACTGCCTCGCAGAGCGCGATGGGGATCGCCGCGGCAGATGTGTTTCCGTAGTTCGCGATATTGACGAACACCTTCTCCGGCGGCAGATTCAGCCGCTTGGATGCCGCCTCGATGATGCGCAGGTTCGCCTGGTGGGGGATGAAGAGATCCATGTCGTCCGTCGTCATGCCGGCATTGGCAAGCGCCTCTTCCATCGCTGTGCCCATGATGCGCGTCGCGAACTTGAATACTTCCGATCCTTGCATGTGGACGAAGTTCCGGTGCGCGCGCAGTGATTCTTCCGTGATCGGCTCGGCCGAGCCACCGGCTGGAATCCAGAGCAGGTCGGGTCGCGCGCCATCGCTGCCAAGCGTAAAGCCAAGGACACCACCCGGCTCGTCGCTTGCACTCAATACGACAGCGCCCGCGCCATCGCCAAAGAGCACACACGTTGTGCGGTCGGTGTAGTCCATAACGCGCGAGAGCACTTCGACTCCGATCACGAGCACATGCTGCGCCGCGCCGTTGGCAACGAACTGCTGAGCGGTCGATAGCGCGTAGAGAAACCCCGAACACGCTGCCTGCATATCAAACGCGGCACAGTGGGCACCGAGCGCGTGCTGCACGAGATTCGCGGTAGATGGGAACGGATAATCGGCGCCGACAGTGGCGACAATTATCAGGCCAAGATCCTTGCCTTCGATCCCGGCACGCTCTAGCGCCTGACGTGCCGCCGCGATGGATAGGGTCGAGGCGGATTCCCCCGGACCAGCGATATGTCGCTGCTTGATGCCAGTCCGGGAGGTAATCCACTCATCAGAGGTATCCACGATGCGTTCAAGATCTGCATTCGTCAGTACCCGCTCAGGCACGTACATGCCCCAGCCAGTGATTGCGCTATTCCGGCTCATGCGTCTCCTCATTAATACCCGTTTCCGTATTGCTGGACTGCATTGGCCCGCTCCCTGCCGCACTGGGAGCGTGTAGCTCGCTACGGGGTATCCTTGGGGGCATTGTAGCATACCAGTCATAGAGGGCTATGTATTTCGGCGTAGAGACGATGGTACTGGCGGCTTCGTGTCGCCGTGTAGATTCTCGCCGGACGACATGACGGACGAATGCCTGATAGTCTGTCGCTGCGCTCTGAGTGCATCACGCGGAGTCGTCCGTTCATGGCAGCCACGCCACCGGTTATCGTAAGATGCACATCATACCTCAGTTGATCTGACAGAATAGCCTCAAAGGAGCAATGTGTGTATTCCTGCGGCTTTCGAGACATCAACACGCTGCTCGGCCTCGATTTCGCGCTTGCCCAGGGCGCGAGCGGCGCGCAGGAGGCGCCGGCATTCGCGCTGCCAGGCGACGAGCCGAAATATGCGCCCGACCGGCCAGCCGATGTCCGCCACGTGGACATCGACGTCACGCTGGATTTCCAGAAGCATACCGTCACCGGGACGGTGACAACGGCCTTTTCGGCTCTGTTCGATCCCCTTCGGGAGGTCGTCTTCGATGCCGCCGAACTGACCATCGAGAACGTGACGCTGGACGAGGACGATACGCCACTACACTACTGGATCGACGGCGAGAAGCTGCACGTGGCACTGGGCCGTGAATATCACTTCGGCCATGAATTCCAGGTGCGCGTCCGCTACAGCGCGCAGCCGCGCATTGGTCTCGTCTTCGTGGAGCCGGTTGAGGGCAATCCTGATCTGCCAGTTCAGGCGTGGACGCAGGGGGAAACCGAATATCATCATTTCTGGCTGCCCGTTCACGATTTCCCCAACGACCGCGCGACGACCTCGCTTCGTGCCACCGTGCCGGAAGGCTTCTTCGTGCTCTCCAACGGCAAGAGCGAAGGTGTGACGAGCAACGGCGACGGAACTGCGACGCACGCCTGGCGCTGCGATCAGCCGTTCCCCGCCTACCTGATTACACTTGTCGCGGGCGAGTTCGTCGAGATCAAAGATCAGTGGCGCACGGTGCCGGTCAACTATTACGTTCGTGCCGGCCGAGAGGAAGACGGGCGCCGGATGATGGGCAAGACGCCCGCCATGATCGACTTCTTCTCACAGCGGTTCGGCGTTGACTATCCGTGGGTCAAATATGGCCAGATCGTCGCTGAGCTGTTTCTTGGCGCCATGGAAAACGCCAGCGCCACAACACATACCTACCGGCTGCTCGCGGATAAGCGCGCCAGTCTGGACTTTACGCCCGAGCCAGTCGTCGCGCACGAATTGGTGCATCAGTGGCATGGTGACATGCTGGCGGTCCGCGACTGGAGCCATACCTGGTTGAAGGAGAGCTTCGCGACGTACTTCGAATCCGTCTGGACCCAGCACGACCGGGGCGAGGACGAATTCCGGGCCGAGCTACACGCCAATTTGCAGGCGTATCTGGCGGCGGATAAGCGCGGGCGCAGGCCGATCGTCTACAACGTCTATCGCAAGAACGCGAATGAGCTGTTTGATCGGCACGTGTACGAAAAAGGCTCGCTCGTGCTGCACATGTTGCGCTATGTGCTGGGCGAGGATGCCTTCTGGCGCGGATTGCAACACTATACACGCAGCCACAAGTGGCGCGAAGTCATCACAGCTGATTTCGAGCGTGCGCTGGAGGAAGCGACAGGTCGCAGTTTGGCCCGCTTCTTCGAGCAGTGGGTCTACAAGACGGGGCATCCGGAGTTCACCGTCACCTACTCATGGGACGATGAACACAAGCTTGCGAAGCTCAAGGTCAGCCAGAAGCAGAAGACGAGTGATACGACTCCCATATTCGCCACGCCGGTCGATATCGGCTTCTTCGTGCCGGATACGGACGCGACGCCCGGCAAGGAGCCACCAGCGCACTTGCAGACGTTCAGGGTTGAGGTTGGCGAAGCGGAACAGACCTTCTACTTTCCGCTAGCGCGCCGTCCGCTCTCCGTGCGCTTTGACCAGGGCGCATGGCTCATCAAGACGCTCGAGTTCGAGCGCCCGGCGGATATGTTGCGTTATCAGTTGCGTCATGATCCCGACATGGAGGGACGAATTGAGGCGGCCGAGGCACTGGGCAAACTGCCTGATAGTGAGAATGTAGCCGCGCTGCGCCAGGCAATGCTCGATGAACCGTTCTGGGCCGTGCGTGTGGCAATCGCCAGCGCGCTGGGCGGCATGAAGAGTGAGCCAGCCCTGGATGCCCTGCTCGATGGACTGGCCGCTATCGACGAACCCAAGGCACGCCGGGGGATCGTGTCGGCGCTTGGGCAGTTCCGTGCCCCGGAGTATGAGGCACTCGCCGGGCGGGCCGCGCAGGCGCTCGCTCCAATCGTCGAACACGGCGATCCTAGCTACTACGTCGAGGCGGCCGCTGCTAGCGCCTTGGGGAGAACACGTACCGCAGCCGCATTCGATCTTCTCGTGGCGAAGGCGGAGACGCCGTCATGGAATGAGATCATCCGCGGCGGTGTATTCGCTGGACTGGGTGAACTGGGCGAGGCGCGCTCGGCGGATGTCCTCATCGCCTGGCTCAGGGATCGCTCGCGGCCAATGGACGCGCGCATGATGGCGGCGGCTGGCTTGCGCGTGCTCGCCGAGACGCGGCGTATAGATCCCGGCGAAACACAGACGCGTGTGATAGAGGCGCTGATCGCCGCACTGGATGATCCGTGGGAGATGACGCAATCCGCCGCGATTCAGGCGCTCGCCGCGTGGAACGATGCGCGCGCGATCGCGCCGCTTCAGCGCTTCGTTGCGCAGTCACCGGATGAGCGGCGTGTTCGGCAGGCGCGCGAAGCGCTGCTGCGCTTGCAAAAAGGACACTCGGAGAACGAGGAGTTGCGCCAGTTACGCTCTGATCTGGAGGAATTGCGCGCAGCCAACAGTGAATTGCGCCAGCGCATCCAGTCGCTCGAGGCAACACACCAGCGCGAATAGGCATAGGTTGGCACGTGAGCGGAATAGACTTCAGTCCATGCTCCGCTCACGTATGCTCGCCGTTCGCTGGTACAGACGCAGACTCCCTCCGCGCTACAGGCTGAAATCCGGTGGCGCGAAGATCGCGCGAACCAACCGGTCCGTGTCGTGCCGGATGAGTTGATCGCCATGCACAGCGAGTAGCTGATCGACTATCACATCCGGCACGAGCTTGCGCAACGCGGGCACATCCGGCTGCACGGGATGCTGCTGCTGAGCGGCGTAAAGCCCTAGCAGGTGCTCGGGGAACGAGCCGTCATGGACGATGACGCGGTCCACTCGCCCGCCCAGGTAGCGGTGAATCTCCTCGACGAAGCGCGATGCCGTGAAACCATCCGTCTCGCCATGCTTGGTCATCAGGTTGCAGACGTAGATCTTGCGGGCCTCGGAAGCTCGGATCGCATCAGCGACGCCATCCACGAGTAGATTGGGAAGGATGCTCGTATACAGGTCGCCTGGTCCGATCACGATCACGTCTGCCCGGCGAATCGCGCGAATCGCGTCTTCGCAGGCGGGCGTGTGATCTTCCAGATACACGCGACGGATGGGCGCGAGCGGCCCCGAATCTTTCGCGCCGCGCGTGTCGATGTTCGTTTCTCCGGCGATGTGCTCGCCATCAGCCGTCTCCGCGCAGAGCGTGGTGTGCGCCAGCGTGACTGGAAACACGCGCCCGGCAGTGTCAAGCAGCTCCTGCGCATCCTCGATGGCGCGCATGAGCTTGCCGTCATTGAGGTCCTGCAACGCTGAGATGATGAGATTGCCGAGACTGTGGCCGCTGACTCCCATCTGCTCCGCGATGTGTCGCGAATGCGAGTCGCCAGGCCCGGCAAGCTGGGACGCCTGACCTGGACCAAAACGAAAGGTGAAGACATCACGCCAGAGCACACCATTGCGTGAGAGCGCCACCAGCGCCTGGCGCAGGTCTCCCAGCGGCAGCACGCCAAACTCGTCCATCAGGCGTCGCGAACTGCCGCCACTATCCGCCATGGTGACGATGGCCGAGATCGAGCAGGGATAGCGCTTGAGGCTGGTCAGCACGGCGAACTGCCCTGTTCCGCCGCCAATCGTAACGACGCGCCTGTTGCTCACCTGCGCCATCGTATGCTTTTCGCGTTCGCGCTCACGTTCCACTTCATCGAACGGGTGCTGTGCCATGCTGTTCCTCTTTTTCCGCCATCCCTGTCCGCCTGTGCGTGAAGCGTCTCTCCGGCGTCATGTACGTATCGTCGGCATTGTAACGATGAATGATCTATTGTCGCAAGTGAATTAGGAGCGTAGCATCCTGCGCGGCGCCACACGGGCGCATCGTCAGAACAGGAACGTTCATACTGTATATGGCTGTGCTACAATGCGCGAGAATCTGGCTGGTTCTGGCACAGTACACCGTGCGGCTGCTGACGCGAAAGGCAACTGCGGGTAACAGGAGCGGCAATGGGCGCGAACATCACGTGCCGGCGGTGCGGCAAGAGCGTCCCGGACACCGCGCGGTTCTGTCCTGGATGCGGAGCGAACCTGCGGGAGACGCAGGCGCCACGAATGGGCACTGGCCTGCTCACTCTTAGGCAGACACTGAACGGTCGGTATCAGATCGAGCATAAACTCGCGCAGGGTGGGCAGAGCGCGGTCTACCTGGCTACGGATATGCGCGAAGGGCAGCGGCCATGCGCGATCAAAGAAATGAGTGAGGCCAGCCTCAATCCGGCTGAGCGCGACCAGGCCGTGCATGATTTTCAACGCGAGGCGATCATGCTGAGCCGCCTCAACCACGCCTCACTCGCTCGGGTATTCGATACATTCGTCGAGGACGACAAGCACTATCTTGTCATGGAGTACGTGCCAGGGCATAACCTCGAGGATGAGCTTATTATGACCGGCAGGCCGCTGGAGTGGCAGCGCGTCGTCGATTGGGGCATCATGCTGTGCGACGTCCTGACGTACTTGCACAGCCAGCAGCCGCCGATCATTTATCGCGATCTCAAGCCCGCGAACGTCATGTTGACTCCCAACGGCACCATCAAGCTGATTGATTTCGGGATCGCGCGCTGGCTCCGGCAGGACCGCGCACACGACACAGCCCTTCTGGGTACGGATGGCTACGCGCCGCTGGAGCAATATAGCGGCCGCTCCACGAGGCAGTCTGACCAGTACGCTCTTGGCGCCTCGCTCTACCACCTGCTCACGGGGCGCGTCCCCGAGGCCGCACCGATGCGTATGGCGGGTCTCATGCTCACGTCCATCCGCGCGATCAACCCCTCCGTGCCAGAGATCGTAGACCGCGTTGTCTTGCAGTCTCTCAACCTGCAAGCGAGTGATCGCTTTCCTGATACCATGCGGATGCGCGCCGCGCTCGAGATGTCCCGAAATTCCGGTGGCGCGTCGCGCTCACGCGTCACGCAGATGCCCGCCCCGTACTCCACCGCCAGGGCGCCCTCCCGCCCGACTGCTCCCCCTGCCAGCCATCGAGGGGCAGCAGCGTCGACGGCGGCCTCCCCGCGCCTTTCCGTCTGGCCGTTACGCCTGGATGCCGGTGTGCTGGAAACCGGGCAGACTGTGATGCTCTCTCTCACCATCGGCAACCGGGGAGGCGGAGACCTGAGCGGGACGATTGATACCAACCTGCCGTGCCTCTCGGCACACCCCGCCAAGGTAGATAACGCCATGAGCCACGTTCAGGTACGCATCGAGGCGAATGGCCTTGTGCCCGGGTTTTACACCGGCCATCTGGCGATACGAACTAGTGGAGGCGCGCAGATCGTGCCGGTACGGTTCGTCGTGCGCCAGGGCGGGGGCGCGGCGCATACCGGACGGAGAACGTCTCACTAATCCACTAATCGCCGCCGTCGCGTGAATGAGCATGGCGTGTCATGTTGAATTTGAGGAGCATGAAAAGTGGGAATGGACCGGGCACGAATCGGCGTCATCGGGGGCAGCGGCTTATACGCTATCGAGGGCTTGAGCCGTCAGCGCGAGGTACAGATCGAGACACCGTTTGGCCGGCCAAGCGATGCGCTCGTCATGGGTGAGCTTGACGGTGTGCCGGTGGCGTTTCTTCCACGCCACGGTCGTGGGCACCGGATCGCGCCCGCGGAAGTGCCGTCGCGTGCCAACATCTACGCGCTCAAGAGCCTTGGCGTAGAATGGATTCTCTCGGTGAGCGCAGTGGGAAGTCTGCGCGAGGACTTCGCGCCGCTCGATCTCGTCATACCGGATCAGCTTTTCGACCGGACGAAAATGCGCCCCAGCACGTTTTTCGAGGATGGCATTGTTGCCCATGTGGCGATGGCTGAACCGTTCTGTCCGCACCTCAGCGGCATGCTATGGGAGAGTATGAGTGGCCTGGGCGATATCCGGGCGCATCGTGGCGGCACCTACATCTGCATCGAAGGTCCACAGTTTTCTACGAAGGCGGAGTCGCGGGTCTACCGGCAGTGGGGGTGCGACATCATCGGGATGACCGCGCTGCCAGAGGCGAAGCTCGCGCGTGAAGCGGAGATGTGCTATGCCACGATTGCCTGCATCACAGATTACGACGTCTGGCATGAGAGCGAGGATCCCGTGACCGTCGAGATGGTTATCCAGAACCTGACCCGCAACGTCGCGAATGCCAAGCGCATCATCCGCGATGTCGTCGGGCGATTGCCAGCGGATCGCTCGCACGTCTCCTGCTCCTGCGCGAGCGCGCTCAAGGACACCATCATGACCGACCGCGCGCTGCTGACGCCTGAACAGCGTTCGCGATACGCCCTGCTCGCGGAGAAGTATCTGTGAGACCTCCACCATGGAAAATCCCTCCCGCAGCGTCGCGGGAGGGACCATGCGACTTGAGAGTACTGGATGCTAGATGCCCATCACGCCGACAAGCTCGCGCACGGAGTCAGCAGACTTCTGGAGCGCGGCTCGCTCCTCGTCGGTCAGCTTCAGCTCGATGACCTCCTCAACGCCCTGAGCGCCGAGCTTGGCAGGCACGCCGACGAAGAGGCCGTTGATGCCGTACTCGCCTTCGAGGTAGACGCTGCATGGCATGATCATCTTCTTGTCGAGGATGATCGAGTCCACCATCTGAAGCACGGAAGCTGACGGCGCATAGTAGGCGCTGCCCTGCTTGAGCAGGTTCACGATCTCTGCCCCGCCGTCACGGGTACGCTGCACGATTTGCTCGATGCGCTCGGCCGGCAGGAGCTCGGTTAGCGGCACGCCCGCCACTGTCGAAAGCCGTGCCAGTGGCACCATCGTATCGCCGTGCCCGCCTAGCACATACGCCTGCACATCGCGCACAGAGACATTCAGTTCCTGCGCGATGAAGGTGCGGAAGCGCGCGGTATCGAGCACGCCCGCCATTCCCATCACGCGCTGCTTCGGGAAGCCGCTGACGTGATATGCCAGTTGCACCATCGCGTCCAGTGGATTCGTGACGCAGATGAGTATGGCATGCGGGGATCGCTTGACGATTTCCTGTGTTACAGACGTCACAATGCCCTGGTTCGTGCGAATGAGGTCATCGCGGCTCATGCCAGGCTTGCGCGCAATGCCTGACGTGACGACCACGATATCGGAATTTTCCGTCTCATCGAATCCGTTCGTGCCAACGACAAGCGAGTCAAATCCAAGGACTGGACCCGCTTCAAGCATGTCGAGTGCTTTGCCTTGCGGCATATCGGGGATGACATCGACCAGCACCACATCGGCGTAGTCGCGCTCAGCGACGCGCTGGCCCAGTGTTGCGCCTACATTCCCGGCTCCGACGACGGTTACTTTGCTGCGCATCTGTTCTTCCCTTATCTGCTTTACAGTTCTTCACTCGCCAATCGCGAGGTACTTCCGCTTGAAGCAGCCACCGTCTATTGTATCGCACGCGCGCACAACGCCGTTCTTCTTGGCGCATGTCAGGGGGTGTGCTACCATGCACCTACCTCGCTTCCATATGCGAACACATGCTGCCCGATCAGGAGTATCACGTGGAAACAGCGCAATCCACACCCGTGCGTGTAGGTGGCGATCGCCGGCGAGCACCCGCGTGCTTCGCGCATCGTGGCGCGCGGGGGCACCTGCCGGAGAATACGCTGCCGGCCTTTTCCCTTGGCTATGACCTCGGCGCGCACGCCATAGAGTGCGATGTGCAGCGCTCGCGTGATGGGCAACTCATCATTATCCACGATGGCACCGTGGACCGCACTACCAATGGCACCGGCTATGTCTGCGAGATGACTCTGGCCGAGCTGCGCGGCCTGAACGCAGGTGCGCGCTGGCGCGTGAGCGCGGTTATTCCCACACTGGAGGAAACGCTCGCGCTGGTCGAGCGGCGAAATGGCGAGATTAATCTGGAAGTGAAGGGCGATTCTGAGGTGGAATCAGTCGCTACGGCTGAAGCGCTGGTTCCCGTGTTGCGGACTCTGCCAGATGCCCTGCGCGCTCGCGTGCTCGTCTCGTCATTCGATCATCCCGCGCTCCACCTGCTGAAGCGAAAGATAGAGTGGCTGCGCGTGGGGCTGTTGTACGGGGATCGCTCATGGAGGCAGCGGGATATGATCCGGCCCGCGCTTGAGATGGGCGCTGAGGCGATCCACCCTGGGGTGCGGCTTGTCTCGCCTGAAATCGTGCGTTCCGCTCATGAGGCGGGCCTGCGCGTGAATGTCTGGACGGCCAATCGACGCCAGACCATCGAGCGCTTGCTGGACTGGGATGTGGACGGACTGTTCACGGATTACCCCGAGCGCGTTATCATCTCATCAGCGCAGCGCGCTCTCGCTGCACTTTGTTCTGAATAGCGCATGCTCGTTATGAGCACGCGGCGATGTGCCTGGTACGACTGCTCGTGGACCGATCACTCTGGCGAAGAAAGGGTGGAACATGATTTCGGATGAAACGCCGTCCAGCATGGAGGAGCCGAATAGCGATACCCGTGGCGGCGCCTCCAATGTGGCCGTCCGACCGCCCGTTACAGGTGCATATGTCATCGAGAATGGACGGATCCACTCCGTCAACCCGGCGACTGGCGAGCGTATCGGCGATGTTCCCTATGCCGATGAGGAGGCAGTGCGGGCCGCGATGGCGAGCGCGCGGGCCGCGCAGCCGGCATGGGCGGCACGTCCACTGGAGGAACGCGCGCGTATCATGCGAGCCTTTCGCCGGACGATGATGCGCCGCGCCGACTGGCTGACCCAGCTCATCGCGCGCGAGCAGGGGCGACCGCCTGTAGAGGCGCTGACGCAGGAGCTGCTGCCCATTGCCGACCTTATCACGTACTATAGCAAACGCGCATCAAAGTTCCTTGCCGACGAAAAATTGCCGATGCACCTGCTCATGTATAAGCGCAGCTTCGTTCACTGGGCACCCTATGGTGTGGTCGCGGTCATCTCTCCATGGAATTATCCTTTCGTGCTGCCGACCTCTGAAGTTGTGCTTGCTTTGCTGGCTGGCAATGCCGTTGTACTGAAGCCGTCTGAATACACGCCCCTGATCGGCGCGGCCATCGCGGAGCTCTTTCAGCAGGCTGGCCTTCCAGATGGCGTGTTGCAGGTCGTTCAGGGAGATGGACGCACGGGCGGCGCGCTGGTGAGTGCCGCGCCGGACAAGATCTCATTTATCGGTGGTGGCCCCACAGCGAGGCGCATTCTCGCGGCTGCCGCGCAAACCCTGACGCCGGTAACGCTCGAACTGGGCGGGAAGGATCCGATGATCGTACTGCATGATGCTGACATCGAGCGTGCCGCGCATGCCGCTGTGTGGGGCGGCTTCTGTAATGCTGGCCAGGTTTGCGCATCGGTCGAGCGCGTGTATGTGGATGAGCGCATCGCGCAGCCATTCACGAAGCGCGTCGCGGAGTTAGCGCGCAATCTGCGAGTGGGCCATGCCAGCAGCGCACGTGACCCCGTTGATGTAGGACCCATGATCAGCGAGCGGCAGCTCCAGATCGTTCAGCGGCATGTGGATGATGCCGTGCATGCTGGCGCGCAAATTCTGGCGGGCGGAAACCGGCATGATGGCAAGCTCTTTTTTGAGCCAACCGTGCTTGTGAATGTGCGTGACGACATGGATGTGATGCGAGAGGAGACATTTGGCCCTGTGCTGCCCATCGCGACGTTCAACTCGGAAGAGGAGGCGATCCGGCGGGCTAATGCCAGTCCGTTTGGCCTGAGCGCGTACGTGTTCTCGCGTAACCAGCGACACGCGGAGCGAGTCGCGCGCCAGCTTGAAGCAGGCTCTGTTCTGATCAATGATGTGGTGATGTCGTACGGAGCGCCGGAGACCCCGTGGGGCGGCGTGAAGCAGAGCGGCATCGGACGCGTGCATGGCGGACCGCAGGGTATCCGCGAATACTGCCAGCCCAGGCATGTCATGGCGGAGCGATTCCGGCCCATGCGGCGCGAGTTGTGGTGGTATCCCTACCACGGGGCCAATTACAGTCGCTTCCTGCGGGCTATGCGCTGGCTCTGGCAGCGCTAGCCTCTACTCGCGCCTGGGCTATCGACTGGCGGATGACCCGCGGGCACGTCTAGTCGTATCCGCGGCTGTCGTTCCGCTCAGAGTTCCTCATCCTCGTGGCCGTACCACTTTTCACGCAATTGCATCAGCGCGTGCAGGCGATCCTGACGGCCAATCCACCAGTCGAAAGCCATACGCCGGTCATCGTACGCTTTCCGTTCAGCTACGCGAACCGCCTCTGCCGTACGCGAGAGCTGGGACCTATCGGGAACTCTGGATGGCGCTCTGGACGGATTGGCCGGCGGCTCCATATGCCCGTCATAGGGGTAAAGGGGTTTGCCTTCGCGATCTGAATCGAACGACCATGCAGCAGCGACCCGCGCTTTCGCTGTGCGCTCGCCGCTCGCGATGGTTTTCAGAGACCAGAGCAGAACCGCAAGCAGTGCCACCAGAATGAAGCCGATCATCGTCCTCTCCTCGGTATCCTCGCGCACGTGCGCCATTCCGCGTGACGGCGACGGACCAAGACGTTTCACGGGGAACCGAGACAGCATGCGACGATGCGTCCAGGCGTACCGTGGCGTCGCGGGAGGCGCTCCCTAAACAGTCAGCGCCACACGAAATCAAGGAGCACTCTCAATTATGGGCATCGAGCGCACAAACCCGTCACGGAATACTCACGGGCAGCGTGCGCGAGATATCCTGCCGCCAGGCCATTCGTCTCACTCAGCCGAAACCGCCTCGTTCTTGGCGATGACGACGATGCCTCCGGCCGAAACCTTGAACCGCTGCCGGTCCTTCTCAGGATCGACACCGATGCGCGCGCCGGGGGCGACCTGAACGTTCTTATCCAGAATGGCGTTGCGCACGACCGCACCACGGCCGATATGTGCGCCATCCAGCAGGATCGCACCTTCCACGTCCGCGCCAGCGTCGATACGCACTTCAGGAGCGAGAACCGACCGGCGCACAGTGCCGCCAGAAATAATCGCGCCCGCGCATATCATCGAGTCAAACGCGAGTCCGGGCTGCCCGTCCGCGACGAATTTGGCGGGCGGCAACGGAGCATGCCACGTATAGATTGGCCAGTCCGAGTTATAGAGATTGAAAGCGGGAACCGGCGAGATCAGGTCCATATGGGCATCGTAGTAGGCGTCGATAGTCCCCACGTCACGCCAGTAGGAGCGGTCCGCGTCGCTCGTGCCCGGCACATCGTTATCCGCGAAATCATAGTATGCCGCATCGCCCCGCGCGACCATCAGTGGCACGATGCTGCCACCGACATCATGCGCGCTCGCGGGATTAGCCGCATCAGCCGTGACGGCATCGACCAGCGTAGACGCAGTGAAGATATAGTTTCCCATTGACGCCAGCACAGTATCTGGCGCTCCAGGCAGTCCTTCGATGGTCTCCGGCGCGGGCTTTTCGCGGAATGCCGCAATGCGGTTACCGAGGCCTGGCTGAATTACCCCGAACTCCGCTGCCTCCGCCTTCGGCACGCGAATGCCCGCGACTGTGAGACCCGCGCCTGAGGCAATATGGTGATCGAGCATCTGGCGCGCATCTATGCGGTAGATGTGGTCCGCGCCGAATACCAGAATATAGTCCGGCTCCTCATCTGAAACGAGATTGAGGTTCTGGTAGATGGCGTCCGCGGAGCCAGCAAACCAGCGCGGGCCGCGGCGCATCTGGGCCGGAACGGATGCTATGTAGTTGCGGAGCATCGCGGTGAGACGCCAGGTCTGGGCGATATGGCGGTCGAGGCTGTGGCTCTTGTATTGCGTCAGGACGACAATCTTCAGAAAACCGGCATTGACGAGGTTTGACAGGACGAAATCAATCAGCCGGTAGTTGCCCCCAAACGGCACAGCGGGCTTGGCGCGGTCGAGCGTGAGCGGAGCCAGACGCTTGCCTTCGCCACCGGCTAGGACCATAGCGAGCACGCGCATCGTCGCATCTCCTTTCTCGGTGTCACATGCCCACTACTCAGTGGGACGCGTGCGACACAGCGCGAGGTCAGATTCCATGCGTGGCAGGAACGCGAATCCCTGCTGGCGTGAAGTCGCTGCCCGAGGAAACGCGTGTGAGCCTGCTCCAACGGCTCGACCATGTTTTGTGCCAGGTGGAGACGAAGCGGAGTGCAGGCAACCACACGGCCCTCATGCATAATCATGCGGAATGAGAGCCGGTGCGCGCAAGATGTTGATGAGTCAGACGGTAATCAGCGAGCGGGTGCCGCTTTATGCTACGTGCCGGTAGGTGAAGAAATGGTGCGCGGTAAAGTTATAGAAGAGCACGATGATGATCGCGATTGCCTCACCGATGAGCGCGGGTATGTGCAGCCCGAAATGCAGAGCATATTCGATGACAAACGTCAGAATCGTCCCGGAAATGCTGGTGATGTGAAAGCGCATGCAGCGCGCCCACCACGAGCGGCTGTGCCCAGGCAGATGGCTGAAGGTGATCCGGTCGTTCGGTATGAAGTTCGCCATGATCGACGTTTCCGCCGCGATGACGTACGCCAAGACGTTGTGCAACTGCTCATTGGCGACGAGTGGAATGCTGAGCATGACGCCGAAGACGGCGAGATTCACGAGCGCAGCGAAGCCGCCCACGATCAGGTAGGTGAAGAGCCGCTGGATCACTCCCGCCCGGCCATGGGTCACCTGTTCGGTCTTTGCCAGCAGCCTGTTGACAATCGCCCAGCGCGTCAGATAGTAGCTGCCCGTATCCTGCGCACCAGCCGGCTCCTGATACCGATCGAAATCCGGCACCGGGATCATCGGTTGAGTGGTCGCGGCCGCCAACCATGCGCCGCTCTGCTGCTGGTCGTTCTCAGTTGCGCGCTCTGTCGCCATATATCCTCCGTGTCTGCCACGGCTCGCATGGTTAGCCGCGACACACCTCGGTTCAGCGGCCACACGGGCTGCTGTTCATCATCTGCTACCGCATGTGACAACGCAGGCATCACTTCCTGATCACTCTGACCTTGTGACGGGAGTCTCATGCCAGGGTAACGGTAACAGGGTACCAGAATGACTATTGTCTACGTATTATCACGCAGCCATCATACTGGAGTCGCACGCATTAGGCCAGCACCCGCGTGCAACTGGACCTGTGCCCGCGTGTTGCTCACGCAAACGCGATGCCGATTGTGGGTCCGGTAGCGCTGTTCGGAATGTCCTCCGGTTCCGTCGCGAGTGGGTATTCGTCGGGCGCCCAGAACTCGAACGCCAGCCCGATGCAGCGCATGCGGTCCACTTCGTCGACGATATCCTCCTCGTCGCTTTCCTTGTCCGCCGCTTGCTGAGGCAGTGCCGCGCCTTTCTCATAGTTCTCCCACCAGCCGGGCATGAGCACAATGCGCCGGAAGTCGTCCGGGTCTGTACCTGTGGGGAGCAGGTCACGCAGGCGCTCCGGGTGGCCGGATACGTCCTCGTATCTTGTTGCTTCTTCACCCTCCTCGGTTATGGCCTCCGGGTCGCTTACGTAGCGATCCACGACAACCCCCTCCCGCGCGACGGTGTACCCTGAGACGGCATCACCATACACGAAGAGCGTCACAACTGGCGCGCCGCTCAGCCGTCGCGAAAGCTCGGATTCCAACCCTACCGTCCGGTTGCCAATCTCCAGCACGGGAGTCCAGAGCGAGGGAAAGTGTGGGCTACAGATGATGTAGCGATATGGCGCGAAGAGATCTTCATCCGCGACGCGGCGCAAAATGGCGGAATAACTGCCCTGCACCCGCAGGACTTCCGTGCGGTCTTCGTCCTTGAATATCGACCGCAAAGCAGATTCAACATCCTCTGGGCGCTTGTCGCGCACATGCATAACTGTAACGGTTGTACTCATTATTCTCCAGCCAGACCTGCGCATAGCGAAGTACGCTAGCGTCCGAGTACGCTCCACGAAACAAAAGCCGCGACGGGCATCCAGATGCCGATAATGAGACCAGCCAGCACAACCAGTGTATATGCCATGCTCGGCAGTTTTCGCAGCACGACCGGGAACGCTGCCGATACCAGCCCCTCAAACACTATGACATATACCGGCACATGGGAGATAGCAGGCTGCGTCGTATAGCGCCACCAGCCCGCGAAGAATGCCATCTCCTCGTAAAAGGGAATCAGCACAGCGCCTGCCACGAAGGTGATACAGACGGTTCCCGCCACGTGCACGCGGTATGGCCAGGTTTGCAGTCTCCACGCCAGATAGCCGATCTGTACGCAGACAATGGCCCAGGACAGCGGCATATAGGCCGGAGACGTCCAGAGTAGCGGTTCAGCACGGGGATAGACGAGCGAGCGCGCGACGTATTGCCCCGCGGCGTCAGTTGCGAGCTCCGCGATGCCCGCTAATGCCCCCACAGTGAATAGCCGTAGGAGGACTGGACGCCACTGCGCACGAAAAGCACATAGTGCCAGGTAGAGGGCGACGATCCCGTCGGTCACGGCGGCTGATGGCCATCCAGCGGATATGGTCGCCGCGACGATATGGCATGCTACCATGAGCGCAACCGAGCCTGCCATGAGAAGGTCGAGCCGCCTGAACGGGTGGTGCGCGGCCAGTGTGGCGCTATCCATCTCTGCGCTGGCTCCTCTGCGGTATGATTAAGAACACGAGGTATGTGGCGCATCCAGTAGCTGGCGCCCGATTCAATTGTATGTGCTCCGGCCCGCGCGGCGTCCAAATGGGAAACTGATATACCCCCTGGGGGTATGTGGTACAATATCATATATATGTGCTAAAGCGTCTGTTCCCCTCGGCGGCGCCCACACTGGGGCACTAGTGCGATTGGGACGCGTAGGGAGGTACGAGATATATCATGGCGAATGAGAACATGACGTCGACCGAAAGAAATCTGTATGACGTCGTTGTCATTGGCTCAGGTCCAGCGGGATATACCGCCGCGATCTACGCCGCTCGTGCGAATCTGCGCACGCTCGTCATCCAGGGCGAGGAAATGGGCGGCCAGCTCATGATTACCAGCGAGGTTGAGAACTTCCCCGGCTTCGAGGATGCTGTCATGGGCCCGGACCTCATGGATAAGTTTGAGGCGCAGGCGCGTCGCTTCGACGCTGAAATGATCGCGCGGAATGTCGTGAAAGTCGACTTCAGCACCCGCCCCTTCAAGCTGTGGATTGAAGAGACGGATGAGCCGCAGTACCGGGCGCGGGCAGTCATCGTGGCGACGGGTGCCAGCGCCAAGTGGCTGGGCCTTCCCAGCGAACAGCGACTGCGCGGGCGCGGCGTAAGTGGATGTGCCACATGTGATGGCCCGTTCTTCCGCAACCGTGAGCTGGCTGTTGTAGGTGGCGGCGACACGGCAATGGAGGAGACGCTGTTCCTGACGAAATATGCCTCCCGTGTTCACCTGCTGCACCGGCGGGATCAGTTCCGCGCGAGCAAGATCATGCAGAAACGTGTGATGGAGAACCCCAAGGTTTCCGTCCACTTCAATACAACGGTAGACGACGTGATGGGTGAAAACGTTGTCGAAGGCGTGCGGCTGCGTGATACGACGACCGGCGAATCCAGTGCGCTGCCCGTTCAGGGTCTCTTCATCGCGATTGGTCACCAGCCGAACACAGCCTTGTTCAAGGGCATCCTCGATATGGATGAGACGGGGTACCTGAAAACGACCGAGCACACAATGACGAATGTCCCTGGCGTGTTCGCCGCTGGTGATGTGGCGGACCCCCGCTACCGGCAGGCTGTGACGGCCGCTGGCGACGGATGCCGTGCGGCTATCGATGCCGAGCGCTGGCTTGAAGCGCACCATGAGCTTGATGACGAAGCCGTCATGGACCCAGGCGAGTGGGGCGAGCGGGATGATATCCTGCCGACCGGCGCACGGACCAACTAATCTCGGGATATTCGAGCAAGATGCCCGCCAGACTGGCTCACGCAGCCATTCCGGCGGGCATTCGCCTATCTCGCGGGCCAACACGCGGCCGGCAAGCGCTAGAGCCGGACGCTGCGCACACCGAAGATGTCGCTCGTCCGGCGAATCTCCTCCAGTGCGGCATCTGGCACGTCGCCATCCACCGATAGCACCATGAGTGCCTCGCCACCCGGCTCGCGTTTTCCGGCGACGCCAGTCGCCACCGGCCCAACATCCATATGGCTGATATTGACGCCCGCGCTGCCAAGGATCGTGCCGACCCTGCCGATCATTCCCGGCCGGTCTACGTTGCGCGCGATGATAATGTGTCCCTCCGGAACGAAATCCGTCGCGTACTGGTCGACGCGCACGACGCGCTGCTGCCCCCAGGTGATCGTCGCCGCCAGCACTCCCCCGGTGACGTCCTGGCCATCCGGGCTGACGCGCATCGTCACCAGATTGGCGAACTGTTCATGCGTTGTCGTCCGGCTTTCGATGATTTCCAGACCCCAATCGCGGGCGATAATAGGCGCGTTCACCAGGTTGACGTGCGCCTCCGAGACGGATTCGAGCAAGCCCTTTACGAGCGCGGCGGTCAGCGGGCGTGTGTCGTATTCGGCGATCTCACCGGACACACTCAACTCGACGCGATGCAGTGGGCCGGGATGCAGCTGAGTGTATAGCCGCCCCAGCTTCTCGACCAGCGCCATCCATGGCTGCAGCTGTCGCAGTGTCTCGGGCAGGATGAGCGGCGCGTTGACGGCCGCGCGCGGCATGCCCCCGCGCATGATGTCGGCGATCTGCTCCACGACATCCAGCGCAACCAGCACCTGCGCTTCCGCCGTGGAAGCCCCAAGGTGAGGTGTCGCCACTACATGCGGATGGTCGACCAGCTCGCGCGCCGCAGACCCTTCTGGAGGCGGCTCCTTGCTAAAGACATCGAGGGCGGCTCCCGCCAGACGTCCTTCGTTTAGCGCGGTGAGCAAAGCCACCTCATCCACCACGCCTCCGCGAGCGCAGTTGATGATGCGCGCGGTCGGCTTCATACGCGCGATCTCTTCGGCGCCGATGAGGCCGCGCGTGGTTGCCGTCAAGGCGGTATGGAGCGTGAGAAAATCGGCCTCGGCAAGCAGTTGCTCGAGCGCGACCATCTCAACGCCGACGTGCCGCGCCATCTCGGGCGAAGCATAAGGGTCGGAGGCGATTACGCGCATGCCCAGTCCACCTTCACCGGCCCGCCGCGCGACTTCCAGGCCGACTTTACCCAGGCCCACAATGCCCAGCGTCTTGCCCCGTATCTCGCTGCCGATGAAACGTGACCGCTCCCATTTGCCTGCGCGCACCGACGCGACGGCATCCGGGATATGGCGGGCGAGCGCGAAAAGCAGCGCAAGAGTATGCTCTGCGGCGGCGGCGGTATTGCCGGTAGGCGAATTGACCACCATCACGCCATTTCGGCTGGCAGCTTCGATGTCGATGTTATCCACGCCAACGCCGGCCCGCGCCACGACACGCAAGTGGGGTGCGGCCGCGAGCACTTCCGCCGTTACGCGCGTCTCACTGCGAACGACAAGCGCGTCACACGCCGCGACAGCCGAGAGTAGATCCTTGCCCGTCAGCCCCGTGCGTACCTCAACATGGGCGAACGTGCGCAGAAAATCGATGCCTTCCGGTGCGATTGGATCAGCCACCAGCACCCGTGGCATGCGAGCCGCCCCGGCATCTGACGCTTGCTCCTGTTGGTGCGTAGTCTCCACCACGACCTCCCATCGTATAGCAGTGCGAAAACACGCGGCGCCTGTTGCCGCCAGCAATACGCTGGCTGGAACGAGCGCCGCGAACGGAAGACGGATTTAGACCTGGGCGGCCTGTGACGGCGTCTGATATCCAAGCGCTTCTAGCTGTCGCTGCGTAGCATCCATGCAGGCGTGGATTTCTGCCTCATGGACGTAGCCGAGGTGGCCCACGCGGATGATCTGGCCCTCAAGCCGATCCTGACCTCCCGCCACGATGACCCCCTCGTGTTCGCGCAGAGCCTTCGTGAGCGCCTTCCCATCGATACCGTCTGGCAAGGCAATGGCCGTGACTGTATCTGACGCGTGAGAGGGATCAGCAAACAACCGCAGGTTCATCGCCTGAGCGCGGTCACGCACGTAGGCGGCGATTCGATGATGACGGGCGAAAATCGCCTCCCGGCCCTCCTTGCGCATCATCTCCAGCGCGACGTCCAGTCCGAAGTAGATATTGACGGGCGGGGTGTAGGGCGTCTGCCCCTTTTCCAGCGACTTGCGTACGGCACGGAAATCCCAGTAGTAGCGCGGTAATGTGGCGCGCTCGGTGGCGGCCCAGCCGCGTTCGCTTACGGTGATCATTGCCAGGCCGGGCGGCACCATCCAGCCCTTTTGCGAGCCTGTGAAGACGACATCGAGGTCCCACGCGTCAACCTGCATATCGACGCAGCCGAGTGAGCTGACAGCATCCACCACGATCAGCACATCCTGCCGTTGCTGGCGAATGGCGGCGGCGATGGCACGAGCGTCGTTCATGACGCCAGTCGAGGTCTCATTATGAGTGAAGAGCACACCGCGCGCGCCGGGCATCTCCGCGAGACGAGCGGCCACTTCAGCAGGATCCGCGGCGTGGCCCCACGGCACTTCCATGCGCGTGACGCGCAGGCCAAACGTCTCTGCGACCTTTGCCAGCCTGTTGCCAAAAACACCGATCGTAACAGCGAGCACTTCGTCGCCCGGCGAGAAGCTGTTGACGATCGCGGCCTCCATCGCGCCGGTGCCCGAAGACGGGAACCCGAGCACAGGTTGAGACGTCTGGAAAAAATGCTGCAAGTGCTCGGTGACACGGCCGAGGATCGCGGCGAATTCCGGCCCACGGTGGTTGATCATCGGGCGCGCCAGCGCTTCAGCGACTTCTGGGGGAATAGGAGTCGGGCCAGGGATACGAAGATTTTGCGCCATGCGCGATCTACCTTTCACAACATGCCGGCACGCGAAAAACACGCCCATCATCGCGCGTGAAAGGCGGGAAGAGCGCCGCCCTGCGCCATCTGCTCAGATTAGCCTGAAGTATACGTGTCGAGACAAAAGAGTGTCAACGCGGCTCAAGGATAGCAACTGACCGGAAAAGCGCCGCCCTGTGGACATCCCTCGCCATCGCCTGGGAGTGGAGATAATCGGGTCGACTCGCACGGGCAGGAGGAGTATCATAGCAACGCCGTGGCGAATATCGCGGGCCGCGTGAGCATTCGGCTTCGCACGGCGCATTGTACGTGGTTGTAAGTGTGCGGCGCCGCGTGTGTCCGTGGTGCCTGCTGGGGAGTGTGACATGCGGTCTGAATCGGTTTCACACCACAAGGCGCGTCGACGAGCCGGGCCAGGCAGGTCGAAGCCCTCCAGAATGATGTGGAACTCGCAGTCCGCCGGTCCTCTCGCGACGCTCCATCTCGCGCGACTTCGCCTCAGCCGTAACGCAGCGCTGCTCGGCGTCGTGGGCCTCGGCATCGTCCTGGCTGTCGTGCTCATGTGTACCGTGCCGCTCTATACCACGCTCATTGGCGACATCCAGCTTCATCAGGCCATCGCGGCGAGTGGCCCGATTGCCACCAATGTTCAGGTGAACGCGCATAGCGACGAGATCAGCCAGCAGCTCCACGTCGATGCCTCCACCACGATGAGCACGCTGGAGCAGCGCTATCTTGATCCCATTGTGCATCGCCCATCGCTCTCCTATGCCACGTCTGACGAGATGCTACAGGTAGGCGCAGGCGCCACGACCTATGATCCAGCGCGGTCATCCACGCCACACGTCCGACTCTACGGCGTTGACATGGGTGGCATCGCTTCCGGCATACAGCTTTCCGCGGGCACGCTCCCGGTCGCATCAGGTAGCGCGCAGGCGTTGATCTCGCTCGACATGGCGAATCAGGAGCACCTGCAGCCCGGCGACACAATCTCCATCACCGAATTCGGCACGCATACACAGCGCCTGACGCTTACGGTATCCGGCATCTACTCCTCGCAGCTCCATCAGGATTCCTTCTGGAACGGACTCGATCTGCGTCCGGGCATGTCGAGCGGCGCGGCACTCTATCCAGTGCTCATTTCCAAGCAGGTGTTTTTTCATCAACTGCCCGCATTCCGGAGCGTCGGCATGGACCAGCGCTGGGTCTATTATACCGATGCCGCTGACATCAATCTCAACAATATGAGTGCTGTCGGCCAGCAACTGGATGACTTCCAGTCGCAGGTAAACGGCAATCTGGTAACGATTGCCGGAATCTCGCAGGTGACGGTCCTCGGCACGCTCGCCCAGACGATTCACTCCATTGAAAGTCAGCAGTCGCTGCTCTCGCTGCCGCTATTCATCGTGGTGGCGCAGATTATCGGTCTGGCGTTGCTCTTTGTTTCGGCCATGTCTGGCCTGCTCGTTGAGACGCAGAGCCAGGATATCGCGACACTCAAGAGCAGAGGCGCGAGCGCGATCCAGCTGCTCAGCACGTTCCTCTTCCAGGGTGTGGCGGTTTCGCTCGTGGCGTTGATAATCGGGCCAGTATTCGCTGGCGCGCTGAGCGTTGCGCTAGTGCGCTGGTTCGTGCCGTCTTCAACGCTCGTCGGCGCCGGCATGTCCGCGGACTATGCGGCGCAGTTCCAGCAGCCGGTCCGCATTCTTCTGCCCGGGCTGATCGGTGCCGCGCTGGGTGTAGCGGTCATCGCCCTGGCCGCACTGCGTTCGTCTCGCATGGATGTGCTCGCGTTCAGGCGCGAACAGGGCAGGGCGTCACGCATTCCTTTCTGGAAGCGATACTACATCGATCTCGCGCTGGTTATGCTCTGCTTCGCTGGATATCTCGAACTGAACCAGTTTGGCTCGGCTACCTCTCGTCTGACTGTTGGCGTTTCGGACGCGAGCCTGCTCCAGCTGGCGACGCCAGCGCTGCTGCTGCTGGCGGGTTCGCTGCTGGTGCTGAGGCTGCTGCCCGTGGCCGCACGGATTGGCTCGCGCACGTTTGCCCGGAGGCGAGGCCTTGCGCCCTTGCTGGCGTTTTCACAGGTCGAGCGGAATCCTGGCCGGTATACCAGCATGACTCTGCTGCTTGTGCTGTCGGTGGGCCTGGGCCTGTTCGCGCTCGCGTTTGATGCTTCGCTGACGCGCAACGTGACCGATCGTACCGCGTATGCTGTCGGAGCGGATATCCGCACCGTCCAGACGGCAGCGGAGGGAAATGCGCGTGGAACAGATATCGGCAACCTGATCGCGCGGCAGCCCGGCGTTGCCGCTGTATCGGCTGCCTATCGGACCCAGGCTTCCAGTATGCTCGATCAAGGCAATCAAACGGTGGATATCCTCGCGATCGATCCCAACACCTTTGCGGCGGCTGCCGGTGTTACATCGTGGCGAAATGACTATGCGGCGCTGCCGCTGAGCGACCTGCTCGCTCAGATGAAGGAGCATGCCATCTCGCGTTCGAGCACGCAGGCCACAGCGGTATGGGCAGTTGTCAGCTCGCAATTCGCCAGCGAGATGCAACTAAAAACCGGCGACAACTTCGTATTGCAGCTTAACGATATCCCGTTCCAACCGCAGACGTTCACCGTGGGCGCGGTCGTGAGAGACTTCCCCACGCTCTATCCGGCACGTGCTCCAGGCAGTTTCATCGTGCTGGATAGTACAGACCTGTTCGCTGTGCTCACGGCGGCGCAGGGGTCGCACGGCGGCGACACGAGCCTCATCGGCCCCAATGAATACTGGATCAAGACGACACCGACCGCGAACACATCGGCGCTGGTGCGCACGCTCGCATCGTCGTCCTTCGATACGCAACAGGTGCTATCGCTCGCGGCGGCGCGACTGACCGCCAGCTCGAACCCAACCAGCGCGGGCATGCGAGGATTGTTGCTGATCGGCGCCGTCATCGCCGCGGCGCTGGCAATCGTCGGGAGCCTGGTGCAATCCATGCTGGCGACACAGAAGCGCGCGCTCCAGTTCGCCGTGCTGCGGACGGTCGGCATGACGAACGGGCAGCTGACTGGTATTCTTCTGGGCGAGCAGGTCGTTATGTATCTCTTTGGTCTCGTCGGTGGAACTGCACTGGGCTTGTTGCTCGTCACAGCGACCTTGCCATTCCTGCAATTCAGCGACATGACTGTCGATCCGGCGAAGCTGGGCACACCGCCGTATCAGGTCGCGCTGGAACCCGGGACGCTGCTGCTATTCTACGCCGCACTCGTGGTTGCGTTCATGCTCGCGCTCGCCATCGCGGCGCGCCACGCGACGAAGCTTGGCCTTGGGCGCGCGCTGCGGGTAGGGGAAGATTGAGTTTGCGGATAGGCGACGTTTAGCGTACGCCAGAGCGCGCGAAGTGAGGGGAGAGTGCTATCGTGCCGGACGTGCTCGTTGAGGCGCATAATCTCGTCAAAATATACAAGGCTGCCGAAGTCGAAGTCGTCGCTCTGCAAGGGCTTGATCTCGTGGTGCCGGGGGGCGAGATGCTGGCGCTGGTTGGTCCTTCTGGCGCAGGCAAGAGCACGCTGCTCAATATTCTGGGAGGACTGGATGAGCCAAGCGCGGGGCGCTGCGACGTGGCCGGCGTCGATCTGACCCGGCTTACTGAGCGTGAACGCCTCATCTATCGGCGGCGCATCGTCGGGCACGTCTGGCAGCAGACCAGCCGCAATCTGCTAAGTGACCTCACGCTCCTGGATAACGTAATGCTGCCGATGGTAGTCGCGGGATCAACCGCTCGCCAGCGCAAGCGACGCGCACAGGAACTGATCGACCTGATGGGTCTTGGCGCGAAGGCGCGCCAGCGACCGGATCGCCTTTCCGGTGGAGAGCAACAGCGCGGCGCGCTGGCAGTGGCCCTCGCCAACAATCCCCCGCTGTTGCTGGCGGATGAGCCGACGGGCGAGCTGGATACCGCGACTGCTCACGAGACGCTCGCCTTGCTGCGGAATCTCAACAAACAGCTCGGCCTTACGACCATCATCGTCACACACGATCCGATGGTCGCGGAAAGCATGGACCGATCCATCGCCATCCGCGACGGGCGCACGAGCACCGAAGTCGTGCATGCCGAAGCCGCTGAGGAGACGGTCATCATTGACGGCGTGGGCCGCCTTCAGATTCCCCGCTCCATACTGGAAGCGATTCCATTTGGCGGCAGAGCGCGCGTTCACTTTGCCAGGGACCACGTAGAGCTTTGGCCAGCTGGCCAGCAGCGCACGCCTCCCAACGGCAGCTCTGGCCGGTTCTAATGACCATTTTTGCGCGGGCAGATGCGCCCGCGCTATGCTGAGTGACGGAAGCCGGCTCGCGTAAAGAAGTCTGGCTTATACGAGGGAGCGACTGAAGCCATGTATGACACCAGGATTGGCCATGCTCATCTCAAAGTGCGCGATCTCGAGCGATCCGTGGCTTTCTATGAGCGATTCCTGCGCTTGCACGTCACCGAGCGCGTGGGCGACGCCTATGTCTTTCTGACTGGTGGCGCATTCCACCATGAGATCGCGTTGCAGAACGTCGGGACGGAGGCGCCGTCTCCCGCGCCTCACTCTACCGGACTCTATCATGTTGCGTTTGAAGTGCCTGACCGGAAGGCGTTCGCGGAGGCATTCGAGGCACTTCGAGCAGGGGGCGTGGATGTCGCTCCGGTAGATCACCTGATCAGCTGGGCCATGTACTTCGATGATCCCGATGGAAACGGGCTGGAGATCTACTGCGACACGCGTGATGATCCTGATGGCGCGCGTCTCTGGCACGGGAGGAATCTCCCGCTGCCTGCCGAGAAAATCAAGGCGTATCTGCCGAAGTAAGACACCGAGGCACAACTCTCGTGGTGACGTGACGGTCTACCACGTTAGAGGCTTGTCATACGATCGGCTCCCTGCGAATGGAACTGTGTCTTGACCTTGCACCGCTTGCGGTTTAGGTGGTCGCTGGCATAAATGCAGGTCGTATGCCGTGCGCGTTGCCAGCGCGTAGCTGCATCCTGGTTGTGCCTCGTGGGCCAGGGGGTGGTATGTGTCACTCAAGCCTTGCGAAGGTTTGACGTTCATCAACCTGATACAGTAGTATAGTGGCAACTAACTTCTAGCAGGCTCCACCTGGCGAGACTGGTCATCGTGTCCATAACGCGTAGAGCAGCTCATCCTGCTTCACATCTGCTTGCGCATGCAAAGAGAAGCAGAGCGATATCTGGCTCGCGATGGCAACTGATTGAGGAGAACCGTTCGTGCTGAAGCGCATACCTCCAGCTGTGTTTCTGGTCGCGCTATTGGCGCTCTCCGCTTGTGGCACCGCACAACCGTCCACCAGCACCGGCGCTGGCACGAGCAGCAAGTCCAACTTGACGTACACCGACGCGACCGGCACGACCGTCACCCTGCCGGCGCCGCCAAAGCGGATTGTGTGCCTGGTGGGATTGTGTGAAGATATTCTGGCGTCTCTTGGCATCCAGCCGGTCGCGGTAAACGACACCCTCGGTCAGGATCCGCATTATTTCGGCGCTGCGGCGAAGAGCTTCGCACAGATTGGCGGCGCGTTCAACAATCCCAACATCGAGGATATCGCCAAGGCACAACCGGATCTGGTTATCGGCATCGCCAATGCCCAGGAGCAGCTTAGAGCCGCGCTCCAGCCGATCGCGCCGCTCTATATCATGAATCCCGTCACTTATCAGGACTCGATTGCCTATCTGAAGGACATCGGTCGGCTGACTGGCCGGATCGCGCAGGCAGATGCCGCAGCCCAGAAGTTTCTGAACAAGCTGGCGGCATACCGCGCCCGCTCACCCAAGACGGTGTCGACCGTGTTGATATATGGCTCTGATGTCAATTTCAACATCTTCACTTCGGCATCGCTGCCTGGCAGCATACTTTCCGCAGTTACGCCCTATGCCTGGCCAGCCGGCGCCCCTGGCAGCAACCCATCGAGTGATCATGAACCGGGGGCGATCTCAGGCTCGCTTGAGGCGCTGCTGGCGCGCAATCCGGATACTATCCTGATCGCGTCGTTTACTTTCGCGCCCGGAGCGCAGTCGCTTTCGAAGCAGCTTGCGAGCAATCCTGTCTGGAGCCATCTGAGCGCCGTGAAGAATCATCGGGTCTACGAAGTTCAGCCGAATGTGTACATATTTGGGCGGGGAACCATCTCGCTCGGACTCGCGCTAGACGATGCTATGACAAAGATCTATCCGGATGTCTTCCCAACTCCGCTCTCCTGATGCCCCGGCGATTACATCTCCCGCGCCAGCGCGCGGCAGACGCCTCTGGGCAGTCACATGTGCCAGCGCGGCTGGTATCCTGATCATTGGGATACTCGATCTGGTCATCGGAACACCACGGCTCTCGCCACAAGAACTGTGGCTTATCGTGAGCGGCGGCGGGCCAGGTATTGCCCGCGTAATCGTCCTGCAGTTGCGTCTTCCCCGTTTCGTTCTTGGTGTGCTCGCGGGTGCGATGCTCGCGTTGAGTGGCGCCCTGTTGCAGGGTAGTCTGCGCAATCCCCTCGCCGGACCGGAGCTACTGGGCGTTAGCGCGGGGGCTACCGTGGTGGTGGCCGCCATTACGATTCTTCACCTATCCGTATTGCTCGTGCTTATTCCCTGGCTGGCACTGGCTGGTGGTGTCATCGCGGGCATCGCGATCATCCTGTTCATGCGCCAGCGCCATGATTCCACGACGTTACTACTTACTGGCGCGGCTATGTCCGCTCTGCTCAATGCCGCCGTCATCGTTCTCATCAGCTATGGCTCGCAGGCGGATATCAGCCTGCTCTTTCTCTTTCTTGTGGGGAGCCTGGCTAATCGCACGTGGATGGACGTGCAACTGGTTCTGCCGTGGGCGATTGTATGCATTCCACTTGCTCTGTCGTTCAGCCGGTTGCTGAATATCATGCAGCTCGGAGATGATGTGGCGCGCGGGCTTGGGCTTTCTCTCGAACGCCAGCGAGTGTTCCTGCTCCTGCTGGCATCCGCACTGGTTGCCGCAGTGGTCGCTGTCTGCGGGCCGATCTCCTTTGTCGCGCTCCTCGTTCCCCAACTCGTGCGCCGTATGCTGCGCACATCCGATGCGCGGATGGTTTTGCCCAGCTCGGCGCTGGCCGGCGCGCTGCTGCTGACTGCGGCCGATCTTCTAGCCCGTCAGCTCTTCGCGCCGCAGGAGCTGCCGGTCGGCATATTTACCGCGCTGATCGGTGGGCCAGCGTTAATTGCGCTCCTGCGCGGTACGCACTATCGTACGCGAGATACCGTATGATACAGTTCACTGGTGCGCGCCGCTTCCAGGCGGCATTGATCCTATCCATTGTGCTGCTGGCCGCGCTCTGCATCTTGCACATCAGCGTCGGCACAGTACAACTCACGCCCGCGCAGGTGATCGCCTCGCTGCTGAACCGGCCGGTCGAGCCGTATGACCGCATCATCGTCTGGGATCTGCGCCTGCCGCGGACACTGATTGCGCTCGCCAGCGGCGCGATGTTGGGGCTTTCAGGCGCTATCTTGCAGTTCATCATGCGCAATCCACTCGCTGAGCCTGATATGACCGGCGCGACTTCGGGTGCGGTGCTTGGCGCGGTGCTGTGGCTCGCCAGTGCTTCCGGCGGCACGGGAGATCCAGGCGTATTGGTGCCGTGGGTCGCGCTGCTCGGCGGTCTCGTCGCGGGCATCGCCATCTATGCGGCGAGTGGCGGACCGGCGGGCGGGCCAACACGGTTGATCATGACGGGCTTGCTCATTAGCATCATGCTGCGCTCGGTGACATCTATGGTGCTGGTGATCCAGCAGCAGGCCGTGGGAAGCGCAATTGGCTGGCTCATCGGCTCACTCAACGGGCGGGTCTGGGTTCACTGGGATATTCTGTGGCCGTGGGCCGCTGTCACCATCCCGCTTGGTCTGATGAGCGCGCGCTGGGCAAACGCTCTTCAACTGGGCGATATGACGGTCAAAGGGCTGGGGGTTCCACTTGGGCGCGCCAGAGCGTGGCTATTCTTCGTCGCGATAGCACTCACGGCGGGCGCCGTCGCCATCGTCGGAGGGATCGCATTTCTGGGTCTGATCGTCCCGCATATCGCGCGGCGCATTGTTGGGGTGGATGCGCGCCGCGTGTTCCCGCTTAGTGTCGTTCTAGGGGCTGCTCTCATGGTGCTGGCCGATATTATCGCTCAGACGGCGATACACACGGTGACGTTGCCTGTGGGTGCTGTGCTGGCGATTTTCGGTGCGCCGTTCTTTCTCTATCTCGTTCAGCGGAGCAGGGCATGACACACCAGGAAGCCCACCAACCCGAAAAGCAACTGGCACTCGAAGCCGACGAACTCTCTCTTAGCTATGGAGGGTATCCGATCGTCGAGGGGCTCTCGCTCAGCATCGAAGTGGCATCCGTCACTGCGCTGGTCGGTCCCAACGGGTCGGGAAAATCAACCGTGCTGAAAGGATTGGCGCGCATGCTCCCGCCCCATCGCGGCGCGGTGTACCTCGATGGACATGTAATCACCCAGATGCCCACACGCGAAGTGGCCCAGCGACTGGCGATCCTGCCTCAAGGGCCTCGTGCTCCAGAGGAGATTACGGTCGGTGAGCTGGTGGAGCAGGGGCGGTATCCGCACGTCGGACCGTTTCGCATGCTGGAGAAGCGCGATCACGCCGCAATCGAATATGCGCTGGAGCAAACACAGCTCTCAGCCTTGCGCAATCGACCGCTGGATAGCCTTTCTGGCGGCGAGCGGCAGCGCGCGTGGATCGCGCTCGCACTGGCGCAGGAAGCGCCACTCCTGCTACTTGACGAGCCAACGACATTTCTCGATGTTGCGCATCAGCTCGAAATCCTCGCGCTGATTCGCGAGCTTAACCGCGCGCAAGGCATGACGTTCGTGCTGGTGCTTCATGACCTGAACCAGGCGGCGCGCTATGCCGACCGGATGATCGCGATGCACGCCGGCCGGATCGTAGCAGATGGAGCGCCATCTGAGGTACTCAGTGAGCGCCTGCTGGAAGACGTTTTTCACGTGCGCGCGCACATCATGACGCACCCCGTTGATGGGACGCCCGTCTGCCTTCCCTATGAAGCGATCTAGTGCTTTGCCCGGCATTTCCGGCATGCGGCGGTTCGTGGCCGCCCGCGCGAAGAAAGCGCGCGAATCGCTGGCACGCGGCTTGCACATCAAGCCTGTGCAAGTAACTCCTTCGCTGAGTCCGGCAATCACGGCGCTTCCCTGGAGGGTACCAGGTCCATGTGGCGCAGTGGTTGCCGGCGTTTTTGTGCGCTGTGTTTCATCAGGGAGCGCGTGTTGCACTTATGCGGTGTGTATAGTCGCCGCTTTCTGCAGCCCTAGCTCGTCGATGGATTGAGCGCGCATAAGGAACTTCTGGATTTTGCCAGTCACGGTCATCGGGAAGGCATCCACGAACTTCCAGTAGCGCGGAATCTTGTACGTGGCGATCTGGCCACGGCAATAGGCGATCATCTCATCCGCGGTGGCTGTTTCGCCATCCTTCAACTTTACCCATGCCATCAACTCTTCGCCGTATTTCTCGTCGGGCACGCCGATCACCTGCACATCAACGATCTTGGGGTGGAGATAGAGGAATTCTTCCACCTCGCGCGGGTAGATGTTCTCGCCGCCACGGATGACCATGTCCTTCAGTCGTCCGACGATGTTCACGTAGCCATCCTCGTCCATCGTCGCCAGATCGCCGGTATGCATCCAGCGCGCACCGTCGATAGCCGCACGTGTGGCTTCCTCGTTGTTCCAGTACCCCAGCATGACGGAATATCCGCGCGTGAGGAGCTCGCCGGGTGTCCCGACCGGCACTATCTGGCCGGTCGTCGGATCAACAAGTTTCACTTCCACGTGCGGGTGAATCTGGCCCACCGTACCCACACGCTTCTCCAGCGGATCATCGAGGCGCGTCTGGAACGAGACGGGGCTGGTTTCCGTCATTCCGTAGCAAATCTCAACCTCCCGCATGTTCATGCGGCCGATCACCTGGCGCATGACCTCTACCGGGCAGGGAGAGCCAGCCATAACGCCCGTTCGCAGCGAGCTGAAATCAAACCGCTCGAAGTCTGGGTGTGCCAGTTCCCCGATAAACATGGTTGGCACGCCATACAGCGACGTGCATCGCTCGGCTTCCACCGTCCGCAGCACCGCGCCGGCGTCATACGTCTCGGCAGGATAGACCATCGCCGCACCATGGGTGATGGCGCCGAGATTGCCCATGACACAGCCGAAACAATGATATAGAGGGACCGGAATGCAGACGCGATCCTGCTCGGTCAACCCTTGCAGCCGTGCTACAAAGTAGCCGTTGTTGAGGATGTTATGATGGCTGAGCGTCGCACCCTTCGGGTTGCCGGTCGTGCCGCTGGTGTACTGAATATTGGCTGGATCGTCGAATTCCTGCTCTGCCTGTCGCTCGGCAAGTTGCTCAATGGATACTTCCTGAGCGCGCGAGAGTATCTCTCCCCAGACCCACATGCCAGGTGAGCGTTCCTCGCCAAGCCGGATGATGTGCCGCAGGTGTGGCGCGCGGTGCGCGTCAAGCTGTCCGGGTGCGGTGTGGTGCAACTCCGGGCAGAGGGTCAGCATCATGTCGATATAGCTCGTGGCCCGGAAGTTTGGAGCCATCACGAGCGCCTTGCAGCCCGACTGGTTGAGCGCATATTCCAGTTCATGCAGCCGGTATGACGGGTTGATGTTGACGAGAATCGCGCCGATCTTCGCTGAGGCGAGCTGCGTGATGGTCCATTCGGCACAGTTGGCCGCCCAGATGCCAATGCGGTCGCCTTTTTGCAGACCAAGTGCCATGAGCGCGCGCGCAGCTTTATCTACCTCCTGGCGCAGCTCGCGGTACGTATACCGAAGATTCTGGTGGCTGGAGATGAGCGCCTCCCGATCAGGAAAGCGCGCCGCCGTCTGATCGAGAGCGTCGCCAATGGTCAGACCAAGCAGAGGCACGTCGCTCGTGCCACTCACATAACTCCACTTGACCGCACTACGATCGCTTACTTTCATCTGCGCATTGCCCTGCGAGGTAGCCATGCTCTTGACCTCCGTCGGCGGATACATCCAGCATCCAGGACGCCAGCGCGCGCATCACGTGGAGCGGATGGTCAGTCGCTCACAAGACGAGAACTCGCCGTGCGCATATTGTGCTGCACCACGAGTGGAGTGTCAACGTGCGAGCGAGCCATGATAGCCAGAGCGCGGGCAAACGGCGCTACCGCAGCGTGGATGGCAGGATGCCCAGTTGCTCCCGGTACTTGGCGACGGTTCGGCGGGCGACAGGTATGCCTCGATTGCTGAGGATATCGGCCAGCTCCTGATCGGTGAGCGGCTCCTCCTCGGAGGAGATCAGATCCTTGATAAGGTCCTTGACGCCGAGATTCGCCACGAAGAAGTTGCTGAAGGGAATCACTTCGCCCGTTGGGAGCATCACAAACTTCGATGCCGTTGCCCGGCTGACTGTCGATTCGTGCATGCCGAGGTCAGCGGCAACGCGTGCCCGCGTGAGCGGTTGCAGAAACCGGATGCCTCGGTCCAGATAGTCGCGCTGAAGCGTGACAATGTGCTGGGTGATCTTCATGAGCGTCTGACGGCGCTGCTGGATATTCGAAATGAAGAGTTTGGCGCGTGAGACGTACTGCTGGATGTGCCTGCGCTCATCGTCGCTCAGCATTTGCTGAAAGTTGCCCAGATCGGAGTACAGATCACGGTAGGAGGGATTGACTTGCAGGTAGAAGCGCTTGGATTCGACGACTTCGACCTCGTACGTGTGACGGCCTTCAGCGACCTCACGCCTGGAAATAATAACGTCTGGTACGACGTTTGTCGTGCGGTCGCCGCTGGACGTCAGATTATTGCCGAGGAAGCCGCGCGCGGGATACGGATTCAGGTTCTTGCGGATGAAGTCGCTGACTTCATGCACTGTTTCCGTCGTGGTGCCCAATGCGAGCGCGATGTGCCCGTATTTATGCTCGCTTAGTTGCTGCAAGAACCGGCTGACAATCTCGCGAGCGAAAGGCTGGTGGACACCCTGCGACTGCAGATAGTCCAGCTGGATCAGCAGGCATTCAGGCACGCTTCGAGCGCCCACGCCGATCGGCTCCATCGCTTGGAGAGAGTGAATCATGGCCTCGACGCGATCGCTCTCGACGTCGAAAAGGTCGGTCACATCTTCCACTGTGCAGCGCAGCAGGCCGTTATCATCCAGATTACCGACAAGAAACTCGATGATGGGCGCATCCTGCACGTCCCATTGTGCCTGAAGCGAAAGAGTCAGGTGTTCCGCGAGACTGACCTGTGCAGCTACACGCGTCGTCGGATCAAAATCGTCCTCATCGCCGGATGCGACGCCCGCTCGGCGTTGCCAGTAACCATCCGAGCCATCTGAAAAATCGTCATCAAGGGAGGAGGGAGTGGACTGGTCTTTCGATGACGAGAGACAGCTCAGGCAGCGCCCATTCTGAAGTGGCCTCCCACACTGTGGGCAGACCGCCACTTCTTCTACCTCGATTGCTGGATTCTCGGCCACTTCCTGGTGGATGAGATTCTGAAGCTCCGCGGAAGAAAGCGATAATATATGATTGGCGGCCACGAGTTGCGGAGATGCGACGTGGATATGCGCCTGTTGGGTGACCTGGTTCAGGTCCATTGACATCGCGGTGCATCCTCCCTAGATGTGTCTGCACGACGTTACATCTGTGGAAGTGCATCATTTATGCCAATCCGGCCTGAATCAACTTCCCCGGAAAGTATTGTGGCCCACAAACGGAGCAGGAACCGACCGACGCTCAGCATCGATTGGTTCCTGAAACAGAGCTCTCATCGGGCTTGCGCGCTATTCCGCGCTGCCGTCCTCTTCCTCCGCTGCGGCTGGTGTCGCTTGAGCTACTGGCTCCGGTCTCGTCTGCCCGGCCTCTGACGACACGATATGTACCGTTATCGCGGGCTCCAGTCCCTGTGCGACTCGCACGGGCACCTGGAAGTCGCCGAGCTGGCGCAGCGGGTCGCGTAGCTGAATCACACGCCGGTCGATCGTCAGACCTTCCTGTTCCTGAAGGGCATCGGCGATATTTTGCGCCGTCACAGAGCCATAGAGCCGCTCGCCCTGGCCTACGCGCACGGCGAAAGTCAAATTCACCGCGCCGATTCGCTCAGCAAGAGCCTCCTGCTCCGCTCGCTCCTTGGCAGACCGCCGCTGCGCAGCGGCAACACGCTCATTGAGCACGGCGAGCTCCGTCTTCGAAGCCGCCGTCACGAGCTGGCGCGGCAGCAGATAATTGCGCGCATAGCCATTGGCGACATCTTTTACATCACCAGGCTTGCCCAAGCCGGGCACCTCGTGCAAGAGAATAACCTTCATCCGTCTTTTGCTCCCTTTTCCGCCCCGCCGGTGCACGCCGAAGAATTGGCACGGGTTTGCGCACGGGCTTGCGGGCACACGTTGACGAGTATACACCGCGATACTCAGCCCAGCAAGCATGAATTATAGCAATTGCCTTCATGCCTGGCTCGGTTCGGATGGCTCTGTATCATCATCCAGCGACGAACGCATTGGTGAAGCCGGCGGTTTCGCTCTCATGCGCGGGTTCTGGCGCGCCCTGCTCGCTGGCGATACGCGCCGCATACTGTATGAAAGCGATCCAGATCGCGGGTTCATGCCAGCCCCACGGTTTCGGTTCGCCGTCCGTAGCGGCGCGCTCCGCCAGATAGGGCGCGAGCCACCCCATGCTCTGCCGCACAAGATCACTGGCGGGCTGGGGTAACAGCTCAGGCGGGGCGAGTGCCAGGATGGCTTCTGTCGCGGCTTCCGGATCACGTGCAGCTTCTTCGTACCCGCGCCTGGTGGTGCGAATCATCGCAGTGACCAGTTCAGGCTCCTTTTCGACGCGCGCCCGCGTGGTAAAGAGCAGCGGGAAGTATTCATTCGGTATGCCGATATCGGGCATCAGAAAGTGGCGCACCGCGTAGCCCGCTAGATCCGCCTGCACGCCTTCCCACGCGTAAAATCCCCAGCCAATGTCGATCTCTCCCCTGAAAAGCGCGTCCAGGATATCCAGCTTTTCCGCAGGCACCAGTGTGAGCCTGCCAGTTCCGCCATCTCGCCGGATCGCATCCTCGATCATGGCTACCTCATAGTCGGTGCCGTAGCTGGCATACCGCTTCCCTGCCATATCTGCCGCTCGCGTGATGCCGCTTTCCTCCAGCACCATGAGAGAGGTGGTATTGCGCTGGATGAGCGCGGCAACCGAGACGACATCGTGCCCGGCGCGGCGCATCGAGAGCAGGCTCTGTTCAGGCATCAGTCCGAACTCGGTCTCGCCGCTCACGATCTTGCGATTGGGCATGGCTTCGCCATCGAACGGCAAGATTTCGACGTCGAGCCCCTGTTCGGCGTAGTAGCCCCGGCGGAGCGCGACGTAGAACCCTGCGTGGTTGGTATTTGGCAGCCAGTCGGGAGCGATGCGGACGCGCTCTCCTGAATGTGGACCACTCATCGATAGCTCCGTTCCCGTCCGAATAATCTGTAGCTACATGGTACACCGTGGACTGGTGCGACCGGGCCACGCTGATACTGTGCGGTGGGACGTTATGCCGTCGATCACTACACTGTCAGCGTACGCGCGGCCCGTGCCGCTGCCCGCAAGTTCGCATCTGGTGTCCGGGGCGGTATGGAGCATCCAGGTCCGATGAGCACCCCTTTCCCTTCAGTCTCGCGAATGGCCGCGCGTACTGCGTCAGCCACCTCTTCCGGCGTCCCATCCGGGAGCAGCTTGCGTTCATCCACGCCGCCCATAACCGCATGCGTGGTGCGGGACTTTCCTTCGCGCAGTGAAGGGTTGCCAGGCTGGGCGGTAGACCAGCTGATCGCCTGGACGGGATAATCCGCGAGCAGATCAAAGAAGATGTTCGCGCCGCAGTTGTGGAGCACGTTAAATGTCGCTTTGCCAAGCGTAGCGTTGAGCACTTTCATGTCGTACTCCACGCCGAACGTCCGGTACTCGTCTTCGGTAAGCACGTCCTGGCTTGCCCAGCCGGTCGTGGCGAAGAAGATGCCACTCGCGCCGGCTTCGAGGCTCGCCAGCGCATACGTTGCGAACGTTTCGGCGATGACGTCCAGTGCTGCCTTGAGCGCATCCGCGTGATGGTCAATGGAATCGCGCACGGGCGCGACGCGATTGCCTGCAAGATACTTGGCGACGGATAGCGGTGAGAAAATCGTCTGGATGAAGTACGCCTCGTCACGCAGCCCTTCGCGGATGAGGCGCAGCGCCTGCAACTGCTCGCCGAGAGCACCCTGATCAGGCGGCAGCGGTCGCAATCGTTTCCACTCATCTGCCGAGGTAACCGGGATCGATGTGAATGACGGCCCACGGTTGGGATCATTCGAGCGTTCGAGCTTCGCCCCCCAGTCCTCGACGTGATAGCTGGCACGCGGATTCACTTTCATATAATCCCAGTCATATGTGCGGAAAGGCTCCAGCATCGCCTGTGCTAGCCCCTCCGCCGTCCATTCTTGCAGGTAGTTGTGTCCCCAGAAGCTTATTGGCACGTGGTCAACGAGATCACCACGTAAGGCGGCATGCACCCGTTCGCGCTTGTTCATTTCGTGTACTCTACCCTTTCGCACTGTGCGTCATCCGGCATATGTCCATCCGGCTCGGACGTGGCCTCCCTGCACTCCATCGTCAATATCTTAGTCCGCGGCCACAGAGAGGACATAGTCGGCTGGTGTCGTGGTTCCCGGTGCGATAGCCGACACCGCAAGCAACACCTCGCGTACCTGCGTGCCAAACCCCGGAATCGTCAGACGTGCTGTACTCGACGGCGCTTCAACAAGGATGCGTCGTATCTCAGGCGTCGAACTGTTGCTGGCATAGGTCACGGCTTGCACGATGTACTGTTCCGGCAGCACGTTGTCTGTACGTAGCCAGCCGTTTGCGCTCCACCCGCCGTCAGTCGAGACGTTGTCGTGGTAGCCAAGCTGGGCGATTTGCAGATTATCCAGCGCGAAACCGGGCAAGTGCACGGCGTCATCCGTGATGCACTCGAACCGCACGAGCACATGGCGTCCAGCGTATCCGCTCAGATCGACCGTCTCAGGTATCCATGAAGGCGAGGAACCGCCTCCGCTCAGCCCGGTGATGCCATATCCGTAATTCGCTCCATTTGGATTCGTCGTTGAAGAGGTCGTGGCAGGCAGCGTCTTCCATGTCTTGCCACCGTCCGTCGACGCCTCCACATACACATAATCCGAGTCCGGCTCGAGGTTATACCAGGCATCAAAGGTCAGGGTCACGGGTTTGCCCGCGAGCGATGTCAGGTCAAAGGCACGCGTGAGCGTGGAATCCATGTCGTTTGCGCTGTTGCTCCACCATTCAGCAGGTGCGCCGTTGAATGGCTGGTTATCGAGCAAACCGACTGTGGGCTGGCCAGCCAGAGAAATGGTCAACGTATGCGAAGCGCCATCCGGCGGCTGGAAATCGTAATATTCCGTCGCGTATTGATCGGCCACAGCCGGCTGCACAGGCGTGCCGTCCGCATAGGGATACTGCGTCACCTGGTGCTGAATCTGTATCTTCAAGCCGTTTATGGCGCTGTACGCGTACAAACCATCAGCAATCGATGGATCATCGAGCACGTTCGCGAGTGCCCAATCCGCGAAGACGTCATTGAATCGCTGCGAGAATCCCTGAGCCTGTAGCTCATGATCGAAGTTGAGCGGCACTTGCAGCGGATCGTTCAGGAGCGCGTTGAGCGTTCCTGTTCGATCGAAATGCTGCAGGTAGTACGCCATGAAGAGATACCCTGCACCGTAGCGCGGCACGTTCGCCATATCGTCATCCGTCCAGCCGCCAAGCATTGTCTGGGGATTCTGGAGGAACGCGATATCGACGCCGCCCGTGGAGAAATTGTTCAACCGCTGGGCCAGCACAGACATGCCCTCATTTGTCCACGAAGGATCCGCAGGATGAAGGTACCAGTGGATCATGTGCTGGAACTCATGGGCAAGAGTGGCGTCGTAATATGCTTCGCCTGGCTGAGCGCTATCCAGGTTTTCGACGATCATCTGCCGCTGGTTGGAGTAAGGGTAGATCGAGCGCGGGTACTCATCCTCAGACGAAAAGTACCCCCCCGCGCCGACCCCCGTCACGTTGAGCACCGTGATATGCGGATCACCATCCGGACCGGTCGGCCATTGATTGCCAAAATAGTGCCTGTCGGTCGCGTAGGTCGACGTCTCAAACCGGTCCGCCGCCTGCGCAAGCGCTTGGACGTCCACATGCGCGCCGTCTTGCACGTACATATACACGTGCGGCGTGGCGTACAGCAGCTTCGCGGTGATGGAGCGGTATCCGATCTGGTTCGAGTTGATGATATAGAATGTGCGCCTTTGCCCCACCCTTTCCGCCGTATAGTGCGCGAGCTTGCCGCAGAAGGAGGATATGCTTCCTTTCGGATTGAGGCGGCTGGCAATCGTGTAGAGATCGCGTACTGGGCGAGGCGTATTGAGCACGAGGCCAGCATTGTACGCGGCCACGGCTAATGCCGGTGCGCCAGGCGGTGGTGGCGGCGGTATCGAACCGCCGGTGACCTGCCACGTAGGGCAGGTGACCACCTCGGTCGCGGTCGGGGTGGATGCGTGTGTGCCAGACGGCGATCCCGGTTGCGCCCAGAAGGGGCTGCACGCGCTCACGAGTGTGGCGAATATCAGCAGTAGCAAAACGACGGCGTAGGGTTTTCCGCTGGAGCGTCGCATGGCATAATCCTACAAGCCTGGTATGCACGCATCTCGATGCTGGTGATTATAGCAGTCATCAGTGGGTGCCATGTTCTGTGTTGAGAACGTCGCGCCGCATGGTGGGCCAGCCTGACGCCTATGTCGGCTGACGAGGGAGACGGCGTATGCCCAGCGTCCACATACTGGCCATCCGGCCCGGCGCTCTGGGCGACACACTGCTCACCCTCCCCGTGCTCGCGCATATTCGGCATACAGTAGCTCACGCGCGTATCACGTTCATCTCACGCGCGGACGTCCTGCCCCTCGTTCAGGCGTCAGGGCTGGCGGACGCGGTTGCCTCCTACGATGACGCGGCATGGGCGGAACTCTTTCGCGATGGCAACATGCATGATGGCTCGCCCCTGGTCGCGTTGGCTGGCACGGTGACGGATGCCGTACTCTGGCTTGGCCCCACTGGAGAATCCGCGGCTGAGCGATTGCGCCAGCTCGGCATCCGGCGCGTTATTCGCGCACAGGCGCGCCCCAGCCGTGAGCATGATCCACATGCAGTGCTGGTGTTGATGGAGGCACTCGCTCGCATAGATATCCGCCCCATTCGGCAGCTGGCAGACATCGCTCGTATTGTGCCGCCACTTATCCCGCCGGAAGATGACGCGCGCGTGGGCGAAGGCTTTCTGGCATCGGTGAAGTCGGAGTCGCGCGCGCTTGTGGCACTTCATCCGGGAAGCGGCGGCGCTGCCAAGCGGTGGCCCGCGGAGCGCTTTGCCCGCGTAGCCAAATGGCTCATCGACAGGGGCGCACAGCCAGTGCTCATCGCCGGTCCGGCTGACGATGACGTAATTGGCAGCGTGGTAGCGGCTCTCGAACGAGAAGATGCTCGTGTAGACATTCTCCATAATGCGCGAATCGGCACGGTTGCGCATGTGCTGGCACGGTGCGCTCTATACCTGGGCAACGATAGCGGCATCACCCACCTCGCGGCGCTCAGCGGTACCGCTGTGGTCGCGCTCTTCGGCCCATCGAGCCCGGATCACTGGGCGCCGGTTGGCCCACGGGTCCAGACCATTCAGGCGCCGCGGGGCGATTTGAGCCTGCTCGACATTGATTCGGTGTGCCATTCTCTTGCGTGGTGGCTGGATACACGCAACGCCAGCAGCTAGACGGCGCGAGAAAGAAGTACCACAGGCAGCCGCCTGGAGCACCGTGACGAATTGTGGCTGGTACAATGGGTGACGCGCCCGCGTCAGCGAGAAGGCAGATCGGTGGTGCCGTGCAAGAGAGGCAGGTTTGTGGCTTCGCATGCAGGGGAGATCGTGGATCGACCGGCTCGCGTTTACCTTCCACCATCGGTGGGAAACCGATGCGCACTATCGCGCAGTCGTTTCGGGATTCGCCGGTTTACTGGTGGTGGTCGCGGTATGCTCCTGTCTGGTGCTGGTGTCGAGTGTCACCGGCGCGGTGCTGGCCCGGATGGGGTTGACCGGCTCGCAGACCGCGAGCTTTAGTGGCTCCCAGAACACGGGTACGCAGCAACTGCATGGGCTCGAAAAGTTTCCGACGCCCACCTTTGGCCAGACCAGTCAGAATCAACCGCCGCCGGTCGGCACGATTCCTAGCTCACAGACGCCTGTGCCTAGCCCGACTGATCTGCCTTCACCGACACCGCTGCCAACCACAGCTGGTTGTGGGAACAACTGCCAGGGCGGAGGCGGCGGAAATGGGGGAGGAGCGGTTGGCTCGGTAACGATCTCAGGCTCGCCCGATCCGTGGATCGCAGGCCAGCAAGACTCGGTTGTCGTTCACACGAGCCTGCCCAACATTCCCATTGGCATCATCGTTTCCAACTTGCCCGGCGGCGGTACCGCGCTCCAGGAGGGGCAGTACAACACGGATAGTTCCGGCAACTACACGTATACGTTCAACTGCCCGGCATCGACATCATCCGGGACCGCGAAGGTCACGGTGATACTCAACTGGCCCGGCGGCACACAGTATTACGATCACATACAGAAGTACGTGCCGTGACGCGCAGGACGCAACGGCACAGTAGCTGAGACGGATAGCATATGCAAAGCAGAGGAAGCGGTCGCAGGCGGCGTGAACGATATATGGCAGAGCCGACCCGTCTGGAGCGCATGGTGCGGCAGTTTCACCATCGGTGGGAAACGAGCCCGCAGTATCGAGCTACAGTTACCGCCGTACTTGGCGCCGCTATGATCATCAGCATTTGCGCGAGTGGTACGCTCGTGGCGATGGCGGCCAACAGCGCGCTTGGCGGCCTGGGTATCACGAGCGCGTCAGGCGCGTACAGTAGCTCGCTTTCCACAGGCACGCAGAAGCTGCGGGCGATTGAGAAGTTCCCGACTCCAACCTTCACGAACAATACGCAGACAGCTCCGCCACCCGTCTCGACCATTCCCAGTTCACAGACACCCATGCCCGGGCAGACACCGACACCCTCGCCAACGATCGGTCTGGCGACAACGCCGACAGCAGGAGGCGGTGGAGGACAGATGCCCACCACCTGCAACGGTGGCGGTGGCGGCGGAACCTGGCAGATCGCGCCATGCCCGCTCGTGCATGGCCAGGGCGGCTCACTCACCATTGTGGATACGGCTTACCCGGGCGCCTCTGTGAACGTTGTGCTGAGTTTTGGCGTCTGTAGCGGCAATTCGTCATGCAGCGATGTCTATTCACCAGCCGGAGGGTACGCGCTGAATGGGAATGGGGCGTTGACGATCTCATTCACCGTACCGGCAAACGCACAACCAGGCGCCGCGCCGGTATCAGGCATGATCAATATCTCGGGCGGGCCAACGATGGGGATTGCTGCCGCGCCGGTTCAGTAGTGACGTGGGCCACCACGGGCGTGCCTGCATGAGAAGGCAAACGCGCGGTGGCCCACTGCTGGCTTGTTTCAGGTTCTTTCCTGCCGCGCCAGACCCGGCTGCGCGGCGCATGCGGGCTGCTTCCTTACAGACCTCCATACCGAAGACTGATGATGCCGGGCGCGAAGTGGTTTGCCTTGTCCAGGTATTCCTGTTCGCTCCCCAGAATCATCAACCTGTGCATGAGAATCACATCGCCATCAGGAAGTGGCTCCACAGGCTGCAAGCAAAGATCCATGAGCGGCTTGCCCTGCTCAATCACCCGCACGAGTCCGCCTCGACTGGGAATCCTGTACGTGCGTGCGGGGAAACCGGGACTGGTGACTTCAAGGTAGCCATGTCTCGTCAGTTGCTGATACTCCGCGGCAGTCAGCTGCTCTCGCAATAGCTGCGCAGCCCGTCTGTCTGCTGCTATTCGCTCGGAGAGAAATGATCGCACTCCACCCCAGTGCCGCAGCCCTCCATTCGAGATACTCCACAGCGCGAATGCCAGAAAGAGTATCCACACCGCGAGAAGCAATAACAACGCTCCCCACGCCATAGCGGTTACCCTCCGACCACGCGAGGAACCATGATAATCTGCTCGGCTGTCTGATCGAACCGATCGATACGCGTCGGAGCTTTACCAGCCTCGACTTTGAAGGCCGTGGCGCCGCGCGCGCGCTCCTGCGCGAATATGCGCTCCGCCTCGGCAACCGCCGCGACCGCCTCGGGATCACCTACGGCAGCCTGTGTAGCATCCCAAACTACACGGTCATCTCCGCGCTTTGACATCACTCGCATCATGCCCATAGCCTGGGTCCTCCTGTTTTCGTGAACCTCTCACGCCGCATCCCGTATCGTTACGGTTGACAATAAACGTCGACACCGCATATCCCATACCACCTGATGAATGTGGCCAGGGCAGGAATGTATAGGGGAATTCAAACAGGATCACGCGCGGAATGGCATCCTGGTGCACTGGCTGGACCCAGGTCGTGACGCGACGCTCTCATGCGGGCGGGACGGGCCTCCGGCATTTTGTTCCACGTCAGCGGTGAAGGCAGTCCGCCACAACAGGCGAAGACCGGCGAGTACGTGGCTCGTGAACGGGCGGAAATTAAACAGAAGCGATTACGCGCTGGCGAGGGATGCGAACAATGAAGGTGCTTCCCTGCCCCGGTACGCTTTCTACGTCTACGCTCCCGCCATGACCAGTGGCGATAATCTGCACGACCGACAGGCCAAGCCCCTGTCCCTGGGTGTATTTCGTGGGGTTGCGCTTTACCTGGAAGAACCGCTCAAAGACACGTCGCTGGTATTCAGGGGGAATGCCAATCCCGGTATCGCATACGCGGATTTCCAGTGCGTCGGGCAATACGTTGACGATCACACGCACTGCCCCGCGCTCGGGTGTGAATTTGATCGCATTTGTCAGCAAATTGCGCATCACTTGCGCCATGCGCGTAGTATCCGCGGTAACGAGCGGTATTGTTTCTGGTATATCCATCTCGAGCGAGACATCGCGCTGCTCGGCAAACAGCTCAAGCTCGTGGACGGCATTCTCGATCGTGGGCGTGAGGTCCACCGTTTCCAGGTGCAGATTGAACTGACCCGCATCCAGCCGCCAGATGAGCAAAAGGTCTTCCACGAGCGTCCGTAGTGATTCGCCGCCAGCGCGTGCGCGCCTCAAGAACGATACGAGCTGCTCTTCCGAGAAGGCGCTGGGGGAATCGTCGAGGACGACATCCAGATAGCCGTTGATCGTCTGGAGAGGGCCGCGCAACTCATGCGCGACGAGTGAGAGAAAGTTGGCCTTCATCGCGTCAAACTGGCGATACATGCTAACGTCCCGGCCAACAACAAGTAATCGCTGCCGGTCCCCGCTCGTCACGGGCGTCAGGCTGAAATCGATATAGCGCAGGGCTCCGACGCTTTCCTCGCTATCATCGAGCAAATCGGCATCTGCCGGGTGGGCCGGGAGCACACAATCCAGATGCTGCTGGCGCGCGCCGGATTCCATGATGCGCTTGAGCGTACATGGTGAGTTGCCGCAGAGCATGCATGCCGACTGATGGAAGTGCAGCAGTTGGCAGATGGAGTGACCCGTAATGGAATCGGCAGGGACATCCAGCACTTCGGCAAACGCGGGATTCGCCTCGATGACTTGCAGTGAATCATCCACCACGGCGATAGCATCCGATGCCGCCGCATAGAGCGCCGACTGCTGTTCCCGCTCGGCGCGCGCCGTCTGAAAGAGTTGCACATTTTCAAGCGTAGCCGCGACGATATTGCTTAGATTGAGCATCGCCCCAAGCTCAGGCGCCTGGAATGGGTATTTGCGCGCGAGCATGATCACGCCCTGCAGCCGCTCTTTCGATACAAGCGGGACGCAGAGCAGGCTTAAGTCCTCGCCGCCGGTCAACGTTTCGGTGACCTTGCCGAATTCGCTTGCCTCTGGCGCATGCACACGCGCACGCCGCTGGTTGGCGACCCACGCGGCCATCGAGTGATCGTCGTCCAGTGGAACAACAGCGCCATTCACATTCTTCAGGCGCAAGCCAAGTCCGCCCATCACGCGGAGCACTCGGGCTTGTTCGTCGTGGTAATAGATGACGGCATCTTCACACTCGATGACTTTGCGAATGCTGCCGACAATGTAGGAAAACACCTGCGCGGCATCCAGCGAGCTGGTGAGCGCTCGCGAGGCATCCAGCAGAGCGGCCAGCTCACGCGCCTGGGCCTTCGCGGATTCCGCCTGGCGTGTTTTGCTTATGGCGAGAACCGCCTGGTCAGTGAAAATCTGGAGGAGCTGCTGGCGGCGCTTGTCGAAGGCATTGACCTGATCACTGCCCGCAGTTAGCGTCCCGAGCAGCTGGTCCTGATCAATCAGAGGCACGCAGAGCATGGAGCGCAATCGGTCGTTTCCGAGGGACTTAAAGCGGTCATCTTTGGATACGTCCTGTACAATCGCCGGTTCGAGATGCGCGGCTACCCAGCCTGCTATGCCTTCATTTGGCCGGAACCGTGTGCGCCGGATCGCTCCCTGGGCGTCGGCAAGTGTCGCCCAGGTAACAATGTCTCCCGTCTCAGGATCGAGCAGGCCGACTGATACTGACGGTACTCCAAGCAATGCGCCCACATTGCGCACGAGGCGGTCGAGGGTTAGTTTCAATGCGAGAGTGTCATCTACAGGAACTGGTTCGGACTGGTATGTCATACCTTTCTCCCCCAGGCGCCCGCGTGCAATGGCGCAAAGACACGGCATTCACTCTCGCCGCACGAACTGCGACTCCCACCAACAAGCCACTGAGATCCATTCGGGGTTCTCTTTATGGATGTAACGTGCGAACTCCTCTTGCGTGACTCCGGAATTTCAGCACATCGCTCGCTGCGGTGGCGCGAGCTCGGTTGACCAGCGCGTTTCCAGCCCGCGCAACCGTGTGCCCCTCGTGATATGTGCAGAACTACTATACATCATGGCGACACATAACCGGACACTCCACTGTGGCCTGCCTTCACGGGTGAATAATCTGGCGAGCAGGCAGCTTGGTCTACTCGCATGCATCTGTGTGGATAGAACGTTGCGGCTGTGCCACCATGGTTGCTATAATGGGCGCATCCTGGCGCCTGGAACAGGACCACATGAACACAATGCTCCACTGGCGCGTTATGTGGGCCGGACTGCTACCATACAAGCCGGCCGCGCGGCCAGGGTTTTTGAGGGCACTACATGCTCGGGCGCGTGCTAAAAGGTCGCTACAAGCTAATAGATGAACGTGGCAGCGGCAGCATGGCGACGGTCTATATCGGCCGGGATCTTGAGACGAACCGTATCTACGCGGTGAAGGTTCTGAGCCGGCAGGCAGCCGCTGAAAGTGAGCTGGTCGAGCGTTTCCAGCGTGAGTTCGAGTTGCTGACGCGTCTCTCCGGACCTCATGTTGTGAGCCCCGTCGATTTTGGGGAGGATAAGGGCGCGCTCTTTATCGTCATGGATTACATCGATGGGCATACACTCAAGCATGCCGTCGTGACGGGGGGTGCGTTTGCCGCAGGGCGTGGCGTCGATCTTATCTCCCAGGGGGCCGCGGCCATCGCCACCGCATCCGGGCAAGGGATCGTGCACCGCGACATCAAGCCGCAGAATCTGCTGCTTACGCATGATAACATCGTCAAGCTGACTGATTTTGGGCTCGCTCGCAGCCATGAATCGCGTGATATCACCGTCACAGGATTCTTTGTCGGCACTCCATTTTATGTCGCGCCAGAACAGGTGGAGAATAGCCGCAAGGCCGATGTGCGCGCTGATCTCTATTCGCTGGCTTGCGTATTCTTTGAAATGCTTTCTACGAAAGTTCCGTATGATGGAGAAAATGCCTGGGATGTCGTGATGCAGCACCTCAACGCGCCTGTGCCATCAGTTTGCGCGCTGCGGCCGGATCTCCCGCGCGAATACGATAGCTTTTTCGCGCGCGCGCTCGCCAAGCTGCCGGCCGATCGCTATCAGACACCGGCGGCGTTTATGCAGGCGCTGGATGCGCTTCCTGTCCCAGAGAGGTTGACAGGCAGCGCGCACACGCGAGAAGATCACCTCGGTGCGTTGGTATCAAGCGCCGGGCACACGTTTATGGTGACCGGACCTGATACGATCATCGGACGCAGCGATCCTTCTCGGGGTTATCATCCCGATATTGATTTGATCTCACTCGATCCCGCGCAAACGGTCTCGCGCCGGCATGCGCGCCTGACGAGGCACTCAGGAAGGTTCTTCGTCGAGGATTTACATGCATTTAACCGAACTCGTGTGAATGGTTTGCCGCTCGTACCGCATCAGGAAGTAGAGCTGCATGCCGATGATATTCTTCGGCTTGGCAATGTCGAATTGCGGTTTGAACTTCGCCCCCGATAGGCGAGAGGGCGGCTGGAAGGAATGTGCGACATGGGAACATTCGAGCAGGCGGTGCCGGGCGTTGTGGTAGCTGCCCTTGGAGGCTTGGGCGGCTCAGTGGCAGTGGCCATCGGTGCGCTCGTAGTGGTGCTCGCGATCGTCCTGGTGTTCGTGATGGTCTTGCGCAGCAGTGGTTCGGCACGCAAGACTGCGAGCGGTCTAGGGTACGATCCGCAGCGCGGGCCGCTTGGCCAGCCGCAAATGGATAGCGCGTCGAACTCACCGTGGCAGCGTCCCCAGGGCCAGCAGAGCTGGCAGTCCGGCGCGGATTTTGGTGCTCCACCCGCGACTCCCAACCCTTCCGGCGGGCCGCAGTCTGCGTGGGGATCCCAGCAGGATTTCGGGCCTGCTGGCGCTGGTCAACAGCGCTGGGGCGTGCCCGGGCAAAACCAGCCCGCCTGGAACGAGCCTGCGGCGCAGCAGAGCATCCCACCGTGGGGCGCGCCTGCCGAGCAAGCTAGTGGGGATCAATGGTCCGGCCAGGGTGCGCCGTGGTCTCCGCCGCAAGTCGCTCCTAGCCGCCCATTGCCCGGCCAGGGAGCACCTGCCGCGCAACATATGGCTCCGTGGGAACAGCAACCATCGCCAGCCGCGCAGGGCAGAGCGCCCTGGGAGGCGGGAGCGTCCAACGCTACGCCCGCGCCTTGGGCCATGCCAGAAAGCGGCACACCATCCCCTTGGGGCGCGCCGCCCCAACAGCAGGGCGCACCAGTGGCGCCGGGTGGGTGGAACATGGAGCCAGCCACACCGCAGCAGGAGCAGCCGTGGAACGTGCCAGCCGCCAATCGCGATTGGGGCGCGCCACAGGGCAGCGGCGGATACGATGCCGCGGCGTTCGCTGACGCGGATAAGACACGCATCGCGCGTCCAGCGGGGCCGCAGCGCGCCAGCGTGCTGGTGATTCGCAAAGGCAAGGAGCCTGGCCGCATTTTCGAGATTGTCAAAGATGTGATGACTATTGGGCGTAGCCGCGAAAGCGATATCTTCCTCGAAGACCTTGCGGTTTCGCGCACGCATACGATTGTGGAGCGCGATCCCTCGGGCCGGTTTATCGTGCGCGACAAAGAGAGCGCCAACGGCACCTACGTGAACGGGCAGCGCATCACTGAGCACGTGCTGGAGGAAGGCGACGAAGTCCAGGTCGGACAAACGGTGCTGGCATTCGTCCGTCGCTAGTATCGAGGCGTGTGCCGGTGTGCCTGTTGGGTTGGTTCTGGACGGACAGATAGGGCGGAGCGAAAGACGGTGGGCGTGGTACGCGATGACCTGTTAGGCGCGACTTTGGGACGCTGTGTCATTGAGTCCATGCTCGGTGAAGGCGGCATGGCGCGTGTCTACCGCGCCCGCCAGGAACATCTCGACCGTACGGTGGCCATCAAAGTGCTACCGCCCTACTATGCGTCCGATCCTGCTTTTGTCGAGCGTTTCAAGCTCGAAGCCCGGGCGCTGGCTCAACTGACGCATCCCAACATCGTAACCGTCCACGATGCAGGCGAGGACGCTGGCCTCCTCTTCATCGTGATGGAATTCGTGAATGGCGGCACACTGAGACAGCGCATGTCGAGTCCGATGGCGGTGCAAGATGTCACCCGCATCATCCGTGAGGTCGCCAGTGCCCTGGAATACGCGCACTCGAAAGGCATTGTGCATCGTGACGTCAAACCGGTAAACGTCCTGATGGACACTTCCGGCCGCGCGGTCCTCAGTGACTTTGGCATTGCCAAGGTGCTGGCGACATCAGCCGTCGTGACGCGATCCGGCGCGGGCGTGGGTACACCGGAATACATGTCGCCCGAGCAGTGCCGCGGCACGACCGTAGACGCGCGCACGGATATCTATGCACTCGGCGTCATGCTCTATGAGATGCTTACCGGGCATACCCCATTCGAGGCGGATAACTACACCGCGCTCGCGCACTCGCATATCTATGAGCCAGTGCCGCCACCTTCACGATATAATCCGCGCATTTCGCCAGCCGTGCAGGCGGTCATCATGAAAGCGCTCGAAAAGGACCCTTCCGAGCGCTTCCAGCACGCGAATGATATGGCCGCGACGTTTGAAATGGCAGCAGCCGCACAGGCGCCCATCCGGACGATCACCGCGCGCCACGCGGCAGCGGCGGCTCCGGAATCTCCGGCGCAACGCGCGCCCGAGATTGCCTGTCCCGCGTGCGGAAGGACCAACGACGCGCGCCAGCGCTTCTGCTCGGGCTGCGGCGCATCGCTTGCCACTGGAAAAGTACCAGCGGCGCAGGCGCACTATTCACAGGCGACGGGAAGCTGGACAATGTGCCCGAATTGCCACAGCCCGAACAGTCCCATCAATCGCTTTTGCACGGCGTGTGGCACGAGCCTGCTGGTTGGCGTCTCTGGATCGACGTGTCGTATGTGCGGCACTCGCAACGCCGCGGGGATACGCTTCTGTACGCAATGCGGCAGCCCTCTCAAGTGAAGGTATGGTAGTTCTGCAACAGGAGAGCGCCCATGGGGCAGCGGTTCTCCTTTTCCGCGCATGAGGAGCAAAGCGATCCCCCGGCACAGCCCGCCGCTCTGGACGGATGGATCCTCAGTACAGTGGGGCGCGCCGTCGTGGTGGCGATGCTCCATCAGGAGGGCGCTGAATCGGCCAGCTTTGCGCATCTGGCGGAGGCTCTCGCCAGATATGCTGCATTTCGTGTAGGCGTCGAGCGGCTGTCTCCCGGCGCGGACCTTCGTGCCTCAGTGCGCAAGATAGTCAGCCTGGCTCCTGATATTGTGCTTCTTTGTGATGAATTACATCTGAATTACCAGCCAGACAACGCCTGGAGTGTGCGCGCGCTCCGCATGGCCGACGAAGAGGGTATGCACTTGCTCACCTTCGTCGCACTGGTTGGTACGGGTATCGAGCGCAACGCGGCGCGTCGAATGGGCTTCGAGTACGGGTTTGACCTGGGACAGGATCCCTCATGCATCGCGCGTGTGCTCGCGAGAGAAGCCGCGGCCCGCGAAGCTGCGCGGCGGTATGGGAGCAGCCCGCCCTGCTATCTGTAATCGGCAGGCTCCGCGGGCGCATCGGAAGCAATCATCCGCTCGCGAATGCGTGAGATCGCACGTTCCGTCACATCCAGATCCGCTTGAATGCCTGCCTGCTTATACTCGCGGACCAGAAGCTGATATTCGAGCAAATGAGGTCGTCTCGTGGGGCGCCGCCCGAACTCTCGCTCGACCCACTCCATGTGCGCCAGTTGTTGCCGCAGGGTGGCACGATGTCGCTCGAGATGCCTGAGCGCCAGCTCATCCGTGATCTGGCCACAGAAAAACAGTTTGGTGAGAAATTCGTCCTTGGTGAACCGCTCTGGCACTGGTTCCATCAACCAGCGCTCAAGTTCCTCGCGACCGCTTTCCGTAAGACTATAGACCCGCCGATTTGGTCGTGCTTCCTGGTACACGACTTCTGACGTGACGAATCCTGATGCTGCCAGGGACTTCAGCGTGCTGTAGATCTGGCTGTTGCCCGCGTTCCAGTAGGTAGCAAGGGAACGGTCGAATGCGCGCTTGATATCATAGCCCGTCATTGCATGCGCGCCGAGCAAGCCAAGGATAATGAAGCGGAGGGTGCTGCGCGAACTTTCCCCATCCCGCGTAGGAACGTCGGAACGCTGCTGCGTCGATTCGGTGCTGTCAGCGCGCTCAACGTGTCCACGGCGCCTGTCCATCGACATACGGTATACGTTCTCCTCTGCGGTGACTGATCTTCAAGCCATCATATCACCGGATAGGAGTATTCCAGGTGAGGAGTAGGTGAGCCGGTGCGTTATGCCGCGTCGATAGAGCCGTTCTTCTGATCCTCGACGTCCTCTATGCGCTCCGGTTCCACGTCAACCTCGACGTTGAGCGCGCGCTCCAGGCGTACTCGCTGGTGAGCGCGCTCGCGCCGCAGGGTATCCCACAGAAAATCGACTTCGACGCCAATGGCGCGTATGCGGCGCGCGTTCGCTGGCGCGAGAAATGGGTGGGCAGCGGATTGCGCATAGAGTTTCTGTCGCTCAGCGGTAAGTTGCTGAATGCGCGCAAGCGTTGACGTTCTGGAGAGTGCGCCAAGCGTGTGCTCGACAACGAGTTCTTCCACGGTCGAGAGACTCGTGCGTTTACCCCGATTACTCATCTGTAACTCCTCATCTGGTGGTGTATGTCTGCCAGTTGCAGCTTGCTTTTGCAGATTCGCATGTTAAGACGCAGCGTGTTCGTTCCAGCCACAGCCATGGCCATCTCATCCCCTAGGTGGTACTGCGTGTGTGCCCCTGAAGTCGTCAGCGCACACCAGTGGTCAAAAAATCAATAATATCAATTGTGTGATTGACTTTTATTACCTTTGAGCGTATACAGATTAAGGAAATGCATTTCCCGGGTACAGGGAGAGGTGCGGTGGATACCTATAGTATTTCTGGCGCGTGTCCGGTTTGCGCTGAAACCATGTATATCTCGCGGCTGACCTGTCCGCATTGCGGGAGCAGTCTGGAAGGCGTTTTTGAGGTGCGGCCTTCGAGCTCTGCTGACGCGGGTCATTTTGGCAGGCTTGCTCGCCTCGATTCATCTCAGCTTGAGTTCGTTGAAGTGTTTCTTCGCTGTCGTGGGGTCATCAAGAACGTTGAGGACATGCTTGGCATTTCATACCCGACGGTAAAGGCACGGCTGGCGGAGGTGCTCGAAACAATGGGACTCGCTTCTGATGACGGCTCGCCGGTGGCTGAATCGCGCAGGGCAAGACGCGAGATTCTCGCCGATCTTTCCGCGGGGCGTATCTCGATTGACGAAGCACATCAACTCCTCGCACAGACTCAGATCGCCGATGCGGCAGAGTCGCATCTTCCCGACGTTCGTGAGTAAAACGGCAGGAGAGTTCGTATGGAACACACAGATGAGACACCGGCGGCCACATCTCCGCCTCAGCCCGATATGACGAACGATGTACAGCGCGAACAGACAGCAGGAGGGCTGCGCGCTCTCATCGAGATCGATGTCGCGGATGGGCGCCTGGTGATCACCGGACGTGCGGATCAGACCATGCTTCTTGGTGTCGACGACACATCGGCACAGGTGCGCCAGGGTGAACATGGCCTGCTGCGATTCGCGCGAGTGCCGGATGGCGCGGAATTGCATGTCACACGCGGAACGGATATCGTCGTGCACCGCGTGTATGGTGATCTGAGCGCGCGCAACATTGATGGCGCGCTGGCTGCCCATCACGTCAACGGAGATGTTCATGCCATTCAGGTCGCGGCGCTCGATTTGTCGTACATCCGAGGAGATACGCGGATCGCTGAGTCTGGCGCGGCGCAGATAGGCAGTACCGAAGGCGACGTCGAGCTTGAAAATCTTGGCTCAACTCCCAGCCTCGGACACGTTGGCGGCCGGTTGAAAGCGGTCGGGCTGCCCGGGCTGCATGTACGTGATGCCATAACTGGCGATGTCGTGCTGAAGCAGTGTGGTGAAGTGTTGATCGTTGGCTCGATAGGAGGGGACCTGCGCGCCGATGGAGCCGTGGTAACGGTGAGGTCGAGCGCCGTCGAGGGAGACGTCCGCGTTCCCTTGTTACGCGGCGCGACCATAGCCGCAGTAGGCGGCGACGTGACCATCGGGCGTGCGCTGGAGCAAGTCGATATCAGCAGCGTAGGTGGGCGGGTCGCCATTGGTGAGGCGCAGAGCGCTGTGCATTTGGGCACGGTTGGTGATGAATTGCTCATCAGCCAGGCAGGTGCCGGTTTGACTGCTCGCCACGTGTACGGCGATGTCAAAGTGGCGACGTCCATCGGGCAGCATGCCACCTATGATGTGCATGCCCTGGGCGACATTACCATCCGCGTGAGCGGAGATATACACGCGCGGTTTGTCGCGCAAACCACACAAGGCGAGATACATACTCGTCTACCGCTAGCCGTCGAGCGTGGTCGTCGGCGCAATCTTGTCGGGGTGCTGGGCCGTGGCACCGCGACGGTTACCCTGCGCAGTGAGCGGGGCGATATCTTCATCGCGGCCACAGACAGCTTCGAGAAGGAGTCCGCAATGGGTGACGAGTATCGTGGTGAAGCCGACCGCAACGGAGAAAAGTCCTGGGAAGGCACGGTAGCCGGTCGCAAGTTCAAGGTGCGCTGGGACAAGGGGCCCGGCAAGGCGCGGGTTCACTTCCAGGGTCCATTCGCGGAAGAGGAGGGAGCAAATCCAACCGATTCCGCGCGCGATTTCAATTTCGAGTGGGAGCGTGGGCGAGGTGCGCGTTTCTCTGGCGAATACGAGCAGAAGCTGAACGAGCTACGTGACAAAGCGGAGAAAACAGTCCGGCGGGCCACAGAGCAGGCTCAAGAGTACGCGGAACGTGCCGCGAAGCGCGCCCGCGAGACAGACTGGGAAGCTGTTGGGCGTGAAGTGCGCACAGCGTTCGACCGGGCCATGTCTGACCTTGAGGATGCGTTCGGCCAGTTCCGCAAGGAGTGGGATACGCGCCGTCCTGGTGGGCAAAGCGCGCCTGGCGGCAGCCGGCCTTCCAATCAGGCTCAGCGCGTACGTATCGAATATGATGACCAGCCCGCGGGAACCGAGGAAGCTGCTGGCGCGCCGTCAGGCACCGAGCAGGCCGGATCCATGAGTGACGGGGAAGCGCGCCGCCGTGCCATTCTAGAACAGCTCCGCACGGGCGCGATTTCAATCGACGAGGCAGAGCGGCGGCTGGCGGAGCTGGGTTAGGACGTTCGCTCCGCTTGCCTGTCGAGTGTCTGCCGATGGCAACGAGGGGAAGTCACTATCTGACTTCCCCTTGCTCGTCCCGCTTCTCCATAAGGTCATCGGGCCGTGCTACCAGAGCGTCCCTCGCCCGAGCAGGATATACAGGATGGGGCCGATACCCCAGACAATGCATACGATGCCCCAGAGCACCTTTTCGCCAGTTGAGAGGTCCGTCCGACCCGCCAGATTGATCCACGCCAGTATTACAGCGACAGGATGCAGAATAAGCGCGACCAGGACCTCGAGCAGCAGCTTCATCTACTCTATCTCCATTTCAGTCATAGACAGTGCCAGAAGCGCCTCGCCAGCTGTGTGCCGGCGTGTAGCGTGATGCGCATGCATGCGCCAGCCCCAGACCCCATCAAGCGACGCGCCCCGGCTCATTCGCTCTATGTGTCTGCAGCAATATTCTGGCCCAATTGCGCCAGCCAGGTTCGCTTCCACCTGCTCTGTGGTACACTGCGCAGGCGGAGATCGGCACCATGCAGGGAACGCAGTCAGGTGAACAGGCAATGGCGGATAGAGTGGATGAAGCGACGCTCACTGAGCTGGTTGAAGCCGATCTGCGTGAGGGAGGCGTTCTCTCCACGACCCTCCCTGGCTATACGGAGCGCCCCGCCCAGATTGAGCTGGCACGGCGAGTGGCCGATGCGCTCGAAAGCGGCGAACATTTGATCGCCGAGGCTGGCACTGGAACCGGAAAATCCCTCGCCTACCTGCTCCCCATCGTGCGCTCGGGCAGAGTCGCGCTCATCAGTACCGCAAACAAGGCGCTACAAGAACAGCTCTTCTACAAGGATATTCCGTTTGTTCAGCAGCACGTGCGCGACTTCAGGGCAGCGCTTGTCAAGGGCATGGGCAACTATCTGTGTCTCGACCGGTTGCAGGAAGAGCAGGCCTTTCAGCGCATCGTGCAAACGCCTGCCTTCGAGCGGATGGAGCGCCTGCTGGAGGACCCCGACGGGTGGGACGGCGATCTGGATCTGCTGCCGGATACGCTTCCGGCGGAAGTACGAGCGCGTGTCAGCGCGGATAGCGACCAGTGCGCGTGGCGATCATGTCCATTTTTTGCCGATTGCTATGTACGGAAGATGCGTGAGCGCTCGCGTGATGCCCAGGTCATTGTCGTCAATCATACACTGTTGTTGCTCGATGCCGCGATGGACGGCTTTCTTTTGCCTGAACGCGACGTAATCGTCATAGATGAGGCGCACCACCTGGAAGATGAGGCGACGCGGGCATTCACGATTACCGTCACACCAGGGCGCGTGCAGAGTCTGCTGGCACAGCGTCGTCTGCGCGAACACGCCAGCGCGAAGTCCGTGCAGGAGGCAATCGACGCGGATCAGCGCACCTGGGAAGCGCTTACTGCCATTTATCCGGATACGCGGGGGAGGCAACACCTGGCTGAGCCGCTGCAGGAGGGCCTGCGGCTCGCCTCCGCGCTGGATGACGTTGCATCCAGTCTCGCCACCAACCGGCCCGATGCGGTGGACGAAAAAGAGCAGATGCTCTATGAAAAGCTTGTCAAGCGGGCGCGATCTCTGGCACACGATGTCCACGTGGTCTTCAACATGGATGGGCGCGACGAGCGCGTGTTTTACATCGAATACGAGCGCGGCAGAGGATCTGGCAGGTCGCCGCGCGCGCCGATGCCGAGTGTGTCGGCTGCCCCACTCACGGTTGCGGATTTGCTGCGCGCGAAACTTTTTGATCGCATCTCCACCGTGGCGACCTCTGCCACGATGGCTATTCGTGGGGACTTTCGCTTTTTCCGCTCCCGGGTGGGCCTCAATGACGCGCGCGAAGTCGTCCTACCGCTGGCGTTTGACTATGAGTCCAACGCGCTGCTCTATGTCCCGAGATTGCAGCGGGAACCGGCATACGGAGAGGCGAGCGGTCCGTATCTCGAAGAAATCGCGCATCATATGCGGGAACTCGTCCGCGCCTCTTCCGGTCGCGCATTCCTGCTCTTTAGCAGCCAGAGAGCGCTTGAAGCCGTTCATCGCCTGCTTCACGAGCCGTTGCTGGACGAGGGGTTCTCCCTGCTCGTGCAGGGCCGGAATCTCGGACGGGCGGAGATGATCCGGCAATTTCAGGAGCAGCCCGCCGCGGTTCTCTTCGGATTGAAGAGCTTCTGGGAGGGGGTCGATGTGCCCGGTGAAGCCCTCTCGCTCGTCGTGATCGACAAGCTGCCATTTGATCCGCCGGATGATCCCGTGCAAGAGGCTCGTGTCAATCGCATGAAAGAATCAGGAGAAAACTGGTTCGGGGATTACGTACTGCCCCAGGCAGTGCTGCGGCTCAAGCAGGGCATCGGCCGGTTACTGCGCACGCACACGGATGTCGGCGTCATGGCGATTCTGGATAAGCGCCTGTATACCAAGAGCTATGGGAGCATGGTCCTGCAATCCCTGCCACCCGCCCGACGCACGAATAGCATTGCCGATGTGCGCAGCTTCTTCGCTGACACGCGCTAGCATCACGAGCTTCGCTATGCGCGTACGCCCCCGACTACAGCTACGGCGAGTTCTGCTGTGTCGGAAATGCTGACGTCGAAGGCGACAAGCCCCAGCGCACGAGCGCGCTCCGCCGCTTTGCCATGCAGGTGAAGCTCTGGCTTGCCGCTTGCCAGCCTGACAATTTCGATCTCGCGCCAGGCTATGCCGCCAAAGCCAGTGCCCAGTGCCTTTGCGCAGGCTTCCTTGGCGGCAAAGCGGCCGGTCAGCCGTTCAACCTGGCCGCCAGCCTGTTCTCGTTCCAGGTCAGTGAAGACTCGCCGCAGAAATCGCTCGCCAAAGCGCGCGTATGTGCGCAGCAAACGGGAGCGCTCGATTAAATCGACGCCAACTACAACGCTGACCGTGCGCGCACGCTCCGGCTGTGCGTGCTCGTCATCCACTGACATATCGTGATCCATCCGCCTACTCAGTGCGCCCTGAGGTGGCGGTCTCCTGCGATGCGAGCAGTGCCAGCGGTCCTTCCGGTGTCAGATGGTGGTTGAACCGGCCATTCAGCGGCTTGCGATCTTCTCCGCGTCCGATGCCGTGATAGCGGAACCCGATACGCTTCATCTCGGCTGGCTCGTACAGGTTGCGCCCATCTACCAGAACCGGCGCCCCGAAAGTCTTGCGCATCGCGGCATAAATGTGCGCGAAATTGAGATCGCGGAATTGCTTCCATTCCGTAATTACCATCACTCCATCACAGCCCTCGGTGCACTCGTACTCGTTCTGGCAGTACCGCACGGGCCAGTCGGTACGCAGCCGCTGGGCAGTGGGCATGGCGACCGGATCGAAGACTCGCACTGACGCGCCCGCTTCGACGAGCCAGTCGATGATATCGAGTGACGGCGCTTCACGCATATCGTCTGTGTTGTCCTTGAAGGCCAGACCGAGGACCGCTATCTCCTTGCCGGTGAGATCACGCCCGAGGTCACCGAGCAGCTTCTCCACCGCGACGCGACGCTGGTCCTCGTTGATCTTCATCACGGCGTCGAGCATCTGGGGGTGCAGCCCGGCCTCATCAGCCATATGCGCCAGCGCCTTGACATCCTTCGGGAAGCAACTGCCGCCATAGCCGAGGCCGGCGTCAAGGAACGAGCGTCCGATGCGCTTGTCGAAGCCCATTCCCGCGGCCACCTCGCGCACATCCGCGCCGAGCCGGTCACATATACGGGCAATCTCGTTGATGAATGAGATTTTCGTAGCGAGGAACGCGTTGGACGCGTATTTGATCATCTCTGCTGTATAGAGATCTGTGATGATGATTGTCGTCCGCAGGGGCAGATAAAGCTCGGCTACCCGCTGCGCCGCGCTGCGGTCCGACGAGCCGAGCACAACGCGATCAGGGTAGAGGAAGTCGTGCACCGCCGAGCCTTCGCGCAGGAACTCGGGATTCGAGACGACAGACACCGATAGGGAGGGAACAGCCAAATGTTCGCGCACGATACCTGACACCAGATCGCCGCTTCCAACAGGCATCGTGCTCTTGTTGATGATGACTGCGTCTTTGCGCAGGTGCGTCGCGATGGAGCGCGCTGCGGACTCGACATATTGCATGTCGGCGCCGTTGCCACCTTCGACGGTCGGCGTATTCACAGCGATGAAGACGAAATCCACGCCATCGAGCGAAGTGATGTAGTCGGTGGAGAACCGCAGCCGGCCCGCCTCGACGTTTCGCTGTACGAGCGGCTCAAGTCCAGGCTCATAGATCGGCAGATTGCCCGCCTGAAGGTTAGCGATCTTTTCCGGAACGATATCGAGGCATGTCACGGAATTACCGAGTTCAGCCAGACACGTACCGGTCACCAGTCCCACATAGCCTGTTCCAACAACACAAATCGTCTTCATCTGGCCCTCAGCATTCAAAGGTCTATCACCTCCTGCTGCCTCCATACCTGAATATGGCCGGCCGAACGCGCATATATCCGCCCGACAGGCTCACCGCTCCGGCAGGCTGCAGTCATCATCGCGCCTTATTTCATACCAATGGTATCGAGTAACAGGTGATCTCTCACTACGATACCGGTTGTGATCAGGTTGATGCCCAATCGCAAGCCGCGCGCTATGATTTCGTCTGAACAAACGGGTTTTCCCTGGCTTCCTCCCCAATAGTTGTGCCAGGGCCGTGCCCTGGGTACACCTGCATATCCGCAGGGAGCGAATACAGCTGCGTCAGGATACTCTCATAGATGGCATCCTCATCGCCGCCTGCAAGATCGGTACGCCCGATGCCACGCCGGAAGAGCGTGTCGCCAGAGAAGGCGCAAACCTCCCCGCAGACCAGGCTGACACTTCCCGGTGTGTGTCCCGGTGTGTGCCGGACGCTCAGCCGGAGCGTTCCAACGTGCAGGATATCGCCAGCCATCATCGTCATATCAGGTGGCAGGCACCGCGCGGGCATATCGTAGCCATAGGCCCTACCCATTCCACGACTCTCCGCCTTATAGAGAAACGCGTCCTCAGGATGGGCCACGATTGGGAGCGGCTGGTGAAGTCCTTCGAGCACAGCCTCGGTGGCGCTGATATGGTCGAAGTGCCCGTGCGTATGCACGATAGCGATCACGGTCATGCCGGCTTCGCGTACCGCGCGCAGGATATTCTCCGGCTCCGCGCCGGGGTCCACAATGATCGCCTGCCGCGTCTCTGGGCACGCCACCAGGTAGCAATTCGCCTGCAACATACCTACTGGCAGGCAAACAATCTCAGGACGCGGCGAGTGCGTCACGCTCGCTGAGCTAGCTCGCTCGATCTCCATATCGATCTCCCAGCGCCACACACTGCTCGCCTCTGGACCGTGCGCTGCGACCGCAGTGTAGCATTTCACCCCACATGCATCAAGAGATTCCGCCCACTCGTCCCAGTGGCTGCTCGCGAGGCAGACAAGTGAGCGTAGCTGTAATTGACAATTGCGGTGTGTGTCCATGATAATTCCGGACGTGGAGGCACGTGTTACGCGCGGCGGACGCAGACGGAACGTTTCAGCGCATCACAGAGAATCCGCGCCTTCGCTGGCACACCACAGCGCCAGGTAGCTAGACGGCACAACCTCGCGAAACGGTGGCACGTGCCTGGAGGAAAGTTTGCATGCTCGCACCGGCAATACAAGGCCCTCAATTCACGTTCGGGTATTTCGTCCTGAATATCGATCCCATTCTCGTGCAGTTCCACAGCCTGGCAATTCACTGGTATGGCCTGGCCTATGTGGTCGCCATCTGTGTGGGTCTGATCGCCATTCTGCGCTATACGCGCAGGCTTGGCTTGTTCGAAGACCAGGTCTGGGGACTCTTTCTCTGGACGGCTATCGGCGGCCTCGTTGGTGGACGTCTCTATTTCGTTGTCCAGCAGCCTGATCTCGTTCAGAACTATCTGCTCAAGCCGATCAACATCATCAGCGTCTGGAATGGCGGGATGGCCTTCTTCGGAGCGATCTTTGTTGGCGGCGCAACGCTCTTCTTCCTCGCGCCGCGCTATGGTGTGGACCGCTTTATCGCGCTGGATGGAGGGGCGCTATTTGCCGCGGTTGGTCAGATTTTTGGCCGCTTCGGCAACATCATCAATGGGGATATTCTTGGCTACGCCGTAACGCATGGGCCAATTACGGTGCCCGCCAACGTGTGCGCGCACGCGTTCTGCGTATCCTATGTCTCCGATCCGCATATCTTGCCTTGGGCGTTCGTCTATTTGAATCCCCATAGCTTCGCGCCCCTCTCCATCCCATTCCAGCCGGCGCCAGTCTATGAGATGCTGCTCAATCTGGTCGCGCTCGCTATCCTGTGGCCGCTGCGCTTGCGCCTGCCACGCTTCAGAGCTGGACTATTCTTTGTCCTCTATGCTGCTCTCTACGCCATAACGCAGTTCACCGTGTTCTTCGCGCGCGGCTCGGAGCCGCTCACGCCGTTCCTTGGGGTCGATGTACTCAAGCAGGCGCAGTGGACCGCGGTATTCGTCTTCCTGCTGGCGCTGCCCTCGTTTGTTCTGGTTTACCGGTTCTCGCGACCCTGGCCCTACTCAGAGGCGAATCCTGTGCCGTTCTCTCCGACCAGCACGTCTATCCTTTCGCGGCAGCGACCATCCCCTCAGAAGAACCCGGCGCAGTTGGGCTCGAACGACGCGCCTTCGCATGACAACCAGGATGATGGCTCGCCATCCAATCTGCATCCGGCTGGCACCGCACCGCACACACAGGCCGATGGAAGCGAGCAGCAGAACATGCACGCGTGGCAGCCGACACGCCCCGTCGGAGGAGGCCTCCGCAATATCTTCAGCTCATCGCCCGCATGGTCTTCCTCCGAACGCCAGCGAGACTAGATCTTCGGGACGCATCAGCATCGAAGGCAAGGTGAGCGATGAGTATCCGGCGGATCCGAGAAGAGCCAGGCGCGTGCGTCTTCTGTAATCGCCACGTGCTCGAAGAAGTGCTCCTCGAAACGGAACACTTCTTTGTCCTGGCAGACCACGCGCCGCTGATCGAAGGGCACCTGCTCATTGTTCCACACGACCATCTCGCGTGCTATGGCGCGCTGCCAGCCGAGCTGGACGAAGAATTCCGCCATATCAAGCGGCTCGTGCGCGCCTTCCTGACCGATATGTATCGCCAGCCTGTCTTTTTCGAGCACGGCGTCTTTCGGCAGACCGTCTTTCACGCGCACCTTCATGCCATGCCTTTCGGCCCGGTTGACCTCGATTTGCATGGATTCATAACAGCTACAGATCAGCCAGTGACATCGCTCACAGAGGTTCGCGACTGGTACAGCACGCGGGGACCGTACTTCTATCTGGAGCGCCCGGAAGCAGAATCCACCCCGTGGCAGGCGGTGCTGTTCGCGCCTGACGAACAGCAGTATTATCGAGTGCTCGGCGCACTGCGGAACGCGACGGGAAGGCTCACGCCGTGGCTTCCGCCGCCCGTGCGTCGCGTGCAGGGGCGCGATGCGATGAAGAGAGTCGCTCGCGAATGGCGCGAGCGCGTGTCGCATGACGCATAATACGCGCGTATGGAGTTGATCCACGCGAGGCCGCGACGTAGGTCCTGCGCGTGTGGCTACATCAGACGTGTTAACAGGAGGCAACGATCAATGGCGATCACCAGGGTAGGCGTTATCGGCGGCGGATTGATGGGCAGCGGCATCGCCCAGACCATCGCCCAGGCAGGCTACGACGTGTTGCTCGCTGAAGTGAATCAGGAGCTTCTCGATAAGGGCATGCACCGCATCCACGGCGCATGGGATATGCTGGCGGGAAAGCAGCGCATCACGCCGGAGCAGGCAAGTGAATACCGCGGGCGCATACATGGCACGCTCAATCTGCAAGACTTCAGCGACCGTGATTTCGTGATCGAGGCCATCGTCGAGAACCTCGACCTGAAGAAGCCGCTCTTCAAACAGTTGGATGAGATCGTTGCGCCGGGGGTGATCATCGCCAGCAACACCTCCTCGCTGCCGATTATCGAGATGGCTGCCGTCACGTCTCGGCAGGACCGTGTGGCGGGCATGCACTTCTTCAATCCTGCCCCCGTCATGAAGCTCGTCGAGATTGTGCGTACCATTTCCACGAGCGACGAGACAGTGGAAGAACTGCGCGCCTTCGCGCAGTCCCTCGGTAAGACGCCAATCATCGCGAAGGATACTGCCGGATTCGTCGTCAATTTCCTGCTCATTCCGTACATGCTCTCCGCGATCAGGATGTACGAGAACGGGCTGGCGACCAAAGAAGATATCGACACCGGCATGAAGCTTGGCTGTGGCTATCCAATGGGGCCATTCGAGCTGCTTGATTACGTTGGCCTCGATACCACTCTCTGGGCAGCCGAGGCTATCTATAAGGAATATCCCGATCCGGCCTACGCGCCGCCGACGCTCCTGCGTCGGATGGTTCAAGCGGGGCGCTTTGGCAAGAAGAACGGCAAGGGTTTTTTCGATTACTCTGAATCACGCTAGCATGGCAGCACTAGCTCAAGAGGAGGGCAACGATGCCATTCCAGGATAGCGATATCGTCGTTCTCGGCGGCGCGCGCACCCCGTTCGGTACGTTTGTCGGCTCACTGAGGGATATCTCCGCGATTGATCTAGGGGCCATCGCCGCGCGCGAGGCCATCAAGCGTGCGGGAATCCAGCCGGCCGATGTAGATCAGGTCGTTTTGGGCAATGTTTTGCAGACGAGTAAGGACGCGATCTACTTTGCCCGTCACGTCGCGCTCAAGGCGGGCGTGCCCATCGAGGTGCCCGGGCTGACAGTGAACCGGCTCTGCGGCTCAGGATTGCAGGCAGTCGTGAGCGGTGCGCAGATGCTGATGCTGGGCGAGGGAAGCATTGCGCTGGTTGGTGGCGCCGAAAATATGACGCAGGCGCCATTCGTCATCCGCGGCGCGCGGACAGGGCTGAATCTAGGCGAGCACCAGCTCGAAGACTCGCTTTGGGAGTCACTGGTTGATAGCTACTGCGGCTGCGGCATGGCCATCACCGCCGAAAACCTCGCCGAGAAATATGGCATTGATCGCGAGGCAATCGACGCGTATGCCCTCAGAAGCCAGCAAACCGCGAAGCACGCGCAGGAGCAGGGCTGGCTGGCTGAGGAGATCGTGCCGGTTGCGGTACGCGACCGCAAAGGGCGCGAAACGCTCGTTGATCAGGATGAGGGCATCCGCGAAACCTCTCTCGAAGCGCTGGCGAAACTTCCACCACGCTTCAAGCCTGGCGGCGTGGTGACGGCAGGCAACGCCAGCGGTATCAACGATGCCGGCGCGGCGCTTGTCATCGCGACTGGCGCGGCCGCCCGTGCGCGGGGACTTACGCCGCTGGCGAGAATAGTCTCATGGGGCGTAGTGGGGGTAGATCCTTCAATCATGGGCATTGGACCGGCGCCAGCCATCCGTCAGGCGCTAAAGCGCGCCGACCTCACGCTGGAGCAGCTCGACCGTGTCGAGGTCAATGAGGCATTTGCCGCGCAGTATCTCGCAGTAGAGAAGGAGCTGGGACTCGATCGCGACAAGACAAACGTGAACGGAGGCGCGATCTCGCTTGGCCATCCGCTGGCGGCAAGCGGTGCGCGACTTGCCATCACGCTGATCCACGAGCTGCGGCGCAACCAGCTGCGTTATGGCGCCGCCTCGCTCTGCATCGGTGGCGGGCAGGGCATCGCGGCCATCTTCGAGGCGCTCTAGTGTAGGCGCGTTTTCGCTCTTCGAGCGTGCGAGCTGCTCCAGAGGGTATAGTGCCCCCTTTGGGGCAGCTTGTCGTGTCTGCTGGCGGCAAGGAGATCAATCTATGCGACTCTTCCGTTTTGGTTCGGAGGCCGGGCAGCCGATTGCTCAGTACGGCAGTGAGCGCCTGACGATGACGCGCATCGTTCGATCAGCGGGTGACGTGCGCGTTGGATGCATGTATCTCGATGCTGGCGGACTGGTGGGCTACCATCAGGCACTGACAGATCAGCTCTTTCTGGTGGTGCGCGGCGATGGCTGGGTGCGTGGGGAGTTGCCGGACCACGTCACGATCCACGAGGGCGAAGCGGCTTTCTGGCAGGATGGCGAGTGGCATGCTGCTGGCAGTGAGACCGGCATGGTGGCAATCGTCATCGAAGCCTCCCCGTTAAATCCGGAACAATTCATGCTAGAGCAAGCATGACCCTGTTTTCGGCCATTCGCGGCTGGAGGCAAGGAGAGAGAAAAGGCCCGCGGATGTCACTAGATAGGCGATTCGAGCGTCTTATCGAAAGGTGGTTCACGGGAAGGGCTATCCTGTATAGTGTCGTTTATGCCGGGAGAGGGGCAGACACGCTCATGCGCGCGGTTCTATGGGGCCGTAACCGCAAGCTAGCTGCAACTATGCCGGTTACTGAGTATGTGAAGAGCTATGTCGGGACCAACAGAATTTCCAGAGGATGAGGACAAGCAGTCACACGCGGATGGACCTTCGCCTGATTCGCAGACAGATGGTCCCGTCGAACATTCAGCCAGCGGTGACTCGGCTCAGCAGAGCGAGCCTGTAGAGCCATCACTCCCACCCGTTCCGGTGGAGCGATGGAACCTTTTCACGCCCGTCTCACGACCGCTGCCGGGCAGGTATAGCAATCATCGGCGCTACACGCGCTATCTCCGGCGGACGGCACGAATGCGCACCGTCACGCGAACGGCCACCCTCACGCGTGCCGCGTGGCTTTCGGGTTTGGCGATTCTCGTGCTGATCGTGTCGTTGCTGGCGGGCTCAGTCGTCGAAGCGGCTTCATTCTTCCGGGTCGAAGAGCCGCTGCTGGCGAATCTCCACAATCAGGTGGCATCCAAAGATAACGTACAGATATATGATCGCAATGGTAAGCTGATCTATCAGTTCGCCCAGGATGGGCTGCAACACAGCATCCCGATTTCGCAAATGCCGGTTGACATCATCAACGCGACTGTCGCGATTGAGGACCATACGTTCTGGACGAACCCTGGCATCGAGCCATCTTCCATCTTTCGCGCCGCGATTGCTGACATTCAGCATCACACCATCGTCGAGGGCGGCAGCACGATCACCCAACAGCTCATCAAGTCGCAGATTCTCGGCAGCCAGGTGGCCTACTCCCGCAAGCTGCAAGAGGTCATCCTTTCGCTGGGCATGACTGAAACGCATACCTACACCAAGCAGCAGATACTGGAGATGTATCTCAATTCGGTGGGGTATAGCGCCACGACCTACGGCATCGACGCCGCAGCGAACTACTACTTTGGCTATACGGATAACCCCGCGACGGGCGAGTCGGCTGCCCAGCAGCTTGATCTGGCGCAAGCTACGATCCTCGCTGGCGTGCCGCAGAATCCCGCGCTGAACGACCCTCTTACGAATTTCGCGTCGGCGCGCAAGCGCCAGGCGGAAGTGCTGCATGCGATGGTGCAGTACGGCTACATCACCCAGGCGCAGGCGAATCAGGCATGGGCGGAGGCCGGTTCCAAGAACTTCTTCCATCCGGCGGGGAACATCCCCAATCTGGCTCCCAATTTCGTGAATTACGTCAGGGAGCAGCTCGACGCGATGATCAACACGGGCCAGATAGGCAGCCTCGCACGCTCAGGGCTGCGTATTTACACCACGCTCGACCTGAACATTCAGGATCATATGATCGCCGCGATGAAGGAGCATCTCTTCGGCAACGACACGACTGACTTCGCCTCCCCTACCTACATTCGCTACGATAACGTGACCAACTCTGCCGGCATCATGGTCCAGAATGGTACCGGTGCGATCACCGCATACGTTGGCAGCGCAAATTACAGCCAGAACAATCAGTTCGACGTGGTCTCGCAAGGCTTCCGGAGCCCTGGTTCGTCCTTCAAACCATTTGTCTATGCGACCGCGTTCGAGAAGGGCTGGTTCCCCGCGATGACTGTCGGCGACATACCGACCTCGTTCTGGGATGCTGGTGCCGGCACGAACTACCGTCCGCTTGACTACAGCCTGAACACTGTTGCGGGTGAGGTGACGCTGCGCACTGCGCTCGACTGGTCGCTGAATATTCCAGCCGTCAAAGTCATGCAGTATGCTGGAGTTGACGCGGTACAGCAGCAGGTGAAGCGCATGGGCATCACGCAGTGGCCTTCGAGCTCGGTTTGGGGACTCTCCAGCGTGCTCGGAGCGATCGACGTCACGCCTTTAGAAATGGCGCAAGCGTACACGGTTTTCGCGAACTATGGCCAGTACATCCCGCTGCATGCGATCGATCACATCACAGACGCCAATGGCAATGTGCTGTACCAGTACCACACGCCGCAGCCAGTGCAGGTGATGGACCCGCGTATCGCTTTCCTGATCACCAGCGTTCTGAGCGATAACGCGTCGCGCTCGGGAGACTTTGGCGGCTGCAGCCCGCTCTATCTGGCCCCATATGGAGGCCCGGGCCACTATCACTACACTTTCAACGATGCCTATGGCAGCAGCCAGTGCGCGTATCTCAATTCGCACCGTTTCGTCTCTCCGCAGGCCTGGCCGGCCGCCGCCAAGACCGGCACGGCTCAGAACTTCAAGGACGACTGGACGATTGGCTATACGCGGGACTACACCGGCGCGATCTGGGTCGGCAACAACAACGACTCGCCGATGGTGAACATCGACGGCGTGAGCGGCGCGGCGCCGATCTGGTATTCGAGCATGCTCTACGCCGAGGAATCCCAGCATCTGCCGCGTCGAGCTTTCCCGGTTCCGCAGGGTGTGCATCTCGCGAACTACTGCTCGAACGGCGTTTGCACGAAAGACTGGTTTCTGGATGGCACCACGCCTCCGCAGAATATTGGTGAAGATGGCAACTCGGTTCCGTGCGTGTCGATCAATCCCAATGGCGGCTGGGATTACTCGTCAAGTTGCCAGATATTCATCAAGCACGAACCGCTGCAGAATGCGGGCGCGCCTCCAACGCAGACCAAGTATGTGGGCGGGGCATAGCGACTCGTCCTGAACATATACTTAAGAAGCTCCCGGTTTGCATGCCGGGGGCTTCGTACTTGTCCGTGATAGTGCCTGAGGCGTGGCGAGGTCACCAGTCGCGCGCTTTATCGTGCTCTTGCCTGGCATCCCGTGCTCAGCGGCTGCGAGGTTGACTCCTTGGCAGGCGTCCGCGCCGCTAGGGTGACTCCGCGATGCGACTCCGCTTCCACTGGCTACCCAGGCGAGGGGCGCTATGGCGCGTCCCTAGATGGAGCACCGGCATACAAGGGGCAGTTGTGGGCATGAAAAAAAGCCGCTTGAGCAGCGGCTTCGTGGCGGAAGGGGAGGGATTCGAACCCTCGATCGGGTTGCCCCGATAGCGGTTTAGCAAACCGCCGCACTAGACCTGACTATGCGACCCTTCCAGCGGGTGCCAAAGGGGGGACTCGAACCCCCACGCGGGTGAACCGCACAACGCCCTGAACGTTGCGTGTCTACCAATTCCACCACTTTGGCATGGCTTTACGTCTGGCGACGTAGCTATATACTACTCTACCGCAGCCCCCATGTCAATGCGCTTTTGCTCCGATTTTGCAGGGTCCATCAGGTGTCTCTGCGGGAGAGCGCGTCGCGCACATAGCGCTCAGCGCGAACCAGATCATGCGGCGTCGTGATCTTCATATTGGCGTGCTGTCCTTTTACCGTGTGCACGGCTCGTCCAGCGCGCTCCCAGGTTGAGGAGGTATCGGTTCCGTCGAAGCCGTCAGCATATGCCTGATCGTATGCTTCCAGCAGCTGCGCGGCGTTGAACGCCTGGGGTGTCTGAGCGCGCCAGAGCGTCTCCGGATCGAGTACGGCGCACATGCGGCCCTCGGCATCCAGCCGGACAATGATGTCGTCCGAGACTGGCGTCGCGAGGACAGCTCCTCCGGTGCTCCTCGCGGACTGGATGAGCGCTTCGATCTCATCCACCGTGACAAACGGCCGCGCTCCGTCGTGTATAAGTACGACGTCGATCTCTTCCTGTTCTATGCGCGACCGCAGAGCAGCGAGCGCGCACTCCTCGGATTGATGGCGTGTCGCTCCACCCGGGACGATGCCAATCACCTTCGTGGCGCCAAAGGCGTTGACGATATCCGTCTGTACATGAGCAATCTCGCCTTCCTGCGCCACGAGCAGGATACCGCTCACGCTGTCGGCATCCTGAAACGCAGCGAGTGTGTGCGCGAGCAGGGGCTTCCCCGCGATCGGCAGGAAGATCTTGTTCCCCGACATGTTCATGCGTGAACCCTGCCCTGCGCAGAGCACGACGGCCACAGCCTTGTTCGTGATGGATGGCGATAACTTGGCTGGCATGGATCTCTTTCTGAAAGTTGGTGCCTGTGGAACGATGCGCTATCTACCTGCATCGTATCATTCACCGTTTCCGCCGGTCAAAAGCTGGCGCGTGTGCGGCACCCAGCGTCTTGCAAAGCCACGGCTGACGTCCAACCCCCTAGACGCGATACAATGGGCGTGTATACGCAGATTCAGGCACGCATCGCATGATGGAGAAGATATATGGCAGATACCGCGCGCCAGCGCACACCTGGAACCTATGGGCAGACGGAGATTGAGGCGAGTGAGCTTGAGGCATGGCCTAACCCCCGCGCAGAGCGGGATTACGTAATTCACTTTGAGATTCCGGAGTTCACCTGTCTATGTCCACGCTCAGGATTTCCGGATTTCGCGACCATCGTGATTGACTACGTGCCAGATGAGTCAGTGCTTGAGCTGAAAAGCCTCAAGCTGTACATCAACAAGTACCGCAACCGGGCGCTAAGCCACGAAGCGGCCACAAACGACATCCTCGATGATCTTCTCCTGGTGCTGGCACCAAGATGGATGCGCGTCGTGGCCGAATTCAATGTGCGCGGCAACATCAAGACGACGGTGTTTGCCGAACACGCTCGGGATGGCTACCAGGGACCACGTCCCGCCTATCAGCGCCCGACATTCTTCGGGATCTGACTAGCTGTGATCGCGCTCGAACGCCCTCAGCAGCAGGCCAACAACTGGCAGCATGGCGAGCGCTCCGGCAGTGGTAGTCGCCATGAGGGCGTTTCGCTGACGAACGGTGAGCGAGTGGTCGGGCGATATCTCTCGCTGGGGTGTCGCGTAGCTCCACACCTGTTCTCGCCGCTCATCCTCATAGGGTGGTGTCAGTGTCCGCCCTCGCTCACCTCCGCCGGGTCGACTCGCCTCGCGACGTGATACAGGCTCTTGATCGGCGCGCGCTGGTGGTTCCTCCGTTGGCGGCGGCTGCGCACCGAGATCCTGCTTTGAGGGAACCGCATCCGCATGATGGTCCTGATGCTCATGCTCCAGCGCGCTCTGGAAGGTTGCCATGGCTGGCGCGCCCTTGCCGCTCTGAATATCCTCCTGGGGCGATCCCGCCGTCGGGCCCGCGGCGCCGAGCGTCGTGTTGTGCGCCTGCACCTCGTGCAGAATCGCGTTGAGCGGACCCGCGGTCTGCCGCTGCCCCAGAATCCATGAGTTGAACTCCGCTCCCAGCAGCAGGATGAAGGCGAGATAGTAGAAGAACACCAGAATGACAACAGCGAAACCCGCTGTAGATCCATAATTTGATGGTTTCAGAAAGTGGCTCACGTAGAAGGGGAAAAGCGATTCATACAGGACCAGCAAAACCGCTGCTATCAGCGTTCCCTTCCACACCTCAGTAAGACGCACAGGCCGGTTCGGCACGATGACATAGATCGCCGCGAACAGAATGAACGCGATAACCACGGACGTCGCGATGAATCCGGCCTGGATAAAAAACGCCATTACAGGATTCGCCTTGCTGAACGGCAGCGCCCGGATGATCGTCGCCGGAAGAACTGACGCGAGCAGCACGATGGGGATCAGGATGGCGTAGATCAGTAGCATGCCGATGGCCATGATGTTCTGGTGTATGGCGTCTCTACCTCGCAGCCGGAACACGATCCCAAAGCAGTTCTCAAGAGTGATGAACAGCCGTGAGCCGGTGAACAGCGCGACGACAATACCAACGATCAAGAGAACGGCAGCGCTCTGATTCAGATTGTGCGAAACCTGCGTAAACAGCGCCGAGCCACCCGGCACGGCATTCTCGATGCTCGTCTGCAGTTGTTGCTGGCCGCCGGGGGTAATGTTGCCCAGAATAAACCCGCCGATTGCCAGCAAGACGAGGAGAATCGGAAACGCGGACATGAGAAAGTTGTACGCGAGCAAGCCCGACAGGTTAAATACCCAGTCATTGTTGAGTTTGGTCCAGAATGCGATCGGTGTTTGCAGACGGTCCTTCGCGTTGCCCAGAAATCCGTGCGCCTGCCCGCTTCGCTCGGTGGATGCGCGGCTGGACGCACGATCTGGTTGGCGAGCTGCTGAAGCCATGGTATCCTCCCCAGGGGCCAAAACGTGATGAAACCTGTTCACCCTTATCTCAAGTTTTGTGCCACATTGCGACATATATGCTCCAGCCGCACCAGCGGGGTTACGGCGAACCGTGTGCAGCGTTTCACCAGTGAGAAGCAAGCGATTGGTACATGAGCCGCCCTGGAAAGGCCCAAGATCCATGCCAGCAGATGAGCAGGAGCCGCCCCCATCCGAGAGCACATATTCTTCAGCGGACGATGCCACGGGACGGTTCGCGCGGTCTCTCATCGCCCAGCCGGACGGCCCGCGGTATCCGCGCGCGGTGTCGTATGGTGAGCCAGAGCAGTTTCCGCTGAGCACAGCGTCTGGTGACGATCCTGATCTCCCCTACTGGCTGGCGTTGAATCGCGTGCGCGGCATTGGTCCTGCGCGCTTCCGGATGCTGCTGGATGCTTATGGCACGGCCGAGGGAGCATGGAATGACACCCCGATGGGCTGGCAGGCAGCAGGTATTGATTTGCGGACCGCATCGGCATTCGAGAGCCAGAGACGACAGATCGTGCCTGCCGCTGAGCTGGAGCGACTCATCCGCCTGCGCGTCCAGGGGATCCGCTTCATCGACGACGCCTATCCCCAGTTGCTGCGTGAGATTTCGCTGCCGCCCGTCATTCTCTATGTGCGCGGCACGCTCATGCCATCCGATGATCTGGCGATAGCGGTCGTAGGCACGCGGCGTGCCTCGACATATGGACGCCAGGTGACTGAACGGCTGGTTGCGGACCTGGCTGGCCAGGGCATCACTATTGTCAGCGGGCTGGCGCGCGGCATCGACACGACGGCGCATCAAGCCGCGCTCAACGCTGGGGGCAGAACTATCGCCGTGCAGGGCTGTGGACCTGATCTCGTCTACCCGCCTGAGAATGCGCGGCTCGCGGCGCGCATTGTGGAGCAGGGTGCCGTCGTCACGGAGTTTGCGCCGGGAACGCAGCCGGAAGCGGGCAATTTCCCTGCGCGGAACCGGCTCATCAGCGGCATGTCGCTTGGGGTACTCGTCGCTGAGGCACCCGAAGATAGCGGAGCGTTGATTACGACCAGGTTCGCTGCCGAGCAAGGGCGCGACGTCTTTGCGGTTCCCGGCAATATCTTCAACCGGTCGAGTGAGGGCGCGAACCGGCTCATCCAGGATGGCGCGCGGCTGGTGATGGAGGCTTCGGATATTCTCTCAGAGCTCAATCTGCACATGGTGCCGCAACAGCTGGAGATGCGCGAGCTGCTTCCGGAGAACGATGGAGAAGCGCGTCTGCTCGGCATCTTGCGCGCGGCAAGTGCTCCGCTCCATATCGACGAGATCTGCCGCGCCGCCACGCTGCCGGTGGCGGAGGTGTCGAGCGCGCTCGTGATGATGGAGCTGAAGGGTCTCATTCGATCTGTCGGCTCGATGACCTATGCCTCCATGTAACGGTCAGAACGGGACAGCGCTAGCTGGCGCGCTATACTGAAGGGAAGTATCCGGAGGATGGAGGCTGGCATGTTTGTTGTCGATGCGCACGAAGATATCGCGCTCAATGCATTATGCTTTGATCGTGACGTGCGCTATTCTCTCGCGCGCATCCGTGAGCTGGAAGCCGCGCGCGTTGCCGCTGGCTGTTGCGCGCCCGGCTGGACGCCTGAAACCGCGCTGGTGAGTGTGCGCGAACATCAGCGGGGTGGCATAGGCCTGGTCTTCGCGACCGTCTTTACGCTGCCGCGCCCGCAGGATGAGATGACCGCCGATGCCGAGGCGCAGATCGGCTACTATCACGATCTGGCGGATACTGATTCCTCGGTGAAACTCGTGGGGTCGCGCGCCTCCCTCCGGACATTCCAGCGCGACTGGTCGCATGCTAGGAACGCTGGTGAGCGCCCGGTCGGGCTCGTGCTCTTGCTTGAAGGTGCGGATTCCTTGCCCACTCCTGATGTTCTACCTCATTGGCAGGAGCGTGGCCTGCGCATTGTCGGGCCAGCGTGGCAGGCCACGAAATATGCCGGAGGCACCGGCCATCCCGGACCGCTTACTCCGGCCGGAAGAGCGTTGTTGCGCCAGATGGACGCGCTGAACATGATTCTGGACACGAGCCATCTCGCCGAGGAGAGCTTCTGGCAGGCGCTGGAATCGTTCGATGGACCCGTGATCGCGAGCCATTCGAATTGCAGGGCGCTTGTCTCCGGTGATCGTCACCTGAGCGATGCGATGATCCGCGCGCTTGCGGAGCGGGATGCTGTGATCGGCATGGTGCTCGCCAACGCGTTTATCGTGCCGGGCTGGGAACTGGGCCAGCCCGTTACGCTCGATGACGTCATCCGTCACGTTGACCACGTGTGCCAGATCACCGGCTCGTCGCGGCACTGCGGCATCGGCAGCGACTTTGATGGCGGGTTCGGCATCGAATCCACGCCAGACGCCTTTGAGTCAGTCGCTGATTTACCCCTGCTGGCGGATGCGCTGGCGCGACATGGATACAGCGAGGCTGACATCGAGGGTATCATGGGCGGCAACTGGCTGCGCTTCCTGGCCGCCGCGCTGCCGCCAGAGTAGGCCCATCGACACCTCAGCCAGACCTGCTCACGCATAGGAGAGTTCCACTCGTCTGCAACTGATCCTTCCTATGCTGCGTACCTCCCCCAAGGTGGAGGTTGTGAACGAGAAAAGGCGGAGGAGAAGCGCATGTACGATAGAGACAGATTCGATAAGTTTACGGAGCGGGCTCGGCGGGTTCTGAGCCTCGCGCAGGAAGAAGCACAACGCTTCAACCATGATTACATCGGCACCGAGCATCTGCTGCTTGGCCTCCTGCGCGAGCGCGATGGGGTAGCCGCGCGGGTGTTGGAAAGCCTTGGCGTTGAGTTGAACGCTGCGCGCGATGCCGTTGATTCCGCAATCGGGCGTGGCGATCTCCCCGTACGGGGAGATCTCAGGTTGACTCCGCGCACGATGTATGTTCTGGATCTCGCGGTGGATGAGGCGCGCCGACTGAACCACCATTACATCGGTACAGAGCATCTGCTCCTCGGGCTGGTGCGCGAGGGCGAGGGCATTGCCGCCGGAGTGCTGGAGAGCCTTGGCGTCAAGCTAGAGAACGTGCGGCGGACGGTCGAGCTGACACTAGGATATGGCACACCACTGGCCCCTCTTGCCGGCGCGCTGCAGACTCTGCAGAACGAAGCCCGCAGCGCGTTTACGCGCGACGCGGATGCGACAACACGCATTCTCAATAAGGCCATCCAGGATCTGCGCGACGTGCCCGGCGCTGCTGGTCAGTGACTGGTCGACTGTCGCGCGGCACGCTCAGCGCGGGGTCGCCGCGTCGACAGCAGCTTTACCGGCATTCTGCAAGACGATATCATCGAGCGGGGCGTTGATGAGCCCGGCGCGCGCGTCGCGGAAGAGCTGTTCCAAACGCATCGTCCGCTGGAGGCCCGCGCCGCCGACGATGCGCAGCGCCAGATCAGTCACTTGCACGGCGTTATTCGTGCAGGTGGATTTCACCAGCCCGCCCTGAGGGCGCAGGGCCGCGTGTCGTTCGGGATGTCGCTCCCAGTCGGCGGCCAGTCCGATGAGCAGACGGTGTGAGGTGAGCAGCAGCGATTCGATCTTGCCCAGCTTGAGGCGGACGGTAGGAATCTCGCCGATAGGCTTGCCCAGCGCGGTCGGTGTGCGTGTCGCGGCGAAATCGGCGGCGAGATCGCGGGCAGCGGTCGCCAGGCCCGTATAGACAGCGGAAAGCGTAATGGCTCCCCACGGTAGCCCAAGCGCGCCTCGCGGATCTGGAGTTCCTGGGGCACGCGCATCGAGCAGGGCATTATTGCCTACGCGAGCGTCTTCCATCACGAGGTCGTGGCTGCCGCTCGCGCGCAGTGCCATTGCGTCCCAGGTCTCTTCGATGCGCACTCCGGCGGCGTCTCCGGGCACGAGGAACGTGCCAAGTTGAGGTTCTTTCCCATCGATCTCGAGAGTTGCCAGCACGAGAAAGTAGCGCAACCCCGGCGCTCCAGTCGTGTAGATCTTGCGGCCAGTGATGCTCCAGCCATCCGCGCGCTTCCGCGCGGTCGTCTCAGGAAGCCCACCATGACTAGGGCTGCCAAGCCTTGGCTCGGCCTGTGCCGCATTGATCATCGCGCCCTGCTCCACCACGTCACGGCAGAGCGCGCGCACGGCGTCTGGCCACAGCTTGCCTTCGACCATCTGCCCGATGTTGCTCAGATGCATGCCGAGCGCGAGCGCGGTCGAAGCGTCGCCCCACGCGATCTGCTCCAGCACGAGCGCATAATCCAGCTCATGCGCGCCCTTGCCGCCCCATTCTTCCGGCACGGTCAGGGAGAGCAAGCCAGCATCTCGCAGGTCGGCAAAGTTCTCGAAGGGGAATGAGCCGTCGCGGTCATGGGCTTCGGCCCGTTCCGCGAAGCGCTCGGCAAGGCCGCGAGCGGTGGCCACAAGTTCTCGCTGGTGATCTGAAAGGGAAATATAGGCGTCCAAATTCATGCGCTGGTACCACAATCCTGCTCTAACTCAACCTATCGACTCTGTCCATTGTACTCGTTGCCTTCCACACGAACCATCCGCCCTGATTGCGTCTCCATCGCTAGCCACTCTGGGCCAGACCCATTCTGGCCACCGACCACCTACCGGCCCGCTTGAATTCTGATACGGTGCTCATGGAACATTCCAGCACAGCGCCCGCTTGTCGCGTGCCAAGCGTATAGTCTGCCATACTTGCATCACGTGAAGCTGACTCCGCGCTTGAGCATCAAGAGAGAGGTGTGTGGATGCAGGACGATGTGCGCAATCCGGAGAAGAGCACGGCAAAAACCACGCGAGCGCCGGGCACCCGCAAGTTGCCGGCGATCTCGACCATGAGTGAGCCTGTGCCCGCGATCAAGCCGGCGCGGAGAGATACCGCGAAACGCGCCGCCATCTCTGGAGCGTCCGCCGATCTCGTGCAGGTGGATTCAGAAGCTGAAGACACCCGGTTGATGCCTCACCGGCCGGAGCGCACCACGTCACATGCGCGTCAACTGACGGTACGCGACACCATGACCGTTCAGAAGGCTACGATGCTCCTCAATGCGGTGCAGGTCGAGGACGATAAGGCACTCATGGTGCTTGAGCCGGTGACGGCTGATCTGACGCCTAGCGAGGTTGTCAAGCCGGTCACGGTGGTGCCAGCGGGCCGCATTCCCGCGAAGCTCGGCAGACTTGTCCCGAAGCGCAAGGGGCATCCTCTGGCGATGGCTGCCGTCTGGGTCGCATCACTGTCGCTGATTGTAGCGGTACTCAGCGCTGTATCCCCTGTTGCCGGGCACGTCCTGGATTCCGTTTTTGTTCCCCGCGGCGCGCAGGTTACCCAGAATAGCGCGATGCCTACTGGGCCGTGGTCCTCGACCAGTGGAGCGGCAATGATTCTTGGCGTAGGTGGCGGGGCTGGACCGGGTGTCACAGCGCCTGGCACGGCTGGACTGGCTATCGTGCGTAAGAGCGTCGCGCCAGCGCCTGTTTATTCCGGTGTGCCGACTTCCACGGGAGGCATCTCGCCCGCGCCGGTATCCCCGTGGCCACCGAGCGATCCGTTCATGTTTGTGCCGGGGCACTATTCGTTCGCCGTAAGCCCCAATGGCTACTACTCCGTCGCCTTCGGGCAGTGCACGTGGTGGGCGCAGTACAAGCGGCAGGATGAAAACCTGACGAGCATGGGTAATGCGCTCGACTGGGCGTCCAGCGCGGCCGCGCGTGGGTTGCGTGTCGGGACGGTGCCCGCGGTTGGGGCCACAGTAGTTTTCCAGCCGGGCGTGCAGGGCGCGAGCGGCGCCGGGCATGTGGCCCATGTTGAGGCAGTCTATCCCGATGGCTGGTTCCTGGTCTCCGAGATGAACTTCTATTGGAACGGTGGCGGCTGGGGTCGCGTGGACTATCGGTTCGCCCACACCGGCTGGGGCGTGGCGTTCATCTACTAGAAGTTGTGTGCGCGCGCCGCGCACTCTGGCGCGGCGCGCACGCCGTTGTCATGCCATTGATGCTACTGTGTCATGGCTTGGCATATCTCAGCGCATCTGCCGTGAACCACGTGGCATTGCTCCTTTCCCCTCAACGGCTGCCGGGCGCCCCATACATGGGCACCTCATCTGATTTGTTCCTCGCGTGCAACTCCGTGATAGCTGATGGAGTCGCCCGCTTATCTCAGCTAGACAAATAGCGCTGCCCGTCGCTACAATGTGTGCTGCACAGGCAGTCTCTCCCACGGATCGTGCGTTACGTGGAGGCGCCGATCTCTGCGCTCTCTGCGCCGTCCGTACGCTTCATCACTACACGAAAGGCCGGTTGCAGTCATGGGTGAACAGCACGCCGAGGCAATGGAGCTGAAGCGAACGCCACTTTTTCCGAGGCATCAACAGCTTGGCGCACGGCTGGTCGAGTTTAGTGGATGGGAAATGCCGGTTCAGTATACAGGCATCATCCAGGAACATCGCGCCGTGCGCGAGCACGTCGGCCTGTTCGATGTTTCGCATATGGGAGAGTTTCGCGTTGAGGGCGAGGGCGCGCTCGGTTTCCTGCAATATCTGGTGCCAAATGACGTTTCCCGCCTTGTGGATGGGCAGGCACTGTATACTCAGCTCTTGCGTCCGGATGGCGGGACGCTCGATGACCTGTTGATCTATCGCTTCTCGGTTGATCGGTACATGACAGTGGTCAACGCAGGCACCACCGACAAGGACTGGAAGTGGATGAACGACCAGTTGGATAATCGGCGGGGAGTCACGCTGACCAACGTTTCGGATGAGACGGGGTTGATCGCGGTGCAAGGGCCGCTGGCGGAGCAGGTGCTCCAGCCGCTCACCGATACGCCGCTGGCGGAGATAGGATATTACCACTTCCGCGAGGGCACTGTCGCCGGCAAAGCCTGTATTATCTCACGAACGGGATACACCGGTGAAGATGGCTTTGAGCTGTACTGCTCATCGAGTGATGTTGTACCGCTGTGGGATACGGTGCTGGAAGCCGGTCAGTCTGCTGGCATCCAGCCAGCCGGACTTGGCGCGCGCGATACGCTGCGTCTGGAGGCCGGTTACTGCCTCTACGGCCACGAGTTGACGGAAGACATCACACCCCTGGAAGCCGGGCTGGGCTGGAGCGTAAAGCTGAAGAAGCCCGCTGATTTCATCGGGCGTGCCGCTTTGGAAGAGCAGAAGCGATCCGGCCTGCGGCGCAAGCTGGTCGGACTCGCCATCAAGGATCGTGCCATTCCGCGCGCAGGCTACGCGCTCTTGCGCGAGGGAACGCCGGTAGGCATAGTAACGAGCGGCACAATGTGCCCGACGCTTGAGCGGCCAGCCGCGCTGGGGTACGTTACGCCTGATATGGCCGTGCCGGGTACGCCCATCACCATTGATATTCGTGGCCGGATGGTTGACGCGGAGATTGCCGCGCTGCCGTTTTACAAGCGCGAACGATAACATAACCTTGACTCATACCGAAGAACCGGGCGCGGAGATCGCTGCCTGGCGAGCGGTGTACCGATGCTTCGCTGGCTAGAGAGGTTTGTTCAACCATGGCAAGCTCTAATCAACCCCAAGGCGTCAAGTTCGCGGAAACGCACGAGTGGGTGCGTGTAGATGGAGATGAAGCGTATATCGGCATCTCGAATTACGCGCAGCGTGAGCTGGGTGAGATCGTCTATGTCAATGTCGAAGGCGACGCTGGCCGCCATTTCGCGGCGGGCGAGAAGTTCGGCGAGATCGATTCAGTCAAGTCGACATCCGAGCTATTCGTCCCTGTGAGCGGAGATCTCGTTCGTGTCAATGAGACGCTGCAAGACCATCCGGAAAAGGTGAACGACGATCCCTATGGGGACGGCTGGATGATCGTCCTGCGCATGAGCGATCCATCCGAGCTGGAGAAGCTGATGGATGCGGGCGCATACGCGAGCTTTGCGGGTGAGTAGGAGGGCGAGGCACCAGCGACACCACGCGGGCGCACGCTCTGGCATATACTGTCTAGCTGGGAGATACCTTCCTTCCAGTTCAATCTGTGTATAGGCACACCGTCGTGCCATCTGGGTGTACGAGGATAGCGCGCTATGACCTACGTCCCGAACACCGCCACCGAGCAACATGAAATGCTGCGCGCGGTGGGGGCCGAGAAAATTGAAGACCTGCTGACTGCCATCCCTGAGCAGATTCGGCTTACCAAGCTGCTTGATCTGCCGCCAGCGCTTTCAGAGCCGGAGATCCGCCGGCTGATGACGCGTCTCTCTGAGCGCAACGTCGATCTGAGCCACGCCATTTCGTTTCTTGGCGCTGGCAGCTATGACCACTACGTTCCGAGCGTGGTGCCGCATCTGGTGAAGCGGTCAGAATTCTACACCTCGTACACGCCCTACCAGCCGGAAGTGAGCCAGGGCATGCTTCAGGCGATGTACGAATACCAGACGATGATTTGCCAGATCACGGGTATGGACGTCGCCAACGCCTCGCTCTACGATGGATCGACCGGTGTGGTCGAGGCCGCCTTACTAGCTGTGGGACCACGCGATACTGGCGAGGTGCTGGTCTCGCGGGCGCTGGACCCACAGTACCGCGCGACGTTGCAGACATACGCCGATGTGCGCGGGTTCACTGTGCGTGAGATCGCGCTGGAAGATGGCGCCACCTCGGCGAGCGCGCTCGAAGCCGCATTGACACCGGAGACGCGAGCCGTGGTCATCCAGCATCCGAACTTCTTCGGCACACTGGAAGACGTGCATACGCTCGAACAGATCATTCATCGCTCCGGTGCGATCTTCGTACTGGCGTTCTCCGAGCCGGTGTCGCTCGCGGTGCTGGCACCTCCCGGGGACTACGGCGCGGATATCGTCGTAGGCGAAGGGCAGACCCTCGGTAGTCCCTTAGGGTATGGTGGACCGGCGCTAGGTATTTTCGCCTCGCGCTCGCAATATTTGCGTCAGCTGCCTGGCAGGCTCGTCGGCAAGACGGTCGATAATCGCGGGCAGACGGGCTATGTGTTGACGCTGCAAACGCGCGAACAGCACATTCGCCGTGAGCGTGCGACGTCGAATATCTGCACGAATCAGGCACTGCTGGCGCTGGCTGCGACGGTGTATCTCGCGACGATGGGCAAAGAAGGCTTCCGGCAGGTGGGCGAGCAGTGCCTGCAAAAGGCGCACTACGCGCAGGAGCGCATCACCGCGCTGCCCGGCTTCGCGCCGCTCTTCAGCCGTCCCTTCTTCGATGAGTTCGCGGTGACCACGCCTGTGCCCGCCGCCGCCCTCAATGCCGCGCTGCGGCAGCGAGGCATCATCGGCGGCTACGACCTGGGCCTGGATTATCCTGAATATGACAACGCCGTGCTGTTCTGCGTGACGGAAAGCCGGACACGCGCCGACATAGATGAGCTGGTCGCGGCGCTAGAAGAGATTGCGGGCGAGACACATGAGCACTGAGTCACTTATCTTCGAGAAGGGGGCTCCCGGGCGCACCGCTGCCGAGCTGCCCGCGCTGGATGTGCCCGCGCGCGCACTTTCGGAGCTTGTGCCGTCCGCTCTGCTGCGAACTGAGCCGGCACCTCTGCCAGAGGTCAGCGAGATCGAAGTGGTGCGCCACTATACCCATCTTTCGCAGCGCAACTTCAGCGTCGATAGCGGGTTTTACCCGCTTGGATCGTGCACCATGAAGTACAACCCCAAGCTGAATGAAGATATGGCCGCCCTCCCCGGATTTGCCGCTCTTCATCCGCTGCAGGATGCCAGTCAGGTGCAGGGTGCGCTTCAGTTGCTGTATGACCTTGAGAGCTATCTCTGCGAGATTTCGGGGATGAAGCGCGTTACGCTCCAGCCGTCCGCTGGCGCGCATGGTGAGATCACCGGCCTGATGATCATCAAGGCATATCACCGTAACCGCAATGAGCAGCATCGCAACGTGGTTCTCATCCCTGACGGCGCGCACGGTACTAATCCGGCGAGCGCCTCGCTGGCCGGCTATCAGACGGCCGAGTTGAAGTCAGACGCGCGTGGTGGTGTGGACGTGCATCATCTGGAGCAGGTGCTCGCGCAGCACGAGGGCAAGATTGCCGCGCTGATGATGACCAATCCGAACACGCTGGGTGTCTTCGATGAGAATATCATCGAGATTGCCCGGCGCGTGCACGATGCCGGTGGCCAGCTCTACTATGATGGCGCGAACGCCAACGCCATCATGGGCATCGCCCGGCCTGGCGACATGGGCTTCGATGTCGTCCACTTCAATCTCCACAAGACGACGAGCACGCCGCACGGTGGTGGCGGTCCGGGGTCGGGTCCAGTTGGTGTCGCGGAGCATCTGGTGCCGTTCATCCCTGGCCCGCTGCCCGCGCGCGATGCCAATGGCGTCTACTCCTGGCAGGATGCCGGACCGCTGTCAATTGGGCGGGTGCGCGCGAACTGGGGGAACTTCCTCGTCCTGGTGCGCGCGTTTACGTACATTCGCTTCAACGGACCCGATGGATTGCGGCATGTCAGCGAGAGCGCCGTGTTGAACGCCAACTATGTCATGCGCGCGCTTCAGGATGTGTACGAACTGCCCTATGACCGGACTTGCATGCATGAATTCGTAGTCTCCGCCAATCGGCAGAAGCGCCATGGCGTTCACGCGCTAGATATTGGCAAGCGATTGCTGGATTTCGGCATTCACGCGCCGACAACGTACTTTCCGCTGATCGTGCCGGAAGCGTTGATGATTGAGCCGACAGAGACCGAAACCCGGGAAACGCTCGATAACTTCATTGCGGTCATGCGGCAGATCGCGGAAGAAGCGGAGAACAACCCGCAGGTCGTGCTGGATGCGCCGCACGATAGCCCTGTCGGTCGACTCGATCAGACGCTGGCCGCGCGAAAGCCCGACCTGCGCTGGCAGCCGGCAGTGACCAACGACTAGCACAACCAGCGGGACACTTGCAGAAATCTGTCCGTCGTTTTCCGCCGCCAGGGCAACGCCTTGACGCGTCGAATGGTGGGCAGTTATACTCCCAGCATTGTCATGAGGGCACGTAAGCCTTCCGGATTGGTCTCACCCGCACAGAAAGGAGCGGACGATGGATTGCTTTCCTGCAATGTACACCACCTGCCCGACTGCTGTGCCCGTGGGAGCACATGCCAGCATGCGCCTTCGCCTTGGATGCATGTGTGGTCGCGGAGGGAAACGTATGCCCTGTTCTCGGGTAACGCGCTTGCGCAAACGACGTTGAACGCCTCGTAAGCGAGCGGTAATGAGGATCGTGGGCATGCGTCCAGCGCAAGTGCCCACGATCTTTTTTTGTGCATCACTGCATCGCATCCGCCCTAGACGCCGCCAGCGCAGCGGATGTAGTGAGAGAGGAGAGCCGTTTGGCTATACTCAACCGTAGCGTCGTTCGCGAGCAGCGCATGAGCCGGAACGAACAGGACAATAGCCGTCACACGTTACTGACCGAGCGCGAACTGGCGCGCCTGGACGCCTTTCCGCCGCTCGAAGTGTCGCACGTGAGCAAGCGCTTCAAAGAATCGGGTGGATTTGTGCTGCCTGGCCGGCCCAAGCGTGAAAAGCGCGCAATTGCTGCGCTCGATGACGTTTCGCTTGCCATCCAGCGACGTGAGATCTTCGGTGTGCTGGGCGCGAACGGATCGGGCAAGTCCACGCTCATCCGTTTGATCTCAACTCTGCTCATCCCCGACTCCGGGCGTGTGCGCGTGTTTGGCTACGACGTCCTGCGGGAGCAGCGGGCCGTACAGCGGCTCATCAATCGGGTCAGCGTCGAAGCGGCCTTCTTCCGCAAGTTGAGTCCGATGGAGAATCTGCTCTATTCCGCGCGGCTATATGGCGTTAATGCCTCTGACGCGCGCACGCAGATTAACCAGTTGCTGAACCGGCTGGGCATTGGAAGCAGCCGCATTGACCAGCCGCTTGAAAGCATGTCGCGTGGGATGCAGCAGAAAGTAGCGATCGCGCGGGCGTTTTTGACTGCACCGGTGCTCCTGCTGCTGGATGAGCCGACGACGGGACTAGACCCGCGCTCCAAGCAGGATGTGCAGGTGTTCGTGCGCGAGCTGCGTGACACACATGACGCGACGATCCTGCTGACAACACACGACATGGATGAAGCCGAGGCGCTTTGCGACCGGCTGGCTATTCTCGATGGCGGGCGTATCGTCGCTGCCGGAACACCAGGCGAACTGCGTGCGGAGGTCGGCAGGAATCTTGGCCTGACTCAACCCGCAACGTTAACGGACGTCTTTATGGCCTATACCGGACGTGATCTGAATCAGGAAGAAGATCTGGCTGACGACTAGTACGACGCGCAGAACAGACCTTCAGCTACATCGGGAGGAGCGGGCATGCTCGGCGAATACAGAGCGGGCAGTGGGGCTTCTGTCATCACGCGGCTGCGCGGCGCGTGGGAAGAGACGCGGAAAAGCTATGCGTTCATCGAACGCAACTGGTATCTGACCAAACGGTACTGGGCCTGGGAGGCCGTCTGGCTGACATACAACATCGTGAATGCGCTCAGCGTTACATTCATCGCCGCGAGCGCGCAGAAAACGATACCCGGCGTGCATTTCACGCAGGCGCAAATCAATCAGTTCATCCTTTATCTCACCATCGGCACGGCCATCTGGACGTTCGTCAGCGTCGTATTTGATAGCGTGACCGAAACAGTCACGATGGAGCGCTGGGAAGGGACGATTGAATACACGTTCATGGCGCCAGTCTCGCGCATGACGCACATGTTCGGCTCGTGCGCGTTCGCGCTGATGCACGGGCTGGTGCTGACGGCGGTTCAGCTGGTGGTGGTCGGTCTGTTCTTTCATCTTGATCTTGGCAAGGCGAACTGGCCGGGCGCCATACTCATCCTGGCGATCGGCAGCATCTCGCTGATCGGCCTTGGCACGGTGTCTGCCATTCTGCCAATGCTCTTCACTGAGCGTGGCGCGCAGATGGCGTACATCATCAGGGCAATCATGCTGCTGGTTTCGGGCGTGTATTACCCGGTGGATGTCTTGCCGGAGTGGCTCCAGGCGGTATCGCGCATCTCGCCGACTACGTACACGCTGGATGGGCTGCGGCAGACGATTCAGGCGGGCATGGGAGTCGGCGCATTGTGGTATGACGTGTGGCCTCTCTTGATTTGCGGCGCAGTAAGCGTTCCGCTCGGCCTGTACATCTTCCATCGGGCAGAGCTGTTCGCGAAGCGCACGGGCCGCTTGAAGCGCAACGGCTAGCGGCCATCATGACCAGACGGGCCAGTGGATCAACTGACCCGTCTGGCACTTCGGACATGGCACACCAGGGAGCAGCGCTTCGTCATCCACGCAGATACGCAAGCCCGAAAGTCGCGTCTCGGCAAGCTCAAGTTCATGTCGGAGCACACGCTCCACCTCTGGCAGGTCACGGGCGTTTTCTACTCGTGTCTGTATGTGGACGTATTCCTGCACTGTCTCCGTACGCGCGAGCGTGGCCTGATCCCCTTCGAATGTGAAGTGGCTTGACGCCTTCGCCAGTGCTTCGCCTGTCGTTATCTCATAGGCGGAAACTTCAGCGCGTAGCGCGGGCATCTCGCCAAGTGCCACCTGAATAGCCTCGATGAGCGCGCTTTCTTCATTCATGTCCACCCAGGCACGCGAGTGGGCGGCTTCCGCAAGTGCGTGCGCGGCTTCGTCGAAGGTGAGCAGAGGCGAGCCACAGTGTGGGCAGGTGCTGGGCGTCACGTTGCCAGGGGCATCTGTGTCAAGGAAGAATGTCGTGCGGATAGGCACGAGGCACGTGCCACAAAGCGCGTCACTCCAGTAACCCGCAGCAAGCGTCGATGACGCGTCGACCAGCGGAATCTCCATGCCCTGCTCGTCTATCGCGAAAGCGATGCGTTCGCTCATAGTGGCGTCGAAATCGCACTGTTCACATGCCAGACGTAAGCCACGAGTCACACGTATCCTCACTTGCTTGCTCCAGAGTATGGCGACGGTGTGCAAAGTATAGCACTGCTGCCGGCGCTGGCCCATTTTCCTCCTCAGCGCGAGCTTCCGCAAATTGTGTGGAGCGGATTCAATGTTACAATAGATTCGTGTGGCAGCGGCCGCCCGTCGGCTGGATACTGGTGGCTCCTCACGTACAGCCCGAGAGCGTAATCTGATGGAATACGACGAAGCAAGCCAGAGCAACGACCAGCATCCGGTGCCCCGCCAGGATGAGTACCCGGCGCCGGTGGACCTCGAGGATAGCGCAGAGCAGCCGCTTGAGCAGGTCCGCTACGGGTTGGGGAAAGAGCTGCTACTCTACTCAGACAGATTCGTGGTGGCGCGCCGTGAAGAGCGTGAAGAGGTCGTCTATCCGCTCGAAAGCGTCCGCCGGTTCATTCTCATGCCGGGCGAATACACGCCAAGCAAACTGGTGCTTCTGCTGGATCTGGAAGACGGCACCACGGTCGTTGCCACCGAAGGCATGACAAACGTTCGCGACTTTCGCCGTTTACTGGCTCGACTCATTGAGACACATCCCGAGATTGAGCTCGATCCGCCCGATATGGATGAGCAATTGCGGCAGGCCCTGGAAATCCGCAAGCGCAGCTTGATTGGATGTTACGGATTCGTCATTGGCGTAATCCTGTTGATCTGGGTCGTCTATATGGTTGTCGCCTTTGTTGGCGGTCACCCGGTTTTGTGATCGGATACGTGTTGATGCAACAGCCTCCTGTGGAGTGGCTCCAGCAGCTGGATGACATACTGACCGCGTCAACCGGCGACGCCGAGGCGGACGAAGCCCTAGTGGCACGTGTATTGGAACTCGATCCTGATTTCCTGCAATTTCTCATTGATCGCGTATCCGAACAGGAAACGGGCCAGTCGGCCGGCTTTCTTGCCGCTCTTGTTGCGCAAAGCGCCGCTCCCGAGGCCATACGTGAGCACGCGCGGATCGCGCTGGATACGCTGGAGCAACAAGGTATCCACCCTCCCATCTCGGGTGAGGAACAGTTTTACGCAGGATACGTCACGGAGAGCCGCGAGCGTGGCGAACAGATCATGCTGCTAGGCTGGCAGATGCCGGATAGTAAGATAGAAGCTCTGGTCTTTCTGCTCGACTGGCGCACTGACGGCGTGCGTGATTTCTACCGTACGCGATCTATGACGCTGACCGAGTGGCAGCAACTGCTCGCGCACAACAGTGAAAAAGGCGGGCCGCTCGTCACCATTTCCCCAGCGGAAGCGCGCACCCTGATCGAGCAGGCGCATGAGGTGCGCAAGCGCTTCAGCCGGCCAGAGCCACGCGAATATCGCCTTGAGCGGCAGGTAATCGAGCGACGCCTGTTCGATGGCATTGTCGCCAGGCCGATGACGCGCACGTTCCTTCCAGTCGCGCTGTCGGCCGAAGAGATCGTTCGTGCCTATACCAATGCCCTCCACCATCGTGATTATACCTTGCTCGCTATGCTTCTCGCGGAGGACAGCATGCTTCGAAACGGCCACGAGCTAAACGAGACAATCGCGAACCTGCAAGCGCAGATGAAGCATCAGCCGCGCAGGGAGGAAGAGGCCGTCATAGTCACGGAGGCGGATAGCCCGGATGGTCATGACAGTGCACGTACCCGGTTCACCGTTGAAGGGCGGGCTATCAGCGTCGAAAAAGGCGGCAAACGCCGAGCTGTCCCCGTGCGCGAGTCTGTTACGCTGGTGCTGGAACCAGACGGCTGGCGTATATTGTCTGTGCAGGAATGCTAGCTGAATTGCGTATGTTTGCTGCTCTTGCGACATAATCATGATACAATCGCAGCGCATCACGCACGCAGTCATCGTCTGAACATATCTGAAGTCCTTGCAGTCGGTCTGCGCTCATGCACGCGTGTCTATTCCATACTCGGATATTTCACTCCGCCATTGAGGTGAACAGACGAGGAACACGGCATGACGACGAGCCAGCGAAAGTATCCACAACCGAGTAGGCAAAGCTCGTGGAAGTATGAGGTGCCACGGCTGGCCGACCGCATGCTCGCTCGGGAGCACCTCGCCAGTCGAATTGAACGCCTTCTCGGTCAACACCGGCCCAGTGGCGATGTATTGCTCGTCAGTGCGCCGGCTGGTTACGGCAAGAGCACTCTCCTGGCGCAGTGGGCCTCTATGTCCAGTGTTCCTGTTGTCTGGTATCACATCGATGAGCAGGATCGAGACCCGGTGACGCTGATCAGCGGCATTGTATGTGCGCTAAGATCCAGCGTCGATCACCCGGACTGGGAGATCGAGCGTGTTATCCATCATATGCATGCTGGCGCATTCTCACCCGCTGAGCTGAAGTCAGCCGCTGCTCGCCTGGCGATGGATGTCCAGCATGCCGTACGCGAGCCGCTCGCGCTGGTGCTGACGAACGTATCCGAGTTGAATCAGGACCGGCAGGCGCTCACTGTCCTCGATACGCTCCTCAATCGCCCTAAAGACCACTTGCGTCTTGTCCTCGAATCGCGTGAGGCGCCACGGCTGCGCTTCTCCACTTTGCTGACGCAGCGCCGTCTGGATGGTATCGGAATCGACGACCTCAAGCTGCGTGATGATGAATTCGAGTTGTTGCTGGAGATGGTCGAGGCTGACCTCGATGACGCGACGCATAGCCGGTTGAGCATGCTAGCGGACGGCTGGATTACAGGCATATTGCTCGCGACGGGCGCGCTCCTTCCGCTCGCGCTCTCCAATGGCAGTGCCGACGCGCTCGATCATGACGCCATTTTTGATTATCTGGCGAGCGAAGTGATTGATGCCTTGCCGACCGATCTGCGCGCGTTCGCGGCACGTGCCGCCATACTGCGCTACATGACCGTGCCACTCTGCGAGCGTGTGCTGGGGATAGAGGGCGCGCGCGAATATCTGGCGCGACTGGAGAAGCACACCGGCTTCGTATCACGTGTTGGCATCCGGCCAAGGGAACCCGTATACCGCTTCCAGCCGTTGTTGCGTCAGGCACTGCTGGCTGATCTTCACAATAGCACGGATGAGCAGCAACTGCGCGACCTGCGGTTGCGCGCGGCTGCCGTGCTGGAGGAGAGTGGAGATCTCGATGAAGCGGTTATGCATTACGTGGATGCGGGCGCTTTCGATGATGCGGTCGCGCTGATCGAGCGGCATGAAGGAGCAATGTTGCGCGCGGGCCGGGGGATGACGCTGACGCGCTGGCTTGACCAGTTGCCTTCGAGCGTGCGCAGCCAGCATCCGGCGCTGTGCATCCTGCAGGCTGAGTTGTATCGCCAGATGGGCCACCTGCCGCAGGCACTAGAGGCTGCGGAGACCGCGTGCGCCGTTCTCAGCCCGATAGCGTGCGGGCAGCCGCAGCTCGCTGCCCGCGCACTGGCAGCGCGAGGCACCATCAAGTATGTGCGCGGTGAGTATGAGGCTGCGCGGGACGATTGCCAGCAGGCGCTCGCCATCGTGCCAAATACGGAGTATGAAGTACAGGTTCAGGCGCGCTTTACGCTTGCCTCGTGCCTGACGCTGCTTTCCGAGCCAGAGCCTGTGGAGCGCATCCTGGCTGACGCTGAGCGTTACTGCCTGGAACAGAACGATTTGTGGATGCTGGCACGGTTAAGCTATTTTCGTTCCAAGCTGCAGCTTGCTCGTGGTGCCTACCAGGATGCGCTCGACCTCGCGCGCGTGGCCTTGCGCTATGCCGAAGAAGCTGGCGATGAGATTGGTGCCATTGGCAGCAGGATAAACATCGGTGCTTGTCGCTCGAATCTGGGCCAGATGACTGCCGCGCGCGCGGATTTCATCGCCGCGGAAGAGCAATCGCAATCCATCGGCTATCTGGCGGGACGCATCTATGCGCTTGCAAATATAGGAGACCTTGAGGCGCTCAGCGGGCATCTGCGAGAGGCTGCGGGCGCGTTCGAACAGACACTGGCGCTGATGGGCGAGGGAGGAGAAGATGCGCACCTTCACGTGTGTGCGCTCGCTGGCCTTGCCCAGGCGTTGGCAGGGCAGGGGCGCGCGCTCGAGGCGCTCGAACAACTCAGCGTGTATCTGTCAGGCAATCGCATGGACGAGCTTGGCGCGGACGCGTCGCTCATCCTGTTCGCCGCGGGCCTCGCTCACTATTACGCTGGCACGTTCAGTGAGGCAGAGGACTACCTGAGACAGGCGCGAGACTCCGCGCGACAGCACAGTATGCTTGCCACTGAAGTCAGTGCGTGCCTTACGCTGGGGGCCGTCGCCGCTGCCACCGGTGACGATGCCGCCGCGCGCGAGCATCTGGAGCAGGCGTTGAGCCTGACGCAGCGTGAGGTGAGCCTGACGACAACCCTTATGGCGCAGGCACGCATGCTTTCGGACTTATGGCCACATGTCGAGCGCAGCGCGCATCCAGCCGCGCGCCCACTCCAGCAGAAGCTTGCCGCGTGGCGCTATGAACATATCGGTGCGAGCCGGGTGGCGCCGAGCGCCAGTGACGGCGGACAGGATCCCGTCGCCAGCATGCCGGTTCGCGTCTATGCCCTTGGCGATGCGCGTGTGCTGCTCGGCTCGGAGCGGGTAATAAAGTGGGTACGGCCACGCGCCCGCGAGCTGTTGTTCTTCATGCTGAACGCGGACAAGCCGCTACTGCGTGAATCGATACTGGATGCTCTCTGGCCCGATAAAGACCCAGAAGCTGCCGACGAAGATTTCCGCAAAGCCCGTTTTCAGCTCAAGCAGATCTTTCATCGCCCTGTCATCGAGCAATATGATGGCCGGTGGCGTCTCGCATTAGACTGCTGGCTCGATACGCGAGAATTCGATCGCGCCGTTGACGAAGGGCAACAGTTTCTACGCGAGGGGCACCTTGCCGCCGCGGCGACCGCATTCAGGCGCGCGCTCTCGTATTGGGACGGCCCCTATCTTGACGATGTCTTTTCAGACTGGACCAGGGAGCCGCGAGACCGTCTTGGCGAGCGCCACGTGGATTGCCTGGAGCGCCTGGCTGATCTTGAACTGCGGCTGGGGAATTACTCAGTCGCGGCGCGCATGTACTATCAGGTACTCGATATCGAGGCTTACCGCGAGAGCGCGCACCGTGGCCTGATGACCTATTATGCGGTTCGCGGTAACCTGAATCAGGCAATTCAGCAGTTCAAGATTTGCGAAGCTACACTGAGCGGCATGAATATGCCCCTCGAAAAGAGAACGATAGATCTCTGTAAATCTATCCTCGCCCGAATGGACGCCAGTGGTCGGGCGTTCGCGACCGCGCTACCGTAGCCAACATACGTCTGGCGCGCCGGTACTTCTCGGAAACGCGGGTGATGGCTGCTTGCGCGAGCGTGCCCATCGAAAATCGACGCCAGCCTAGTCTTGTTGCCCAGCGAACGGTCCTTCCCCGTGGCCGGGGCTGGATGTCACCCGTCATGCCACGTACGTGGAATATATCGACGTTCGCCAGACATCACCGCGCTCTACAAGGCCAGTGGACGCTCAATGGACGCCACGCGCGTATGCTACGCCCAGAGTGAACACACATCGTTGGCAAATGTGTTCGAAGCAAACCAGCAGAGCGCTCACGCCTCTGGGCCTTATCATGAGGAGATCACGATGACTAGCTCCACGCAACAGGATCGCACGTCCACCATCACCCTGCGCACCAAAGTAATGCGCGCTGTTGCCGCGATTGGCCTGGGAACAGTGCTCGCTACGAGCCTCGGATTCGGTGCGGCGATGACACATGCCACCGCGGTCGCGTCGCCCTCAGTGGCCGCGACGTCGCCCAGCGCGATTGGCGGGCCGGGAGCGCTTTAGCGCAGCCCTGAAACCTGCGGAATCTGCGTGTCGCCGTAGATGGGATAGAGCGGACCGCGATGGATATCTTGCGCGGTCGCTCATGTCCCGACGAGCATGGAAGGTAAAAGCGGACGAATTGGATGGACCTCATGATTTGTAGTGATCTAGAACAGGCCATCGCCCGCGCGGTTGTCGAAGGCAGTTTTCGCGCGCGCATGCTCGCCGATCCAGCCGACGCACTTGCTGATTACGGGCTGCGAGAGAGCCAGCGATCTCTGGTTGAATCCGTTCAGGAGAGTTCACTGAGCAATCTTGTGGCGAAGCTCCTCGGCTTGCGGGTTTATGCATGGAACGGCGCACCGGAGAGCCTTGCCATCGATGGAGATCTTGCCTAGAGCACAGAAAAGCATTGCGGGGTGCCGGAGAACAAGGCGGTCGACTAGGCGCATGGGACGCGCTGAACGCAAGGAAGCGGCGGCATCCCCGTGGGGCGCGGCTGGAGGACATCACTCCTGCCGCGCCATTACTTTCTGGAACGCGACGTGTGCAGCCGCAATCGTTCGCTCGATATCCACTTCTGAATGCGCCAGTGAGAGGAAGCCAGCCTCGAACTGCGACGGTGCGAGGTAGATTCCCTGGTCGAGCATAGCGCGGAAGAACGTTGCGAACGCCGACGTGTCGGACTGCTTCGCGCTTGCCTCATCCACCACCGGCCCGGACGTGAAAAAGGTCGTGAACATCGAGCCGACTCGCGTCTGATACACCGCTACACCATTCTCACTTGCCGCTTTGCCGATGCCATCGCAAAGCTTGCCGGCGAGCGCGTCGAGTTGCTCATACACGCCGGGCGTGCGCAGTAGTCGAAGCTGGGCCGCGCCAGCAGCCATGGCCAGCGGATTGCCAGAAAGCGTACCCGCCTGGTAAACCGGACCTGATGGCGCAACCATCGCCATAATGTCGCGCCGCCCGCCATATGCCGCCGCTGGCAAACCACCGCCGACGATCTTGCCAAGACATGTGAGGTCGGGCTTGATGCCATAGAGTGCCTGCGCTCCACCATGCGCGACCCGAAAACCCGTCATGACCTCATCAAGAATCAGGAGAGCCCCGTGTTCCTGCGTTACTGCTCTCAGTCCGGACAGAAAACCTTCGACAGGCGGCACGCATCCCATGTTGCCGGCCACTGGCTCTACGATGACCGCCGCGATGTCATCCGGGTAGCGGGCGAACAGCTCGCGAACGGCAGCGATATCGTTGTATGGCGCGACTAACGTGTGCGCGGTCGCTTCAGCAGGCACACCGGGACTATCCGGCACCCCCAGCGTCAGCGCGCCGGAACCGGCAGCCACCAGCAGCATATCCGCGTGACCGTGGTAACCTCCGCTGAATTTCACGATCTTGGAGCGGCGCGTGAAGGCGCGCGCGACACGCAACGCGCTCATTGTCGCTTCCGTACCGGAGTTCACGAAGCGGACCATCTCAATGCTGGGTACCGCTTCGATCACCAGCTCCGCGAGGAGAATCTCCGCCTCAGTTGGCGCGCCGTAGCTTGTGCCGTTGCGCGTGGCCTCTATGACGGCTGCGACGACTTCAGAATGTGCGTGGCCAAAGATCAAGGGTCCCCACGAGCCGACATAGTCAATGAATCTGTTGCCGTCCGCGTCGAACACATAGGCGCCTTCGCCTCGCGTGATGAAGAGCGGATGGCCTCCAACCGCCTTGAAGGCGCGTACAGGGCTGCTCACGCCGCCTGGCATCACCTGCCGGGCGCGCGCGAATAGCGCCTCAGAACGTTCCGTATGCATGTGTTGTCGTCCTTCTCAAGCTATGAGCTGGCTGAGGGTATTGTAGCGCAGGCCTACTTGGCGAGGTGATCTGCGACGTATGTTTGCACCGCACCCCAGTCGCCGTTTCGCGGTTCCAGGATATATTGTCCGTCGCTGGTTTGCCCATCCTGCAAGACGTTATCGTTGCTTAAGCCAATATGGGCCGCTGAGCTAAGATGCAGTCTTGTCGTGAAAAGCGCGAGATCTGTCATCGAGAGATTGGTATGAATCGTATGTTGCAATGCCTGCAGCGCATTTAGAAAGCCGGGCCACGCCGATGGCTGGCGCATGCGATCCGCGATGCTGTGTAGCAACAGTTGCTGGCGCATCGACCGGGCAAAATCGGTACCCTCGCTGAGCGGAGTCAGCACGTAACGGGCGCGAGCGTATTCGATGGCCTGTTCTCCGTTGAAGTGCTGTGGACCGGTATGAAAGTGGATGATCTTCCAGCCCGCATCAATGGAGGAATTGTCATTGCGCGGATAACGCGCCGTGAATGCCGTAGGTACGTTGATATCTACACCACCCAGCGCGTTCACCAGGTCGCGAAAGCCGGTGAAATCGATGGATAACCAGTAGGTCACGTTCATACCGGTCACCTCGCTGACCTTGCGCGCGGCTTCCGCTCCGCCCGCGGCCATGCTGGCTGGCATACTCTGGTATCCGTTATTCATGCCGTACTCAAACGCCGAATTGATTTTCGCGTAGCGGCCTGACGATGGCGGCACCTGCACCCATAGATCGCGCGGCACCGAGACCATCGTGGTGGCTCCCGTCGAAGGAACCACGCTAATGACCATCAAGCTATCCGTCAGGTACGCTCCGCTGTGGCCAGCCCCACCATATCCGAGCACGACGAGATTGACACGGCCAGATCCCTGCATGAAGCCAGTCTGCGTGCTGAATGGCGCCTGCGTGGATATGGCGCTTCCGAAATCCGTCAATCGATGGAGCGATAGTCCGCCTAGCACGGTGACGAGCAGCAGGATACTTGCGACGATTGCCAGAGCGATGCGGCGTCGCTTGCGCGTGGGAGAGTGTGCCAGGGGTGGCCGCCACCGTGTCTCAGGCGACACCGATGGCTGAATATATGGCTGAGCCAGACCCGGCGAGTGCGGACTTCCTGCATGCTGTGGAATTGGCGGCATCCCGGCTTCCGCTTGGCGCTCCCATCCCTGCTGGTTGCCGGGTTGACCCGGAAAAGACATGATCGGCATACTCCTCGGCTTGGCGCCTGTTCGGCACAGAGAGCGAGCACCTGCACGTTCCGCTCATCGCGCACTTCACTATACGCAACCATCGTACCGTATGGGCATGGATCAAGGACCAGTGGCCATTCACTTTTCTGCACCCGTTCATACGGCAAGCGGGCACATCAGCGGGAGAAGCGGTTCAGTCGTTGCCACTTCGCGTCTCTGGGGCTATACTAGGGCACGAAAGAATTGCCGTCTGATCGGGCAGGAGACCAACGTGGCAATGTGCGAACACTGTGGCGCGGATTCTCTCGACGAGCGAGGCTACTGCAGGGCGTGTGGCTGGCAAAATCGGCCCGCTTCCGCAGGCACCGACGTCAGCTCTCCATCGCTGGGAGCGACTCGCGCGGCTGACGTGCCTGCTGGAGCGGCGCTGCAGTCAACGCGCGGCTTGAATCCAGCCTATGATCGCACCGCACAGAATCCACCCGCGCCACCTGAACGTGGACCGCTATCAGCTCCGGTCGGCACAGCATCGAGCGTGCGCTTTTGCGGCTCCTGTGGCGCGCGTATCACAGGCAATGAGGCATTTTGCGGACAGTGTGGCGCTCCCATTGGCGCCACGAGCGCGCCCGACTACGGCATGGCGCCATCGAACCCGGCTTCGCGCTATCGGGTGGGAAGCGCGCAAGGCTGGACGCCCGGATACGGCGACGATCCGACGGAAGCATATATGCCGTCACGAGCTCCTGGCTACGCGCGGCCACCGACTGGTATGCCATATTCACAACCCGGCTTTGGCATGCAGGAGCCGCAACCTGCCTCGCATCGTGGCTTGCGCATCGGCCTGGGAATTCTCTTTCTCATGGGGAGCCTTGCGAGCGCCATTGGCGCGGTCGTTGAAGCGATCAAAAAGTAACTTGATGGGCCGTCTCCGGTGCTTTCTGCGCGCCAGCGTTGACGTACTGAAGGCGCTGCGTATCATTATGCCCTGGCCGTCAGGGCCATACATGGAGACTGTGACATCTCGTTATGAATACGCCCGCATATCCTTCGCCACCTCCATCGGCTAGCGATAGTAACGATGCTGTGGCATCTGCCGACACCATCACGAAGTCCGAGTATGAAGCTATCGCAGCCTTCCGTTACGCCATGCGACGGTTTTTGCGATTTAGTGAGCAAGCTGCTCGACGCGAGGGCATAACACCACAGCAGCATCAGTTGTTGCTCGCTATAAAGGGCTTTCCTGGGCGCGAATCGGCTACGGTCTCAGAGCTGGCGGAGCGGATGCAGATGCGCCAGCACAGCATGGTTGGCCTGATCGACCGCACCGAAGCGCAGCATCTCGTCAAGCGGGAGCATAGCCAGGTAGACCGCCGGCTGGTGTATGTGTCGCTGACGCCCGATGGCGAGGCGATTCTAAAGCGACTCTCTCTTCAGCACCGGCAGGAACTGCGCAGTCTGCGTGATGTGCTGATGAGCGTGCGATGAAGGCGCTAGCCATCTCCATCGCGCTGGTCCTCACCATCTTCAGCCGGAGCGTCTGCCGCCTGCGTAGCTGCCTCACCTTCGTTCTGGCGAGCGCGCCGGACGATGAGACGCTCATCTTCGATGCGCTGCGCCGCTTCGTCGTTTTCCCCCCATGTGGGTCCACGGTCCTGTGGATACTCACGAAAGAAGCGTTTGCCAAGCACCCAGCCTAGCCGGCCGATTGCGTAGATCAGCACGACGTAGAGCACGACGGTGAGCAGCGCCGCCACAATGCCCGGTAAAATGTGCTGGTAGCGGAGCGCCGCGAAAAACGTGGAACCGAGGAATCCGCCGATCAGGCAGGAAACCATGATTCCAAGAAAGCAGCCCAGGTACCCGCCATGCGTAGGCCAGTCGTATCCTGGGGGGACCGCGCCCTGAGTACCGGAATCTCGCTCATCCCATTCGGGTGTATCGGGTGCTGAAGAAGAAGTCTCCGCAGCGTCTTCGAATATATCAGATGGAGGATTGTCTTCGCTCACCGTGTCGTCGATTCCAGAGACATTACAAGGTCCCGAACTGCCTGTCGCCGGCATCGCCAAGGCCCGGGCAAATGAAGCCCTGGTCATTGAGCCGCTCATCCAGCGCTCCCAGGTAGACAGGCACATCGGGATGGGCTTCGCGAAGCTTCTGCAGCCCATAGGGCGCGGCGATCAGGCCGACATAGCGCAGGTGCGGCACGCGATACCGTTTGAGTGTGTTCAGCGCATCAATGGCTGAGCCGCCAGTGGCGAGCATTGGATCAACTGAAAAGCACACCTGCAGATTCGTCGCGCGCGCAAGCTGATTATAGTACTCAATCGGCTCGAGCGTGTGCTCATCCCGGCGCAAGCCAAGATGCCAGACCTGCGCATCCGGCAGTACTTGCCGGAACCCTTCCGCCAGACCCAGCCCCGCTCGCAGGATCGGCACGACGCCTACCGCGCCGGTGAGTCGCCTGGCGCGAGTTGGCTCAATGGGTGTTTCGATGATCACTTCGTGCGTGGCCAGATCCGCAGTCGCTTCGTAGGCAAGCAAAGTCCCAAGCTCACGCACGAGCCGGTAGAAATCGGGCACTGCTGTTCGCCGGTCGCGTAGCGCGGTTAGTTTGTGCTGAATGACCGGATGCTGTGAGATGTGGACGTCTGGCAAGGAGAGCACTGCCTCGCGCGCTGGCTGAGGCACTCCCCGCATCGGCAGGGCCGAAGTTGCGCCGCTTTCGTTCGCCATTTCTATCTCCTGGCCCCGGACCACCCCAGGAGGATGCTGAATGAGGCAGAGGGGCAGGCATTCCGGCAGCCTGTATGTAAAACCGGTGCGCAGTGTCGCACATTCCCTCAGGGTGGTCAAGCGCCAGATGGCATAGTACACGGCTTTGTGATGGATGCGACTCGACGCGAGACCGGCTTGAATGCAGCTTGGATATAGCTTGAATACAGAGCGATTGCCCGGCGTGTGATACTCTATGAAGGAATGGGGCTGGTTCGCAGGGATACGTGAGGCGTACCGGACCATATGGCATGCCCATCTGGAGGCGCAGGAAGCTTGTGGCAGCGACGATCCATCCATCCGACTCGCCTCAACGCGGTGATCGAAACACAGTGCAGGGTGACAACCAGGAAATCGAGACGCCAGCGGTCACTGTCGATGTCGTCATCCTGACGGTGCGTGACCACCGTCTCGAAGTGCTTCTGGTGCGCCGCGATCATCCTCCATTTGAGGGGAGTTGGGCTCTGCCGGGCCGCTTCGTGCGCCTTGATGAGTCCCTGGAAGATGCCGCGCGCCGCAAGCTGCTGGAAGAGACCGGTGCGCAAGACGTCTATCTGGAGCAGTTGTACACGTTCGGCGAGCCGCAGCGCGACCCGCGCATGCGCGTCGTGACAGTCGTCTATTATGCCCTCATCCGACCGGATCTAGTCTGTGGAAAGCATGGCACGCCTGGCGCGCAGGAAGCACAGCTCTTTCCGGCCTATGCCGTGCCTCCGCTCGCATTTGACCATGATCGCATCCTGCGATACTCATTGCAGCGTCTACGCGGCAAACTGGAATACACCACGATCGGCTTTCAGCTTTTGGGCAGAGAGTTCACCCTGAGCGAGCTTCAGGAAGTCTACGAGGCCATTCTTAACAAGCGGCTCGACAAGCGTAATTTCCGCAAAAAGTTGCTTATGACGCACCTTCTGGAGCCAACCCAGCACACGAAAATGGCCGGCCAGCACAGGCCTGCGCTGCTGTATCGCTTCAATCCACGGGCCGCGTCTGAATAGGTGCATACGTATCTGGAAAGTAGGGCAGCGATGCGTGAGGCGCTCATCGTAGTTGACGTCCAGAACGATTTTTGCCCCGGCGGCGCCCTCGCCGTTCCGGATGGCGACGCCGTTGTTCCCGTGCTTAACGAGTATATCGCGCGGGCCGCACGCGCGGGATTGCTGGTGATCGCCAGCCGCGACTGGCATCCGGAGCGCACGGTCCACTTTACGGCGTTTGGGGGCCCGTGGCCGCCGCATTGCGTACAGCATACGCCGGGGGCCGGGTTTCATCCGGACCTGCGCCTGCCTGAGCATGTCATACTCGCAACCAAAGGCGATTCGGAGCGTGACGAGGGCTATTCCGCGCTCGAGGGGCATACGTCAGACGGTCGCAGATTGCTGGATGTGCTTCGGTCTCAGGGTGTGGAGCATGTGTATGTGGGCGGGCTGGCGACGGACTATTGCGTGAGAGCCACTGCTCTGGATGCGCTCGCCGCGGGTCTGCGTGTCAGCTACCTGGCGGACGCGTCTCTGCCAGTGGACGTGCGACCGGGAGATGGCGAACGCGCGCGTGAGGAAATGCGCGCGGCGGGCGTTGAAGAACTTACACTCACGACATTTCACCCGCTATCGGAGTGATCGGAGTGAGATGAGCACCACGCACAAGAGACACGGAACGGGAGAAAGCAGCGCACGCACTCTCTCCCGTTTCCCGATAGAATCGCATCTGCTCGCGTTAGCGTTCCATGCGGACGCCCTGCCGTGAGGGGGCTCGCGAGCCACCTTCCACCGCGCCGCCACCGTACCCGCAGTACGGGCAGACGTTCCACTTGAGCTCCAACAGGTGCTCACAACGTGGGCACGGCCTGCGCAGCTTCGTCCCGCAGGATGGACAGACCTGGAAATCACCTTCGACACGATAATGACAGGTCGGACAGGTTTGCCGCTCTGTCATCTCCGCCAGAAGAGATTCCTCCTCTAGCTGGCGCTCATACAGTTCGGCCAGCGTCTGGCGCGGGCGAACTATGAGATAGATGAAAAGTCCACCCAGGTTGAAGACCGCCACGAGCAACGTTGCCGCGATCTGCAGGATGGTGTCCTGGGTCCGGGAGCGCACATCGCGCCATGTCCAGAACACCAGGCTTACCACGAAGATCACGAAGAACGCCGAGAAGAAAAAGACTACAATCCAGAGCAGCCCACTCAGAGAGCTCAAGGTGCTTCCACCGCCTCCCGATGACGTAGTAACTGCCAGTTCCGGCTGCGCCAGCGCCGCCGTCGTGTGCATACCCGCTCCGTGAGCGGCCAGGCGGATTACCGGTTGCAGCTAATACTCACAGCATACTAACTCGTTTAGCCGCACGAGTGCATGCGGCGCCAGTGAACGTCATGCCGGCCTTCAGCAAATACGTTTCATGCCTGCGTCATGATCCACAACAGCCTGAATGTTCTATTCCGGCAGTGCTGGGCTACAGAATAGCAGGAGATGAGCCTACTCATCAACACTCCATGCCTTGCTGGCTACCGGCCCGCGATTCCGCCATCTGCGAAAATGATCTTCAGCGTCTGAATTTCTCCCTTTCGCAGTCTCGTGTGTACGCTCGTACTCAAGATGCGTGCCAAGTTTTGCTGATCATCGCTCGCAAGTTCCTCATTAAGGTTCGCTAGGCGCGCTTCAGCTACTGATCGTCCGCATTCGACTGACACGTCTGCATCCTCGCGGAGCATGTTGCAGAGGCGGAGAATTACGCCCGTACCATCGTCACTCCGCTTGATCGCACTCACCTGCACGCCCGCCGGCTCGACGCGCATGAAGCTCCATGTTGGCCCGATGGTCCCGGGATGTAGCTCCGTAACCATCGCGCGCAGACCCGCTTCGTACGCATCAGCCTCTCGCAGCACGAACGCGTGATTGTCGGACCACGTGCCTACATGCGGTGCCAGCGCATACTCGAAAGTGTGCGTTCCGAGTCCCTGAGCCTCTGGTGTCGCAAGGTGCGGGCCGGCAGGTCCGCGGCGAGTGCGCAGGTCGTCGTGTGAGATCCAGCCCGTGCAGCGCAGCAACGTCAGCGCGATCGCGCTTCCGCCATCACTCTCCGGCCGCACCTCATATTCTGGCAGGCCCCGGTTGAGCAGTGCCAATCCCTGCCGTCCATCGCTCACATCCACGAAACGCTTCTGAGGATGGGTATTCACTGGTGCCTCCATCCATGCCTCCCACGGCGGGATGGTGCCGGTTGGCTCGGGCTGGCGGGCCGGCCTGCGAGCGACCTCGAAGACGCCTTCCGCTTCGGAGTCTGTGGCGGCGAACGGCACAGGGAACAATACGCGTAGACGGTGGTCTCGCGCGGTATTCTCCACGGTTGTCCGGAGTTCCACCCGACGCGCGCCGGCAGCAAGCGAGATATCCGACGTGATCACGTAGTCCGCCAGCACGCTTTCCCTCGCCTTGCGGTCCGGCGTGGCCGCGACGGGCAACTGATAGACCCGCTCAACCCGGATGGTCGCGCGCACGGGTCCACGCTCGACTATCTCAATGTGCGGTGGGCGTGCCGGATGCGTTACCCGCACATCGTGATCCGGCGGACAGAATGTATAGAGGTCACCGATATCGCCCGTGTCTTCCACCCTATTGAGGCCGCTGTAGACGTTACCCGCAGCCTTATCCGTCAGCGTCATCTCACCGCTTTGCTGATCGACTGCCACGCGCAGATAAGCATTCTCGATCAATCGCTCGGTGATATGCAGCACAGTCGTGGGATCCTGTGTGTCGGGCGAGTTGCCGGCCGAGGGCCGCAGGAAGAAGGTCCGGCCGCCAAGGCCGGGAACTTCCGGCGGGAGCATCAGCAGGCGCGTGCGCTGGGCTTCCCGCGCGACGACGTGCAAGCTCGTGACGTCTTCACGCGCAACGAGCTGCGCGACACTCGCCTTGGTGCGCTCGAACATGTGTGGATCTGGCTCACCGGATTGCGCCACGACGATATCCAGCCGCGGAACGCCAGGTCGCTCATTTTCGGTGATGTGGCCACCGATGAGAGTAAAGCCCATCGCCCGGCCTTCCTGCACCATGCTCAGGCCCGCGAGCACCAGCTGCTTATCCACTTCCTGATCGAGCAGCACGTCGCCATGCGACGTGAGCGGCTGGATCGGTACGAGATTGCCATGCTCATCGACGATCTCATACGGCATAAAGCGGGGCTGGACCTCTGCCTCTACCACACCGTGTTGCGCGGCGCTGGATGGATTGAACACGATGATCGGGTCGGTGTGTGGATGCCCCTGCGTGTCGACATGCCGGCTGATCTCGCGCAACGCGTGGATTGCGACCTCGTTGGCCGTGCGCTGCGAGCGGCCGAAGCGAGGCATCATATCCGCGTGTACCTCGTCAATGCCGCAGCCGCAGATGCTGTCGTGTGGATGATTGTGCAGGAGGGTCTTCCAGGCGAGATCGAGCAACATATGCTCGTAGCGCCCACCAAGCAGCCATGCCCACGTGCTGGCGGGCTCGGCCCAGCGCACTAGCTCGGCTTCGGCGGCTGCGTTACGTTGTTTGAGCCACATGCGGGTTGAGAGAACGCCGGGCAGCATGTGCGCGCCGTAGCTACTGCGCAGCTCTCCCTGATAGCGTTCCAGCTCGGGGCGTGTCGGTCGCAAGAGTTCAAGATACTCGGCCAGCGTCCCGATGCTGGCGTGCATGTTGTCCTTCTCCAGCAGCGCGTTTGCTCGCTCCATCACCTCTGGTAGTCCTACCTGCGGCTGGAGATGATCGGACCCGTTCATCAGCAGGTGCGTCGAAATGACTGCGCGAGTTTTCATCCGGCGCGCGATCTCCTGAACACGCGCGGCGAACGCTCGTGGATCGAGCGGCAATACGGCGGCATTGGAATACCCGAAATCGTCGTAGAGCCAGAGCACCATCACCTGGCTCCCATCTGGCGCCTGCCAGTTGAATGCGCCACGTGTGATTTCAGGTGGAACGCCGCGCCACATGACGGCGTTATCCAGGCCAAATCCACGCAAGATCTGGGGCAGTTGTCCGATATGCCCAAATGTGTCAGGCACGTATCCGACTGGCATGGCGCCCCCATAGGGCCGGGCCATGCGCACACCGATCTCGAGATTGCGTATGATCGACTCGCCGCCGACAAGAAACTCATCCGGCTGCAGATACCAGGGGCCAATCTGGATGCGTCCCGCCCGGCAGAGCGCGAGCAGGCGCTCGCGGTTTTCGGGGCGTACCTCCAGGTAATCGTCAAGCACAATGGTCTGGCCATCGAGCATGAAATGGGTGAATTGCGGGTCAGCCTCGAGGGCGTCAAGCAGTATATCGATGGTTTCGACGAGGCGGTAGCGGAATTGCTCGAAGGTCTGATACCACTCTCGATCCCAATGGGTGTGCGGTACGATCAACAGGGAGGTTCGCTCAGACATGTATGCCCCACGATTCTGGACTACCTGACACCGAATGCTCAGTTCAGTAAAAGTGTACGTGCATCCTTCACATTATGGCAAATCGGCATAGTTGTGTATGCCTGTGCTGACCAGGCTGTAAGCTGCGGATAAGGGGAATGTATCGCGTGCGGTTTGTTGCCTTGCCAATGGGCATTCCGAGCGCGCGAAGATGAGCCAAGAGCCGATGTGAGCTACCGCATTGACCCTGAAGCGTCAGCGGGGACACCGCACGTCGAGTTGAACGTGCCGCTCGCGCGTAGTCTGCGAGATAAACCCGCACCACGCGAACGGTTGCCCACGCAGCCTAACCCATCTCCATTATCATATCATGCTCCGCGCCAGCGTGTCCCCGGATCGGCTGAGCGAAGAGGACATTGCGGACAGTATATATGCCCTCAAGTGGGGGCTGCCGGACAGCTTCTCGCCCAGCGGTATCGCATCAATGAACGGAGCCTCATGAAACGGCTACGAGAGGAAAGGGTAAAGCGACGATCTTGGGATGCCATTCAAGCATAGGCGCCACGAGCTCCCCCAATCATTGCGAGAGATGGTTGATTGTGTTAATCTCAGCCTATGAGTACGACCAACCATTCCATCTCCGGCGGGGTTGTGCACGACGTACCCGAGGACTTACGGGAGAGTCTCGCATCTGATGCGGAGGCACTCGCGGCCTGGGAGGCGCTCACGCCGCTTGCGCGCAACGAATGGATATGCTGGACAATCTCCGTCAAGAAGCCGGAGACGAGACAACAGCATGTCGAGCGGGTGCGCACGGAACTTAAAGAGGGCATGCGCCGACCATGCTGTTGGTACGGTTGTATTCACCGCACGGATAAGTCAATTAGCCCGTCGGTACAGTACGCGCTCAACAAACGATCAAAACGGCCATCGTGAAGGTTGGCCCTCAGGGATCCTGAGAGCTCATCGTGCTTTCGACTGATTCAGCCCCGCGGCTTCAAGGACGAGTGCCCGTAGGGCCGCCGCATCAATCGTGTCACCTTCGTGGACATCGATGGCGCGCACGGACTTACTATCGAGGCGCGCGTTGAAGAGTTGCTGAGGATCCTGTAGCTGCGCACCCTTGGGGAAGGTCAATCGCACGGCACGCTTGAGGGTGTCGGCGACGCAGATCATCCCATCGTGAGACCACACCGGGACGCCCTCTGGTTTCGACGGCTTCTTCCACTTCACGTCTTCGACCACGGCAGGGTCGGCTTCCTTGATGAGCGTCCGCAGGTGTGCGAGCATCTCGCCCCGCCAGTCACCCGGCTTACTGATAATATCGTCTATTTGCTGAGAGACGGGCCTATCTGCCATGTGGGAGCCCTCCTACGAGGACAGTCTAGTAGCCAAGCAGACGTAATCGACCAGAGGAGATTCGAACCAAGCGAACAGATACGAAGAACGCAGACAGTTGCCTGCCTGCGTTTGCCACAACGATTTAACCTCGGTTGCCTGATGTGGTGGGTGGTACTGGACTCGAACCAGTGACCTCGTCGGTGTGAACGACGCGCTCTGCCGGCTGAGCTAACCACCCGAAGGATCCGCCTCTATGCCGGACGCCACAAAAGCATACCACGCGAACCATTCGGCGTCAATCAGGGCGAGAGGGCGAGTCCTATAGACATGGTGGTCGCATATGGTGGACGCAAGCGCGGCAATAGGTTACAATAGCTGAGGCTTGCCTGCATTTTGCGGGCACCGTTGATCCGGCTGGGACCCTGACTACGAGAGAAAGGCATAGGCCTGTGTACGAAGACGTCATCGCCCAGGTACCGCTCTTCAGTGACCTTACCCGGCGTGAACTGCAGATCGTCTCCGCGAACTGCAGGGAACGTGAGTATCCAGCGGGTGCCACGCTCCTGCGCCAGGGCGAGACCGGAGTGGGGCTGTACATCGTGACCAGCGGCAAAGTGCATGTCACTCAGGAGACACGTACGGGCGAAACACGTGATCTTGGCACGTTCGAGCGCGGCTCCGTTCTGGGGGAGATGTCGCTTCTCGACGATCTGCCGCGCACTGCTACCGTCATCGCCATCGAGCCGACGCGCGCGCTGGTTATGCCTGTGTGGGATTTCCGGGCGGCACTGCGTGAATCACCTGATATCGCGATCAAGCTGCTTGCCGTGCTGAGCCGCCGCATTCGCCAGCATGAGCTGAACGCTACAGCGAGCGACTGAATGTCCCTCAGAGGGTGCGGTCGTATGGACATGTGCCGTGCCCTCTCATGATGAACCCATGTATGCGGCCCTCTACGTCAGTGGGAGGTATTCGCATGTCGACGCCTTCGCCCGGATCCGAGAAGCCGTATAATCTCAAGCAACCGATTCCACTTGAGCTTGTGCCGCGCGACCGGTGCGACGGTCCACCACCAGCCGAGCTGATCCACGGGCTGCGCCAGTTCAACCAGCGCGAATACTTCGAGTGTCACGAAACGCTTGAACTCCTCTGGCTGCATGAACCCACTCCGCTCCGCACACTCTATAAAGGTATCTTGCAGATCGGAGTAGGGTGCTATCACCTCCTGCGCGACAACTATCGCGGCTCCATCATCAAGCTGGAAACAGGCGCCGCCTACATCACACCGTTCGCTCCCCGCTGCATGGGCATAGACCTGGATCGGCTGTTAACGCAGTCGCGGAGGCTGCGTGCCATCATTACGGAGTTTGGGCCCGAGCACTGTGCTGAAGTCGATCGCTCCCTGTTGCCCATCATCTCCTGGCGCGACGCGCCGCCTTTCTGCGGAGATATGTAGGCACACCTTGTGCAAGACGTGTGGATTGCCTGCCCTACGTACTTTTGCTTAACGTGAGGATGGCCCACATGTTACGCACGTCTCGCTCCTGTGAGGAGGATCTACGTTTCAGTCTTTCCTCGCCCGAACAGTGCTGCTTCAGCGTTGACAGCACTGGAGCAATCATCGAATGGAATCACGCGGCCGAGATCATGTTTGGCCTGAGCGCGGATGACGTGACTGGCAGGATATGTTGCGACGTGGTGGGACATGATCTGGCTAAAGCATGTGCTCCCTGCCCGCTTCAACAAGAGCGTGCCAGGTGCCATGAGGTTCAGCAGGACATCGCAATTATGATGTCACCGGCGACAGGCGCTCGAAGCGCAGTCACGGTGACCACACTCCCAACAACCACCAGCTTTGGCGAACACAGGATTGTGCATATCGTTCACCCCTTACCCGCATGGATGACGTCCGATGATGTAGCCCGGATGCGTGCAACCCACGAGCAGAGCGCAGGGTCATCCTGCGGCATGGCGGCTCCGATTCATCTGACGCTGAGAGAACAGGATATCTTGCGTCGGCTCGCGAGTGGACAATCTGCAGGTGAAATCGCGAACACGCTCTGCATCAGCAAGGCGACCACACGCAACCATATCGCGAATATCCTGACGAAACTGGGCGCCTGCACGCAACTGCAGGCAGTTGTCGTGGCAACCAGGCAAAACCTGATTTGATGGCGTGTTCGTCGGCCAGCGCGCTGTCATAGTATCCCTGTCGCGATCCTGCGGAGGAAAATACTCTTCTCCTCCGCATATGCCTGCCTTCCCCATGTTGTATCCCTCACTAGCCGGGTGATGATGACTTGAACTTCACTACACCGGCTTGCAGGTCCTTTGCGCAACAGGCTTGCACAAGGATGGCACACACTATAATCGGTGCATTTATATCATCCCGTGACATAGTTTTGCCGTGTATCGCTTTAACTGCCCTGGTTACCTAGGTGGCGCTGGATGCTCTGGATTCCTTCAGAACTTGAGCACGTATCGCCGCATCTTTGCGTAGTAGTCGGAGGGCGATATGAACCGATATGTTGTCGCAATTGTGGTAATTCTTGTCGGCGCGGGACTCGTCACGGCGACAGGCGTAGCTCTAAACCAGCTGGCGGATTATCAGCCGCCCCAGCATGCCCAAGCCAAAGGTACAGCGAGCACACCTAACGGCGTAGTACCACACGTGTTTCTCCACCTGGATACGTTTCCAGATAGTCCGGATGGTCATCCACAATGGGAGAAGGAGCACAACTATCATCTCGACCGCAACGCATCCATCCCTGTGACCACCCCGCATCTTGATTGGGTCACCTATGGTCCGACCACGAACCTGGTTGTGCCGGCACACAGCCTGGTCACCATCACAATCGACAACTACGACGGCGGTGAGACGCTGCTGAACGGCTTCTATCACAACGTTCGCGGCACGATCAACAATCAGATGACCGTAAACGGCAAGACCGAGAGCAGCATCCCCTCCGACCAGGTTTCACACACCTTCACGATACATGGTATTCCGAGCAACAAGCAGCCCTGGCTATTCGTCAACGTTCCGCTCCAGAAGATTCCCGACAAAATCGAGTCGGCGGGTGCGGATTTCGGCTATCCGCCGCATCCGAATGTCATCACGTTCTCCTTCATGGTTGGTGGGCCTGGTCACTACGTGTGGCAGTGCGAGTATCCATGTGGCACGACCTATAACGGCTTCGGCGGCCCGATGATGACGCATGGGTACATGAACGGGAATTTCGATGTCGTCTGAGGCCGGGCGAAATAGCCGGCTTCTGATGCCGTTGATACGGCAAGGAGGTGTGCCATGATGCGACGCCCACGCTGGTCCAGTGATATCAAGCGGGTAGTGTTGATCTGGGCAGGTGTGTCGGTCATCCTCATAGTCGCCACGGTCATCATCCCGCCCAACCTGGCAGGGCTCTCGCGTATTGCCGCCCCACGCGCGGGGGATTATGCCCTGACGATGGTGGTCTTCACCATTTTGTCGATGCCCGTGCTGGCACTGGTCATGGTATTCGCCCTGTATTCCCTCTACAAGGGCCGCACACGCGGGCGACCGCTGCGCGACGGGCCGCCGCTACGTGCCGGCAAAGGCGTACAGATAGCGTGGGTGGGAATTTCCACGCTACTCGTGACGTGCCTGTACGCTTGGGGGCTTATATTCCTCAACCGGGCAGATGCCGCGCCGGCGCCAGGTTCAAACGTGCTCAACATTGATGTCACGGGCGAGCAATGGAACTGGAATTTCACCTATCCCCAGTATGGAAACGCGCAGAGCGACATACTGGAAGTGCCTGTCAATCGCCCGATACTCTTCAAGATCACGTCCATTGACGTAGATCACTCCTTCTCGGTTCCTGCATGGGCCATGAAGGAAGACGCCGTCCCTGGTGACTTCACCTATATTCGCGTCACGCCGAACAAGATGGGCAACTACTCGGTGCGGTGCTTCGAATTGTGCGGGCTCTTTCACTCGTACATGGAGGCTCCCGTTAGAGTTGTCACGCCGGCTTCATTCCAGTCCTGGGTCTCGACGCAGCCCACGGGCTATCCATGGGGCATTGGCGGCGCGGGTGTTCCAAACACGTATGGTCCGCCGAGCGATGTCTCGAAATGACGCGGCTCACGCCTGTCGCATTCCGCGCATGATACCTGCGCTAATCGGGAAGAGAGAAAGCAATGGTCGTGCATGAACATGCCATCAATCCAAGGCAGACGAGTCTCTGGCGCAGGCTGGTCCCCAGCCACGTCAGCGGGGCCGCGCTGGCCATCGTGGGCTACCTCGTTGGGACCAACATCACCAGCATCGTTGCGGGTGGCACGGATCAAAGTCTGACACAGAGCCTTTATCTTGGCTTTGTTGGTCTGACGCTGGGATGGCTGATCGGTGTTGGTGGCATCAAGCTGCCGATACAATGGGTCACTGGACGTGATCCGGATGAAGCGGAGGCCGAGCGCCTCGTATACCGCGATGAAGGTGTATGGCGCTACTTTCGCTTCAACACCGACCATAAGGTGATCGGTGTCCAGTATCTCGTGTTGACCCTCTTCATGCTGGCGGTGGGTGGGTTGCTGGCGATGTTGATCCGAGCGAACCTGATGTTCCCCGGTTCGCGTCTCGTGCCGCCAGATGAATACAACACCTTCATCACGATGCACGGCATGCTGATGATCTCGACGATGTTTTCCATCATCGTCGGACCATTTGGCAACTTTATCGTGCCGATCATGATCGGCGCCCATGATATGGCTTTTCCGCGGCTGAATGCCATGAGCTGGCACCTGCTGGCGGCTGGCGTCACCATATTCCTGTTCATTCCGTTCCTGGGCAGCGACCAGACCGGATGGACGACGTACGCACCGCTCGCGGAACAAATGCAAGCTGGCGCAGATGCCTTCCTCTTTGGTGTGCTCTTGATCATGCTTTCATCCGGTCTTGGCGCGATCAATATCATTACGACGATCATTACGATGCGAGCGCCGGGCATGCGATGGACCCGCTTGCCGTTGTTCGTCTGGGGCATACTTGGCTCCACGATTCTGACGGCGACGGCCACGACTTCTGTGAATGCTGATCTTCTTGAGATCATGCTGGATCGCGGCTGGCAGACGAGCTTCTTCGTCAATGCCTTCCCCTCGGGTCCGACTGCGGCTGGAGGAGGCCAGGCCTGGCTTTCAGAAGTGCTGTTCTGGTTTTTCGGCCATCCCGAGGTGTACCTCATTGCCTTACCTGGCATAGGTGCCATGCTGGAAATTGTTCCCGTGTTTTCGCGCAAGCCGGTCTTCATATACCGCCTGTCGGTCATTGGCATCCTCGGCATAACGGCGATCAGTTTTCTGGTCTGGGGGCATCACCTCTTTGTTTCCGGCTGGGAACCGCAACTGCGCGGCTATTACATGGGCACGACGGAACTCATTTCGATTCCGACGGGGTTCGTATTCCTCGGAATCATTGGAACACTCTGGCGAGGCCGCATCTGGATGACCTTACCCATGGCCTGGGTTTTCGCGTTCCTCTGGACCTTCGTCATCGGCGGCCTTACAGGCATTTACCTCTCTGATGTACCCGCTGACATCCAGATCCACGGGAACTACTTCGTCGTGGGACATTTCCACTACGTGATCCTTGGGAGCGCGTTATGGGGGTTCTTCGGGGCCATGTACTACTGGTTCCCCAAGGTAACCGGGCGCTTCCTGGATGAAAAGCTGGGATGGATCCACTTCTGGGGTGTCCAGATCTTCTTCAATCTGACATTCCTGGTGTTCTTCTATCTCGGCCTTGAGGGTTTGCCACGGCGTGTCGCCGACTACGCTCCCAAGTTCGATTTTGGGATGACTCTGGCGAGCGTGATGGCGTTTTTCCTCGGCGCGGCTATGCTGGTGTTCTTCGCGAACGTCATCTACTCGTGGAAATGGGGAGAGGTCGCGGATGCCAATCCGTGGCACGCCAAGACGCTGGAGTGGCAGACGCCGACACCCGTGCCGATCGAAAACTTCGAGCGCGTTCCTGTCATCGTTTCTGGTCCCTATACGTACGGCGAGCCCGAAGAGGAGCCGCCGGCACATCCCGCGGCAGGTTCGGCAGTTGGCAATTGAGATGAACCCAACCCGCGTTGCTTTCGCCTGCGAAGGCGTGCGGGTCAAGCAATACTGGGAGTAACTCATGGACATGCACGCCGATATGCGCGCCACTGCGAACAGCCAGATCGGCAGTTATCTGGAAGAAGGGGTGAATGTCGTTGACGAAGGGCGAAAGCTACGCCTTGGCATGCTGTTCTACATCTGCAATGACATCATCCTGGCCATCTTCTTCGTCGGCAGTTACATCTTTCTGCGCGGCTACAACACGAATCTGCGCTGGTTTCCGCCAGGAACGCCACAGCCGCCATTTGGCTATCTGTTCTGGATCATGATCATCGCGGTCGTTGGCGCGATCTCCTATTACATCGGCGAGCGCGCACTGGCGATGGATCTGGTACCGATTTTCAGGCTTATGGCGCTGATTGCCCTGCTTGCCTATCTGGTGGATCTGGCCGCTCAGGTCTGGGTGCTGGGGCGGCTGCCGTTCACCGTTCAGGATGGCTCATTCGCCACAAGTTTCATTGTGCTTTCTGGCTATCACGTCTACCACATGGCGCTGGGAGTGTTCCTGGGTCTTGGCATCGTGAACCGCGCGCGCCTGGGGAAGTATTCCAGGTCGAACAAAGATGGCGTCACGATTGTTGGTTACTACTGGTACTGGGCGGCTGCATATGCGATCGCCTTCTGGCTGCTGGTGATCATTCAGCCGCCGGTGATCAAATGATCGCTCGCGGACTGGTGAGCATGAGATTGGCTGATCGCCGGGAGGCGACAAGACCTCGGGCTCATCATGATGCGCAAGCTGACAGAACGATATCGAACACTGGATTGGGGATCCATCGTGGCCCTACTGCACACGCTGACTTGGAACTGGTCATTCGAACCGACAGTCATAGGTGGATTACTGGTTGCGGGTGGCCTCTACGCGCTAGGTGTTATCTCCATTCTCCGAGCGGGCCTCTCGCGCCAAGTCAGCTGGTGGCGTGTGACCGCGTTTACGGGAAGCCTCGTCGCTATCCTGATCGCGCTTGAGTCACCGCTCGATGCGTGGTCGGAAATGTATCTTTCCTTCCACATGGTGCAACATGAGATTCTTATCTATGTTGCCGCCCCTCTGTTCGTGCTCGGCGCACCGCTCTGGCCAATATGGCATGCGGTGCCGCTTGCGTACAGGCGTAACAGCTTGCGCTGGGCTATGAGTCATCCCAGGCCACGCCGCGTGTTGCTACCGGCGTTCAGATTGCTGGTATCGCCCCGGCTTGCCTGGATTCTGTTTACCGGCAGTTTCATTGCCTGGCATGTCCCAGCTCTGTATGACCTCGCATTGCGCGTGCAGGTTGTGCATGACATGGAACATCTCTGTTTCCTTGTGACGAGCATCCTGTTCTGGCTGCAGGTGATCCCCTCGCAGCCGCTCAGGCCGAAACTCAGCTACATTGCTCAGGCTCTGTATACCTTTTCTGCCGGCATGACGACGATGGCTGTGGCGATGCTGCTTATATTTGAAAGCACGCCGCTATACGGATACTATGCGACGGTTAGCCGCCCGCCTGGTGCCATTTCCGTGATGGTAGACCAGTCCGCCGCCGGGGCCATCATGAATCTTTCCGGCGCGTTGATATACGGCATTCTCTTCATGGTTCTTATCGGCCTCTGGCTCGGCAAGGATGCAGAGGATGATGACGATATGCCAGCAGTGACGCGCTTGCCTCACTGGCGCGCGTTCGTCTGAGCAGAGCCCCAAGCGTGGAACAGCGTGGTTCCTTCGTGATCGGCAGGAGAAAGCTTCAAGCACACCGCGAGCGGAGGGACCTGAAAGTGAGAAGACTTCGATGCAACATGCCAGTGCGATTCCGGTCGCGAATTCCCATGCGCGGCCTTCCGCATATCTCGGCTTGATGAAGCCGCATGTCACAGTTCTTTTGCTGGGCACCACACTCGCCGCTATGGTGGTGGCCGCTGGCGGGTTGCCACGAGCGGGTCTCATTGTCGCTGCTCTCGTTGGCGGCGCACTGGCAGCTGGCTCGGCAAACGCCATCAATTGCTTCTGGGACCGCGATATCGATCGTGTTATGAGCCGGACACGTTCGAGAGCGCTTCCCGCGGGACAAGTTGATGATGCGCATGCCCTCGCCTTTGGCCTCAGCCTGGGCGCCGCGTCATTCATCATCTTCGCGCGCTTCGTGAATCTGCTGAGCGCGTTTCTTGCTTTGGCCGCCATTGTGTTCTACGTCTGCGTCTACACCATGTGGCTGAAGCGTAGCACACCCCAGAATATTGTCATCGGCGGTGCGGCGGGAGCCGTGCCCGTGCTTGTGGGATGGGCAGCCGTCACAGGAACAGTGGCGACGCCAGCCCTGCTCATGTTCGCGCTGATCTTTATGTGGACTCCACCGCACTTCTGGGCGCTCTCTCTTGTATTGCGGAAGGACTACGAGCGCGCGGGTGTGCCCATGTTGCCAGTGGTGAAGGGTGAACGCAGTACTTGCCAGCACATCGTCGTCTATGTGGTGCTGCTGGTGGGAATCTCCACGCTTCTGACCGTCACGGGGACATTGGGCCTGCTCTATTTGGGAGTTGCGTTGCTCTGCGGTGGAGGATTGCTCGCGCTTGCGTTGAAGTTGGCCTGGTCACGTACTCTGCGGGACGCCCGGCTCCTCTTCTGGTGCTCGAACTACTACCTGGCGCTGATGTTCGCGGCTATGGTTGTGGATCGAGTGGTACTGCGATGACGTCGCGGGGAGGTGTGGGCTATGAGAATGCGACAAATAGTTCGCTGGACTGCGCTGGCGCTGGCTCTCGCCCTGGTGACTGCCGGAATAATGCTATTCAGCGATCATGTACGCGCGAGCCAGGAGATGGCGACTGCGTCAGGAGCCGCTGCCTCAGCTAGCAATCGTGCTACCACCATTCAGCAGACCAGCTCCAGTCTGATAGCGGGAAGCGTGCTCACAGGCCGCCAGCATGCGCCTGGCTTCTCCCTCATAGATCAGTATGGAAGGCCGCTCGATCTCGCACAGCTTCGGGGGCATCCGGTGTTTCTTACCTTCATGGATGCCACCTGCAAGCAGGAATGTCCGGTTACAGCCCAATATCTCAACTGGACCAGCCAGTTTCTGGGGGCGAAGGATGCTAGTCAGGTCGCTTGGATAGCCGTAAGCGTCAATCCGACGAATACAGCCGCGGAAGCTCACGCATTCATAGCGAAGAACAAGCCTGGCGTGCTACTGCGCTTTGGGCTGGGGTCACAGCAGCAGCTTTCCGCCGTCTGGAACGCGTATCACATTACGGTCATTCCTGCCGCTCAGAATCATGGAGATACCGGCCATACGGTGGTGTTTTATCTCATCGACAAGCAGGGGCGTGAGCGTGAAATCGTAGACCAGGGATTCGATCCTAAACAGATGGCGCATGACCTGCGCACGCTGCTGAGCGAGCGGGGGTAAGCGATGGCACGGAGTCTCACACAGTCCGCGGAATCTTACGAAACAGCGCCGCAATCACATGCGCCAGGCAAGCTGCGTTTTGCTTTCTTGCTGCTGCTGGTCGTGTCGCTGGCCTTCCTGCTAATGACGCGCATACTTGCCGCGCACACTGCGACTCAGGAAGCGGGCACGCGCAATCTGATCGGGCACACGGCACCCGATCTGACCATTTCGACGTGGAACGTTGCATCGAACCAGCAAATACGGCTTTCTACACTCATTCATGGCCGGATAGCGGTCGTGAACTTCTGGGCATCATGGTGTGATCCCTGCCAGCAGGAAGCGCCCGAGCTTGCGACTGCTTCCGCGCAGTACGTGCCACTAGGAGTCAGCTTCGTTGGTGTCGCTGTGCAGACATCCAGGGCAAATGGCGTCGCGTTCCTGCAAAAGTTCGACGTGCCCTATGTCGCTGGTGGTGCTAACACGGTGCAGGTCAACGCGCGCTATGAGCTGGCAGCGATTCCTGAAACAGTGATTGTGGATCAACACGGCATTGTGCGGCAGGTCATCCGTGGGCCACTTACGGCGCAGGAACTCGCCTCCTACTTGAACAAGCTCCTGCGCACGTAGGCTGAGCCTCACTCGCCCAGCATAGGAATCCTGACGCCGAGGCGCTGTGCGGTCTCGATGGCCTCGGCGTAGCCAGCATCCGCGTGCCGCATTACGCCTGTGCCAGGGTCGTTCGTCAGCACGCGCCTCAGCCGTTCTGCTGCCTCATCCGTGCCGTCCGCGACGATTACGACGCCCGCATGCAGCGAGTAGCCGATACCCACGCCGCCGCCATGATGGAACGAGACCCAGGTCGCGCCGCTCGCCGTGTTGAGCAGCGCGTTCAGGATCGGCCAGTCCGCGATAGCGTCTGAGCCATCGCGCATGGCCTCCGTCTCGCGGTAAGGTGAGGCTACCGAGCCGGAATCGAGATGATCGCGGCCAATGACGATTGGCGCCTTCACTTCACCCCGGCGCACAAGCTCATTGAAGGCCAGACCCGCTTTATCACGCTCGCCATAGCCAAGCCAGCAGATGCGCGCGGGCAAACCCTGGAAGTGAATGCGTTCCTCGGCCATACGAATCCAGCGCGCGAGTGATTCGTTTTCGGGGAAGAGGCGCAAGATCTCCTCGTCCGTGCGCTTGATATCCGCTGGATCACCTGAAAGCGCGGCCCAGCGGAATGGGCCCTTACCCGTGCTGAAGAGCGGACGGATGAAGGCTGGCACAAAGCCGGGGAAGTGCAACGCATCCTCCACGCCAGCCCGCAGCGCCTGCCCGCGGATGTTGTTCCCATAATCGAAGACAACCGCGCCCATTTCGTCGAAATCGAGCATGGCTCGCACGTGCTCGGCCATGGAATCAAGCGAGCGGCGCTCGTACTCCTTTGGATCGCGCTGGCGAAGCTCCGCTGCTTCCTCCAGCGACAGCCCGGCGGGAATATAGCCGTAGAGCGCGTCATGGGCCGATGTCTGGTCGGTCACGAGGTCCATGTGCGTGCCGCGCCGTACAATCGCGGGGAAGACCTCCGCAGCGTTGCCGACCAGCCCGATGCTGCGCGCGATACCCTGTTCGCGATAGGTTTCGGCGCGACGCAACGCCTCCTCCAGATCGGTTGCCATCTCATCGAGATAACCGGTATCCAGGCGCCGCTGGATGCGTGAAGGATCGACTTCAACCGCCAAACAGACGCCTTCGTTCATCGTGATGGCAAGCGGTTGGGCGCCTCCCATGCCGCCGAGACCGGCAGTCAGCGTGATCGTACCCTTGAGCGAGCCGCCGAACCGCTGGCGAGCAGCTTCCGCGAAGGTCTCGAACGTGCCTTGCACGATGCCCTGAGAGCCGATATAAATCCATGAGCCGGCGGTCATCTGACCGTACATCGTCAGACCGAGCGCCTCAAGGCGGCGAAACTCATCCCAGTTGCCCCAGTGTGGCACCAGGTTCGCATTGGCGATGAGCACGCGGGGAGCGCCGGGATGCGTGCGGAAGATGCCGACCGGCTTGCCGGACTGTACGAGCAAGGTCTCGTCATTCTCCAGCTCGCGCAAAGACCGTACGATGGCATCAAAGCAATCCCAATTGCGCGCGGCTTTGCCAGCACCTCCGTAGACCACAAGATCATCCGGTCGCTCCGCGACTTCGGGATCGAGGTTATTCATCAGCATGCGTAGCGCCGCTTCCTGTTGCCATCCCTTGCAGGAGAGCGTCGTGCCACGGGGCGCGCGGACTGGTCGGGGACCACTATGCTGAGGGGTGCTACCTGTCTGATCGTGCGTCATCGCGCTAGACTCCTTGGTCTTAAGCAGAAAACGTCATGCGTATGAGTGGCGGCTAGGCTTGTGACTGCGCCCGCTGGCTCCGGGGAACGAAGAACAGGATGATCGAGGCGCCGATATATGAGCCTGCCATCACGAAAAAAGCAATGTCAAAACCAGCTCTGTCGATGATTGCTCCCATCACTGTGCCCCACAGTGAGCCGACGCCAAAGGCCAGGGTGAAGTACCATGCGAATGCGCCGTCGCGCTCACCCGCTGGCGCGACATCCGCCAGCAGCGCTTGCAGCAACGGGCTTTCGGCGTACGCCGTCAATCCGAGGAGCCCCACCTCAATGATCACCAGCCAGAAGGGCGTCTGCCCGTGCACAAGCAGCGGCAGCAAGATGGTGAACACCGCCGCCGTGCCATATGAGACGAACAGCAGCGCCAGCCGTCCGTAACGGTCAGAGAGACGGCCAGCCGCCAGTGGCCCCGCTACGCTGCCAATCAGCAAGAGCGTGAAGAGCACCGCTATCGCGCCGGACCCGAACGTGCTGCCTCGGGCCAGATAGAGCGGCACATACGTAGTGAGAATGCCCAGTCCGCGGCCACCCGCGGCGACAATAGACGCGATGATCACGAGCAGGATCGCGCGGTTACGCAACGGCGCGAGTCCGGCACGTAATGCGGTGTTCTGGGAATTGTCCTTTTCCCGCTGCTGCGCTGCCGCCATTCCGGCCGCGGCAGGCTCGCGCGCGAAGAACAATACTGCTGACCCGGCAACTACCCCGGGCAGGGCGAAGAGCATGACAGTCGGTTGCCAGCCGTAATGCACGATAAGAAACGTGCCGATACCGGGCACGATGAGCGTTCCCAGATTGCCGCCTGCCACGTGTGCCGCCAGCGCGAAGCCATGCCGCTCGCGGCCAAACGTATCGGTCAGCATTGAGCTGCCTACGGGATGTTGGGGCGCGGCGCCGACACTGCGCAGCATACCCCACCCAAGAAATGCCCCAAATGAGGTCGCCAATGCGGTCAATGCCATGCTCGCGCCAACGACGAGGTTGCCAAGGCCAATCATCAGCTTGCGGGAGACGCGTCTGCCCAGATAGCCGAAGAGGAGTTGAAGAAACCCGCTTGCCAGATTGGGAATGGTGATCAGCAGCCCGATCTGCGTATACGTGAAGCCGTATTGGCGTTGCAGGATGGGATACACCAGCGGCATCAGCACGACCGTCGCGTGGATGACGGCATGCGCTCCGGACACGGAGGTCAAATTGGCCCATGCCGCGCCACGCGGAAGCGTCGTGTCGGCGCCGGCATTCTGTGGAGAACCGGCTTTGATGCTCGTCAAACATACACCTCCATCGGTAGCGATCACCATCGTACCATATAGACGTGTAGCGTGGGACCTGGATGTGAGGCAAAAGAACGGGCCAGGCGTCTTGCGACTACCTGGCCCCTGCGGTACCCATTCGCTTTAGTTCTGGGGCGACGGGTTCAACTCATCAGCCATCGACGGCTCGAGCGCGGGCGTCGACGACTCCGGCTGCACGCCAATCGTCTCGGCGTTCGGCGTTGGCGCCACCTCTGCCAGGCTAATGCCTGTCTCGATCAGAATCTGGCTGAGCTGCTTCGCGTCGAGCGTCTCGTGCCGGCGCAGTTCCTGTGCGATACGTTCCAGTGTCACCTTGTGCTCGGTGAGCATCTGCTTCACCTGCTGGTAAGCGGATTGCACCAAATCGCGCGTCTCGTCATCGATCACCGCCGCAGTTGCCTCGCTGAAATCGCGCTGGCCGAAGTCGCCACCGCCGCCGAATGGACTGCTGCGATCACTGAACGAAATCAGGCCAATGCGGCTGCTCATGCCCCAGCGTCCCACCATATTGCGCGCAATCGCCGTGACCTGCTGCAGGTCGTTTTCCGCGCCAGTTGTGATGCTGCCGAGAACCACATCTTCCGCCGCGCGCCCCCCAAGCGCCGTCATGATGCGCCCAAAGAGGTAGTCACGCGAGTAGTTGTAGCGATCGTCGAGTGGCGTGTATTGCGTCACGCCCAGCGCCTGGCCACGCGGCACGATTGTCACCTTCGTCACCGGGTCGGAGTGCGGCGTCAGTAGGCCGACGAGCGCATGCCCACCTTCGTGAATGGCGACAACACGCAGATCCTCGTCGCTCAGCACAAGCGGCCGTTCCGCGCCGAGCTGGATGCGATCCAGCGCGTCGTTGAAGCACGACATCGTCACGCGATCGAGATTCCGGCGCGCGGCAAGCAGGGCTGCTTCATTGACGAGATTCGCCAGATCCGCACCCACCATGCCCGTCGTGGCACGCGCGAGCAATTGAAGATCAACATCAGATCCCAGCGGCACGCCGCGCGAGTGAATCATCAGGATGGCCTGCCGGCCTTTCCAGTCGGGCCGATCCACCGTGACACGCCTGTCGAAGCGTCCGGGCCGCAGCAACGCGGCATCCAGTCCATCTGGGCGGTTTGTCGCGGCGATCACAACCACTGCCTGACGCGGATCGAAGCCATCCATCTCGACGAGCAACTGGTTGAGCGTCTGTTCGCGCTCGTCATTGGTAGTCAGGCTGGTGCCGCGTTGGCGACCAACAGCGTCAATTTCATCGATGAAAATGATGCTTGGTGAGGCGCGCTTCGCCTGATCGAACAGATCACGTACACGGCTGGCGCCGACGCCGACGAGCACTTCCACGAACTCCGAACCAGACATGGAGAAGAACGGCACACCTGCTTCGCCTGCGACGGCGCGGGCGAGCAGCGTCTTGCCGGTTCCTGGAGGTCCGACGAGCAGAACGCCCTTCGGGATCTTGCCGCCGAGGCGCTGGAACTTGCCTGGATTCTTCAGGAACTCCACCACTTCTTCCAACTCGGATTTCGCCTCATCAACGCCCGCGATGTCGGCGAAAGTAGTGCTCGGGCGGTCCTCCATGATGAGCTTGGCCCGGCTGCGACCGAAGTTGAAGATATTTTGCTGGCTCTGCGTTGCCCGGCGTGAGAACCAGAGCAACAGGCCAAGGATGAGCACGATCGGCCCGAAGTTGAAGAGCAGCGTCAGCCAGAAGTCGCCTGAGCTGGCGGGCTTGCCGTTCACCGTAACGTTATGAGACGCCAGTTGGCTCTGCAATGTCTGGTCATCCACGAACGGATAGGTGGTATCGAACGACGTGGACGTAACCTTCTGCCCGTTCTGCGTCTGCGTGATGGGCTGATTGAGCTGCCCTGTGATGTCTCGGGTAGAGGGATCGATCGTGACCGACTTTATATTGTTATTGTTGAGCTGCGTAATAAAGTTGGTGTAGGAAAGGTCCACCGTTTGGTTCATACTTGGACCAAGCCATGCCCAGACCTGATACGCCAGGATGACAATCAGGACCACAAAGAGTAGCCGCGTAAACCAGTTCGCGCCGTTATTACGCGGCTGGTTCGTGCCGTTTGGTCCTGTTTGCTGCTGCCGCGAGCGCCCATCTGGCGGGCGGTTGGAAGGTCCTGAATTGTCGTTATTTCTGAGTGTATCGGCGCGTACGGCAGCGGGAAGTCGCCTTTTCCCTGGGTCCTGCTGTCGCCCCATTAAATGCAACCAGCGGTTTGTCATTTCTCTTAGGTACCTGCTTTCTGGCACAGGAAACACGGTGCCGGTTGGGCCGCGTGCCCCGTCACCACCGCTAGTCGCTTCCAACTCATGCGGGGTGATATACGTGCATTATAGCCCAATGCTACACAGTCTGCAGTATCCGGCAATCGCTGGCCAGCCCTGCCCGCAAGCCATGTAGCGTGGTTATGGCATACCACTATGTGATGTACGTGTGAATGTGACAAATGGATACAGCTGGCCCGCATTCTCGCGAGACGGCGTGCTACAATCTAGTGTACCGGACGTTGTCGGTCGTTTTACGCACCTATGCACTGGCTGAGGCCCGACAAAAGGAGGGCAATCTTGCCTGACGAGCAATCTCCCACCAGCGTTGCCGAGCCCGCGCCTCAGCTCGATACCATAGAGAGCCTCCGCTCCGCGCTGGAAGCGCATCGCTATATTGCCGATCGCGGTCTCGCTACGGCGATATTCCTCGCGCTCAAGCGGCAGCGACCACTTCTCCTCGAAGGCGAGCCAGGCGTGGGCAAGACGGAGGTCGCGCGCGTGCTGGCCGATATGCTGGGCACTACGCTCATCCGGCTGCAATGTTATGAGGGCATCGACCAATCCACAGCCGTCTATGAGTGGAACTATGCGCGCCAGCTGCTCTATATCCGCATGCTGGAAGAGACAGACCATGACACGGGCGGCTCTATACGCGATGTCTTCAGTCCGGAGTTTCTCATCCGGCGGCCATTGTTGCAGGCCATCGATGCATCACATGAGCGCGCGCCGGTCCTTCTCATCGACGAACTTGACCGTTCAGACGCGGAGTTCGAAGCGTATCTGCTGGAGCTCCTCAGCGACTTCCAGGTGACGATTCCCGAGCTTGGGACGTTGCGCGCCGAGACGCCGCCGGTTGTCATCATCACCTCCAACCGCACGCGGGATATTCACGATGCCTTGCGGCGTCGGTGCCTGTACTACTGGATCGACTACCCCTCGCTGGAGAAGGAATACTCCATTGTGGTCACGCGCGTGCCTGATGCGCCCGATGTCCTCGCGCGTCAGGTCATCGCGTTCGTCCATGAGCTGCGCGGCCAGGACCTCTTCAAGTCTCCGGGCGTCTCTGAGACGCTGGACTGGCTTGAGTCGCTGCTGACGCTTGGGCAGGCGGAGCTGACGGAAGGCGCTGCGCGTGACTCCATCGGCGCGCTGCTCAAATACCAGGACGATATCCAGAAGGTTACGACCAGCAACCTCATCGGCAAGCTGGTGGATAAGGTACGCACCTCGCTGACGCGGAGCTAGCCATGCAAGACCCGGCACTCGAACAGGACAGCACCGCTGAGGTGGCAGCGGCCCATCATGCCACGCTCGTGGAATCCGCTGGTACCGCACGCGGAGAGGTATTGCTCGCGCGCATCATTGATTTCACTCGCCTGCTCTGGGAGCTGGGCATGGATGTAGGCGCCGGGCGCGTTCTGGAAATCGCCGAGTCGCTGCCATTCGTTAACGTGGGCGACCGCGATGCTTTCTATGCCTTTCTGAAGGTCAATCTGGTGAGCCGGCATGAGCAGGAGCCGATCTTCGATCAGGCGTTCGCATTCTTTTGGCGCTTGCGGCGACCTGGTTCCACCGCTGAGGCGCAGGGAGAGCCGGAACATCGACGCCGGGGGCTGGCCTTGCCGGCCCATCGCATGCCAGAAGATTCCCAGCATACAACGCGCTTTGGCATGCGCACCCAGCAGCACGAGCGCCACCCACATTCGCGCCTTGCTCAGGCGCGCGCGGGCAAACAGGATGAGCGCGACAAGGCGACGGAGCATCGTGGCAGCTTCAGCCGGGAAGAGGTGCTGCGCCAGAGAGATTTTGAGAATTTCAGCTGGGACGAGCTACAGGAGGCACGTGCGCTCATGAGCCGCATGCGCTGGCGCCTCGGAGAGCGGCACACACGCCGCCTCCGGCCCGCGCGCCAGGGCCGCATGCTCGATTTGCGGCGAACGCTCCGGCGCAGCCTGCGCACTGGTGGTGAGCCGATACAGCTCGCTCGCCGTGCTATTCGGCGCAAACCGCGTCCGCTCGTCATCATCTGCGACATCAGCGGGTCGATGAGCCTGTATTCACGGCTTCTACTGCACTTCGTGCACACGGTATCCAACGGACTAACCAATGTAGAGACGTTTGTCTTCGCCACACGACTTACGCGGATCACACGACAGCTCGCGCGGCGGGATGTGGATGAGGCGATTCACGATGTCACGCGCAGCGTGCAGGACTGGTCTGGCGGAACACGCATTGGCGAAGCGCTGCGCACATTCAATTATCGCTGGTCGCGCCGTGTGCTCGGGCGAGGGGCTGTCGTGCTCATCATCAGCGATGGGTGGGATCGAGGCGATGTGCGTGTCCTCGGGGAGGAGATGGCACGCCTGCAGCGCAACTGCCACCGTCTGATCTGGCTCAATCCACTGCTTGGACAGGAGGATTACCGCCCAGTCACCGCGGGGATGCGGGCGGCGCTGCCATATGTCGATGACTTCTTGCCAGCGAACAATCTGGAAAGCCTGTTTTCGCTGGCCCGTGCGCTTGAGGAAGTGGATGACCGGCGCGCGCCGAATAGAGCGGCACGCCCCGTTGCGCCCGCGGCTGCAGCGCACGGCGCATCGCGGCAAAACTAGCCTCGCGGCGTGGGAATGTTGTGGCCGGCAGTCCCACGTACTAGACACAGGCGCGCAGGTTTACTAGGATGGATACGTTAAGCGCCAGGACAATATGCCTCTAGCGCCACGCGCGCTGTGGACCGTGCCGCTGCGAGGAACGGGGTGAGGCAGGGGAGGATTTCCGGCAATGGCAGTCGTCACGAGTATCATCAACCTGAAGGGCGGCGTTGGCAAGACGACGTTGACGCTTGCCCTCGCGCACTATATCGCCAGCGAGCATAGCAAGCGAGTCCTGGTCATCGACCTCGATCCACAGACAAACGCGACTATTGCGCTCGTCACGGAACGACGGTGGCGCGAGCGAGATAAAGAAGGGCAGACTCTCTACCAGCTCTTCAAGGATCAGCTCGACAATACGCACGTTTTTTCGGCGCAAGAAGCCATTATGACGCGTGTCTCTAACGTCGGCGGCGGCATACCCGGACTCGATCTGCTGCCCTCCAGCATCCGCCTGCACCGCATTCAGGACCGCATCACGAAAATCGCTGATCTCGACACGTATCGCACGGGTCCGATTTACGCGCTGCGTGAATCGTTGCGCGGTGTCTTGCCGCACTACGATCACGTCCTGATCGATTGCCCGCCAAACCTGGGCACGATCACCCTGAACGGGATCGCGATCAGCCGCTATTTTCTCATCCCCGTGGTGCCAGATATCCTTTCCACGCTGGGAGTCCCACTCGTGCTGGACCGCATGGCCGATTTCGCGCTTCGCGCGCAGCACGAGATTTTTGGATTAGGTATCGTCGTGTCACGATTCCGGCCCACGAGTCGTCTTCATAAAGCGACGGTAACGAGCTTGCGACGGGAAGCCATTCCTGGCATTCACCCGCCCATTTTCAACACGATCATTCCGGAAGCGGTCGAAGTGGCCGAGGCTGCTGATGTGGAGGAGCCGGTCGCGTCGCTGCGCCAGAAGTTCGGTGGCACGGCACAACATCGCCTTTTCAGCGCCCTGGCCGATGAATACCTGCGCTACGTTGGTGGATAGCGGCATCGGACTTGCGGTGATGCGCCAGAGCGCAGAGTAGCCGAGCCAGCCAATCTTGTTTCAGATAACAGGGAGGTGGTTGTGGACGGCGAACAGAGCAGCGTTGAACAGGGTCGTACCCCCATGCCCCCGCGCGCATCCGAACACGCGGAAACGCCGGCAACTCCGGAAGGTGACGTGAGTGGGGGAGGCGTTTCACCGGATGAGCAGCCAACCACCACCATGCAGCCGCTGGCTATGCCGCCAGCGGGCGACAAGACTTCCTCCCCTGCCGGGCAACGGGTACAAACAGCCGCGGCGACACCCGTGCGCGCTGTTCCCGTGACGTCTCCATCCGTTGGTGGCGCAAAACCCGGTCCGCAGGAAACCGCGCCCCAGCCAGCGATAGAGGAGAAGAGCGTTCCGGCCGGGGCGTCTGCCACGCCAGATGCCCGAGGTTTCGGTGCGCCTCCGCCCTGGTATGCCCAGCAGCCCGGCGCGACATACACGTCGGCGCCGTCACCGCGGAAACCCGCGCACATGCCGTGGCAGGCCGCGGCATCGTGGGGCACAAGCACGATTCTTCTCGAAGCGACAACCGCGGCGGGTGCCAGCTACCTTTTTTGGTGGCTCTCGGGCCTGTTCGTCTATTTCCATGAGCGCGAGAACCGTTATGTGCGCTTTCATGCCATGCAGTCGATCATGGTGACGGCTGCGTTGACTGTCTTTAGCGTACTCGCGTATGTGATATCGTCACTGCTGAGTGAATTGGCTCTTGCCACGCAGCAGTATGTCTTTCAGGTGCTGGGGGTAGCGATTGGGTGGCTCGCTCTTTGCGTCGTCATTTTTGTCTGGCTGGGCGCGATGATCGCCGCATGGAGCGGCAATTACTTGCGCCTGCCGATTGTAGGAGTTTATGCCGAGCGATATGCAGCCCCGCCCACCACACCACCGGAATCCTACTGACCCTTGGACCACTCGGAAACGTCCCGGTGAGCGCCATCAGCCAGTGAACGCGGACGCCCCTCGCGCCCAGCCGCGGACAACCCGTCCTCTTTCAGACCGGCTGGATAGCCAGAATGCTGGATATCTGCCTGCTATTACCGAGCTGCCACCTGCGCGCCAAACGCCGGCCCTTTCATCTGCGACGCCCGCGCCACGCCACGCCGCCAGGACGGAGGCCTATCGCCGCGCAGTCCGTGTTCGTGCGACGTCAGCCTACGCGCTGCCGGTTGTGCCCGCGCTGATATTGCTCTATCGCCGCCAGCCGGAGCGCTTCGTTCGCCTGCATGCCAGCCGGGCGCTGGTCTTTTTCACGCTGCTCGCCTTTGGCCAGGTGGCCCTATTCGTCGCACTCGTAGTCGTTGGCGGCGCGCTTGATGCCGGTCTGGCCGTCGCCGCCATCGCGGGTTTGGTCTTCTATGTGGCTTTCATCGCGCTTGGGATTCTGGCGTTGATGCTGTGGTTTCTCATGCTGCGCGACGCGATGAGCGGCCGCTTCAGCACGTTCCCAGTGTTGACGCGCCTCGCGGTGGATCTTGAGTCCATCATCTCGCGCGTGTGGGCGAGGATTTCCGAACGACGCGGCCTCAGGCGGAATGTTTCGGCGTCATGAAAATCATCGCGATCCACCAACCCAAAAAGCCGCTGTTGCACTGGATCCTCCAACTGGATGACGGTTCTAAGATGGAGCTGGCTGAATCCACGCTCGTCGCCCATCAACTTGCCGTCGGCGATGAGCTGACTGAGAGCGATCTGACGGAACTGCAGACAGCGAGCGATGAATACATATTGCTCGATGCGGCTCTGCACTTCCTCGCCGCGCGCCCGCGCAGCCGCCAGGAAGTGCGCAGACGTCTCTTGCGTCCACGCCCGGGCAAGCGCCCACCTGATCCCGCGACGGTCGATCGCGTTCTGGAACGGCTGAGTGAGCTTGAATACCTGAGTGATCGCGAGTTTGCCGGGTTTTGGGTAGAGAACCGCGATCAATTCAGCCCGCGTTCAGCACGCGCCATGCGGCATGAGCTTGCACAGCGGGGCGTGGACCGAGAAACGCTGGATGCCACTCTCGATAGCGACCTGGATGCGGAGCGGGCGATGCGAGCCGCTCGCCAGCGGCTGCGCTCGGTTGCCGGCCTCGATTATCAGGCGTTTGCGCGGCGGCTCAGTGGATTTCTACTGCGAAGGGGATTCGGCTACGATGTCGCACGGGAGACTGTTCGAGCGCTTTGGCTGGAATCCCACGGGGGGGTACCGGATGACGTTGCTGGCGCTCCCCGCGTGGAAGACGAATGACCTCCTGTTGTATCGGCTGAGGGGAGCTGGCTAGAACTCGTCGCGCTCTAGCGCATTCACCGTTGCCGTCTGCCGCTCCAGATCCTGCGCCCTCTGCATGAGGATTTCAGCAGCCGCTTCCGCATCGAATGGATACTCGGCACTGCGCTCGTCATCGCGTGCCGCGCGCAGAAATGCGGCGGCGATATCGCGTATGGTCAGCGGATCGTGTATCTGGCCCGATCGGACCATTTCATATGCTGCTGAGAGCACGTCAGGCGTCAGGTGTTCATCGGGAGGCTCAGGCATGGGCAGCGCATCATCCAGCGCGGAAACACCGGCATCATGTGGGTTGCTGAAGGAGGGAGGTGGCTCCATCGTCGCTGTCATCGCGGCGCTGTCTGCCCACGGCAGCTCCTCCGGCACAAGTTCCGGTGGCGCCTCGGGCTGGATTTCTGGCACACGGTCGCGCGCATCGAGCCAGACGTCTCGCATCTTGACCCAGCGGACCGCGATGCCCTTCAGACGCAGCCGAGAGCGCAGCTCCGCCAGCGCGATTCGTGTCAACGCCTGAGCGGGCGCCTGGGATTCGCCCATCAGCACCCGCGTGGCCCAGTCTTCGAGTATGGTGCCTAACGTCCCGTCGATCTGCGCCCGAGCGACCTCATTCCACGGAGCGCCAAGCTCTGCCACCGTCCGCGCGGCAGTGGGGATGATCGCGCAGGCTACCGTTGCCGCTGCGCGCGCGCGGAAGAACTCGCCAGTGGGTGACACCACATCTACGGCGTGGGCCTCCACAGTGATGAGCAGTTCTTTGAGCTCAATCAGGCCATCGAGCACTTCGTCCGGCATGAGCAGTGGCTTGCCAGGCTGGAGCGTACGCTTGAAGGCGCCAAACTGGCTTGTCAGCGCGACATGCCCAGCTGGCACGCGAGCCTGGTGACCATGCCCGTACCATAAGGTGGCGAAGCCGCAGGCCAGTGCGGCGACAATGCCGCCGAATGGACCGAACAGTACACCTGTCGTCACGACGAGGTAGAGCGCAGTGCCAAGGACCACCACCACCCACCAGATTGCGTCTGTGGCCGCGAGATAGAGCAATATGCCGTAGACAATGCCGGCCAGCACGTAGAACAGTCCGAGGGTCACGAGTGCCCCCCCGGAGATGATCGAGCCACCATCCGCGGCACGGAGCGAAGCCAGCAAGTATATGCCCGCTAGCAACAGAAGTCCCAGCAGTGGCGGAAAGAGGCCTGGAGACCAGCGCCGTACCTGCCGGAAGAGCGCGCCGCGATTGATGGAAACGGTCGCTTGCCTTCCCGTTCGCGCCTGAACAGAGCGCGGGGCATGGGCTCCAGCTGCGAATCTTCCGCCTGCCATGCCGCCACCATGGAACTGCAACAGCCGGTGAGAGCGCTCACCGTCCGCTGTATGGTCCTTCATCTGTTTGAAACTACGGTTTGTCATAGTGTGCCGTGCCTGCATAGTGGAGACACAGCATCTTTCAGGCCAGACCCTTCAGACGGAGATGGCTTTCGCTCAGTTCTGCAAATCGGGTTCCGCTCTCGTGCCGTTAGGTGCGCTTGCTTGAGGATTGTGGTGGCACGAAGCACATCCTTCCGCTGCCGCGATACCGTGCGGCGCGGGCGAGCGGAAGTCCGTCAGTTCGCGAACAGGCACGGTAACCGTAGCGCCGCTCTCAAGCAGCACATCGACCGAGTTGCGCGGCACGTTGATGCCGATGACGCGCCCTGAGCCGCTGGCCGTCTGCACGATCTCGTTATAAGCGGGCATTTCGCGCTTGGCGGCGATATAGTTGTCGTTCTCATACGCCAGGCAACAGAGTAAGCGCCCGCAGACGCCCGAAATCTTCGCGGTGTTGAGTGGCAACCCCTGCTCCTTGGCCATTTTGATCGAAACGACGTTGAATTCGGTGAGCCACGAACTGCAGCAGAGGGTCATGCCACACATGCCGACTCCACCCAGCATCTTCGCGTGGTCGCGCGCGCCAATCTGCCGTAGCTCGATGCGCGTATGGAAGAGGGCGGCGAGATCACGCACGAGGGCGCGAAAATCGACCCTTCCATCTGCGATGAAGTAAAAGGTCAGGCGGGTGCCATCGAACGTGTATTCCGCCTCCACCAGCTTCATGGGCAAGGCGTGTTGTTCCACGCGCTCGGCACAGCGGCGAAGCGCTTCTTTTTCTCTGGATTTATACGCCAGCATCTGACGTAAGTCATCCTCCGATGCGAGCCGCTGCACTGGCTTGAGGTCGCCCCCCAGCTCGGATGCCTCCACCTGGCGTGGCGCAATGACGACACGCCCGCACTCCGTGCCCTTACTGGTTTCGACGATGACCCACTGCCCGGTTTTCAGATTGAAGCCCGCGGCGTCATAGTAGTGGATGCGCGATGCCGGTCGAAATCGTACCCCCACCACCTGCTGCGCCGCGACGACATGTTCCGTCATGAACGTCCTACCCCTGAAGCTCTTCGGCGAGCAGAATCGCTTCCGCGACTTCTTTCATGGACTTGCGGTTATTCATGCTGGTCTTCTGTATGCGGCGGAATGCATCCTGCTCGCTCAGGTCGTATTTTTCCATGAGCACGCCCTTGGCACGCTCGATCACCTTCCGGGTTGCCAGATGGTCTTCCAGGTCCTTCACGCGCGACTCCATCGAGCGGAACTCCTGGAAGCGGCTGAGGGCGATCTCAATGGCTGGTTTCAGATCACTGGAACGCCACGGCTTGGTGACATAGTGGATGACACCCGCGTTACGCGCCTGCTCAATCAGTTCCTGGTCGCTAAATGCCGTGAGCAGCAGCACAGGGGCGATCTTCTCGCGGGTGAGGATCTCTGCCGCTGTGATGCCATCCATCTGAGGCATGCGAATATCCATAACCACCAGATCCGGGCGAAGCTCGCGAGCGAGGTTGACGGCACTCTGCCCGTCACCCACATCGCCAACGACTAGATAACCCTGGCGCTGTAATTCTTCCTTCAAGTCCATACGAATGACCGTATCGTCTTCCGCGATGATGATACGTGTCGGCATTTCTCTCACCTCACGAACGCGCTCTGAGATCAGTCGTGCCTCTGGTTGCTTGCGTCACAAGTGCTTTGCGTGCGCCCGCTGAACAAGCGCGTCAATGGCCGAAGTATAACACACAAGAAAGGCGGGAGTCCGGTAAGAGCGGCTGCTCTCATCGTGCTCCCGCAGGCATGAAGGCTGGTATCGCGTCGCTGGCTATCCCTGAGCGGCGCTCGCTGGATATTCGCCGAGCGTCACAGGAACGTTGACTTTGCTGTTTCCTCGCTGCACGGTAACAGTCACTTTCGTGCCGGGTGACTTGCTCAGCAACGCCGCCGCCAGATCTCCAGAGCCTGTCACCGTCTGTCCATCGACCGCGATGATGATGTCGTTCACCTTGAGGCCAGCGTTCTGCGCGGGACTTTGCCCCTGCGCGTCGTTGGCAAAGCCGACAATGAGATAGCCCTGCTGAACCGGCAGATTATACGTAGAGGCGATCTGCGGAGTGACATCCGTTCCCCGCACTCCGAGGAAGCCCTGGCCGGTGTTGACCAGCTTGCCATACTGGATCAATTGCTTGACGACATACTGAACGCGATTGGAAGGGATTGCGAAGCCAATGCCTGGCGCCTGGGAATTGGTTGATGGATCCACTGCGCCCAGTGTTGGAATGCCGATCAACTGACCTTCCAGGTTGACGAGCGCGCCACCACTGTTTCCGGGGTTAATCGGAGCGCTCGTCTGAATCATGCCAACCAGTTCCTGCGCGGGACCGTTCTGCCCTTCGCTGGCGCTCCGGTTGAGGGCGCTCACGATGCCAAACGTCGCGGACTGGCTGAAGCCCAGCGGGCTGCCCATCGCGATGGCGAATTGCCCTACGACCACTTTAGCGGAATCTCCGAAGTTGATTGGTTTCAGGCCGGTCTGGTTGATCTTGAGCACGGCCAGATCGTCGTGCGGGTCCTCGCCAACCAGCTTGGCTGAAAGCGATTGCCCGTTTGAAAGGTTTACCGTGTACTGGCTGAAGCCCGCCACTACGTGATCGTTCGTCACGATGTAGCCATCAGGCGTGAGAATCTCGCCCGAGCCGATACCCTCGCCCTGGCTGCTCTGGCTGATAACCTCAACCACCGATGGCTGGACCGTCTGGATGACGTTGACCACGTTCTGCTGCAAATCCTTGGCGCTTGGCGGCACCGTCACCGTCGGATTGTTGCCGCCAATGGAAACGCCATTCACAGCCGCGTTCTGGCGTGTCCCCACCGCGCATCCCGCGACGAATACGAGGATGAGCAATACCAACCCGCTCAGCACTGCGATGGGACGGACGATGCGTGAGCGCGTGCGTGTCGGTCCCGCAGGCGGCGTCCAGTTGGGATACCCCTGCGGGTACGTATATCCGGCGCCCTGGTACCCTCCGGGCTGGTATTCGGTGGGCTGCTCTGGATTCGGTTGGCTTCCCGTCTGGTATGGATACGGCGCGGGAGGATACTGCTGTGACGTGTTCCCCTGCCAGGCGGAAGGGGAACTTTGCGGATAGGGCGCTGCGGGCTGGTTGGCTTCACCAGCCTGTGAACCGGTCGTATTGCTTTGCTCGACATCCCCCGAGGACGTCGAGTCTCTCTCGGGCGTGCCATTCATTCTTGAACGCCTCCTGGCTGTATACGCGAAAGGTCATAGACATGAGTGCCATGTGCCACGTAAAGCGTGTTACATGAATACCGTACGCTCTTTTACTGATAGCGCACGTATCTTAATAACATGTGAGAGCGACGCATCTTCGCGCCAGATTTCTACCCCGTAAGCTGGAGTGCTTTAACGTGCGCCTTCATCGTAGATGGCGCTCGCACCATCGCCGCGTCGCGCAACTGATCGAGTACCCACTGGATAGGGCTGGTGCTCTCCACAGTAGCGCGGGCGCGACGGGCTCTTTCATGTCGCTCTTGCTGCGGCATGATGAGTGCCTCATACAACTGCTCTGCCGTCTCTTCGATGTCAGTCGCTGTCACCGGCAGCACGCTATCCTTCAACTCACGATATGCGCCCGCTGTGCGTGAAAGCACCACCACGGCGTCACCTCGGTTGATGACGGCCGCTTCCTTGACGACTAGATTCATGCCGTCGATGACGGGATTAACCAGCACAACATCCGCCTCACGCGCGGCGACGAGCGCCTTCGCGCGATTGTTCTCAAAGAACGCCGTAACGGGCTCCCATCCAGGGATCCTGAACTCTGAGTTGATACGTTGAATCAGACGGCGTACCTCGCGCCCATACTGGCGGTATCGCGGCAGGCTTTGCCGGGAGGGCACCAGAAACGCCAGATGGCGTATGTGTCCGACTAGTTCTGGATGGCGCCGTAACAGCAACTCATATGCCTGCAAGCCGCGCACAATGTTTTTGGTTGGCTCCAGCCGGTCTACCCGGACGATGAGCTTACCGTCGCTCTCCAGAGTGGACGCGAGGTCTCGCGCGGCTGCACGCCCGGCTGCGCTTTGTAGCGACCGGTGGACTTCCTCCGCCTCCACCGTGACCGGATATGATCGGGCGAGAAGGCGGTGTCCTCGCCAGATCAAACGCCCCTGGTCGAGATCTACGCGGCTACCAGGAAGAAATACGCGGGCGCATTCCAGAAAGTTGCGCGCGTCCATCTCGGTCTGAAAGCCAAGCACATCGTTTGCAGCCACGCCTTCAAAGATATCTACGACGAAGTGTTCGGGCATGAATTCCCAATAGCGCACTGCGGGCCATGGAATATGCACAAATTGCTCAATTGTAGCTCGCGGCACCTGTTCGCGGATCATGGCCGCAGCGAGATAGAGGTGATAGTCCTGAAGCAGGATGATAGGCTGAGCGCCCTCTCTCGCGCGCGTGCCCTTTGGCATGCCTTGCTGGTGCGCTTCCGCGATGACGGCCTGAGCTATCGCACGATTGACCGCCTTATAGCCGTTTTGCCAAGCGCGGTAATGCCGTTCACCAAATGTCGGTGCCGTGGCGGGATCCCACATGTAATGCTGGAGAAACCATAACAAATCATTACTGATCTGGTCATAATGCATCGCATAGACGTCGGGCTCGATAACGACGTACCGCACGTGGAGAGTCTGGCGACCCAGTCGTACCTCACGCGCACTTGCCTCGTCATGTGAAAATGCTTGCCGGTCGCCGTCCGACATGGCAGCGGCCACCCATGTCATCGGCAGTGACTGCGCGAGATCGGCCAGTGCCGTGACGAGACCGCCGGAGCCGCGCTTCGTGCCGAAGCGCCCATTGCGCTCATGCGTGAACTCGACGGGCCCGCGATTGCTCGCGACGATTACGGGCCTGCGGCCCACAAGTGATCGAATTTCCTCCGGCAGAGACGGATCCGCCGCCCTGCGGGCTGGCATATGCCCCTCCTCTATCGCTGTTCGCCACGGATGCCAGGTAAAATCTCCGGCATCCCCAAGCTCGCGCTACTCGCTGTTCAGTGGCATAGCCTGTGCCAGTTTGCGCTCCTGTGACACCATTGTGTGACGTTGTACCCGACTGCCACACAACAAAGAAGCCGCCAGACACACGCGCGTCTGGCGGCAACGGCACCCTCTCGCCGGAGAATATTTATTCCTCGTGGGCGAAATCCCAGTCATTCCAGGTATCCCATTCGCGCCACGGCAAACTCTGGCTCACGGTTGGCCGCGTGACAGGCGGAATCGCGTCGTGCCCGACTGCCGCTTGCTGATGTGCGGCGTCTAGCCAGATGAGATCGCCGCTGGGATTGGATGGAAACGATGGCTGGCTTTCTTGATCGTGAGCGCGCGGAGCGCTGATGCCTGGATCGAGAGTTGGGATCTGGACGAGCGTTGGCGTTTCTTCTGCCCATAGCATCTGGCTGTCGCCTGGCCGCGGCGCGCGCAACAGCGCGATCAGCTCATCCAGTGGAGTGCCCGACCACTCCGGCCAGGTCCAGGGCAGGCCAAGCCACGCACGCTCAACCGAGCGCGTGACCATGCGAACGGCACCCTCCAGATGTATGCGTTCTTCGCGGTCTCGCTGGAGCGTGAGCAGGCGCTCCACCGCTAAGGCAATCGTTTCGCCGAGCGGGCTGAGCGGGCCATGCGCGAAGAAGCGGGCAGGAGTTACGCCGCGCAGCGCTTCTGCCAGTGCCTGTCCCAGCACTTCGGTGTCTTCCTCTACCTGCTGTCGCATCTGCATGCTCTGCCCGCGAAGCAAAGTTGCCTCGTGCAGGCGCGCGGTGGCGACGCGCTCAGCGTTGAGCCTGCCCTTCACCAACGAGCGCAGCCCCACAAGGGAGCCGCCGAGTGCAAGGCACAAGAAAACGCCGTCGAAAACGGCGGCGTCAGCAGATGAGAACACGACAGTGGGAGCCAGCAGACCTTGCAGCGACAACACAACAGCCACGAAATACCCCGTTGCGGCCAGCGTGACCTCCATAACGGCCGCGTTCCAGCCAGCGAGTGAGATAGCCAGAATGGCCAGCGGGACAATCGCCACGACAATGCTGACCCGTGGTCCAACCAGCGCGATGAGCCACGCCGCCGCCGCCATCTGGCCGGCGATGAGCAGGTATCCCGCGAATGCGCGAGTACGCTGGCGCTGGGTCAGCGCATACGCGATCCAGCCGCTCAACCCGGTGATGGCCGCAAGCGACAGAGGCCAGAATCCTTGCTGACGGCCAAGGAGCAGCATGGTTACACCTGAGATTGCCGCCACCGTGCAGATCGCCGAGTGTATTACGGCAATTACCGGCACGGGCTCGGCGGGTGGAAGTGACCAGGGATGCGCGTGCCCGGTGCTTTCCTGCCTGGGACCAGATGAGTGCCACGCGTCACTGATTTCGCTGGCAGCTTGCGGCTCGGCAACCTCCGCAAGACGCCGCGTAACCACCGGCGTCCGGTTCGGCGGGACAACAGGCACCGGCTCAGTAATCGCAATGCTGGCATCCTGTTCGGGTGGGAGTTGTGGCAGCTCCGGGAGGCTCATCCGGGCCGACACGGAAGCGCGCTGATCGACCGCCGGTCGGGGAGCGATCGCGGCCATGCGTGCGAGCGTCGGATATTTCCGAACACTGGCTGGCACAGAGATCGGTTGCGCTTTGGGCTGTGTGATTCTCTCGGGAGCCGTCTTCGCCGCGGAACGGCGAGCGTGGCCCACCGTTGTCTTCTCTGCGCTTGCGGGCGTTGCGGCAGCCGAAGAGAGCTCCTCTCGCTCCGTCAGGAGGGGAATTGGTGGCCGTGGCGTCGGCGGACGAGTTGCCAAAGCCGTGCCCGCGCGGCGCCGCTGTTTCTTTTGGCGGTGGGTCAGCGTGGCACCGGCTGTCGGTGTGTTCGCGCTCCGCTTCTGCTTGCCCATATCCCACCTCCTACGCTGGCAACAGCGTTTGTGTACGCCAGAACGTTCCTAAACAGCGGCAGATACCGCGCCCACAACCAACCATTCCGCTTGACACACATCACGGCGCTATGCCATAGTGATAAGCGCAACGAGACGGCTATGCCGCTCTCCATACAGTTCCACGCCTGAATAGCGTCGACGGAACCAGTACGCTCATTGGTACCGATTCAGAGAGTCCGGAGATTGGTGCGACCGGATGACGTACCCGAGCCGAACATCAATCCTGAGCTGCCGCTCGAATTCCACACAGGAACCGTAGACACGGCCGGCGCCCGTCCGTTACCACACGGGAGGACATATATACGTGTCCATGAGTGGACCGCTTGCGCTCATTTCTTGAACGTGTGAGCGTGGCTGGCGGTCAAACTGGGTGGTACCACGGGAGGATGACTCTCGCCCCGAGCCGGGCGGGAGTCTTTTTATTTGCTCGCGTCAGCCTCGAAGTGAGGTCGGCCGCTCTGGCACCTTGTTCACGTGCGCGAGATGGCACCGCGAGAAGGAGCAGCAACGTTATGGATGAGCAATCCACGCCATCCGCCAATCCAACCCGATTACTGTATCACTCTGACAGTTACCTTCGCAACTTTGAGGCAAGCGTGGTAGCCGTTCACGAAGGGGCTATCGCGCTCGATCAGACGGCGTTCTATCCGGGCGGTGGCGGCCAGATGGCGGACCGTGGCGTGCTCCGCTGGGGAGAGCGTGAGCTTGTCTTGAGCGGCATGCGAAAACAGGGCGATGTTGTGTGGCATATCGTGGCTGAAGATGCAGCGGCACTGCCACAGACGGGCGAGAAGGTACGGGGCGAGATCGACTGGGAGTTCCGCTATCGCATGATGCGCACGCACACAGCGCTCCACATGCTCTGCGGCATTATCTTTCGCGATTATGGTGCGCAGGTAACGGGCGGCCAGATGTATCCGGACCGCGCCCGTATGGATTTTTCCATCGAGATTTTCACTTCTGATTACGTTCGCGCCATCGAGAACCACGTGAACGAGGCAGTGGTCGCCGATCTCCCTATCAAAGTCTACTCACTGCCGCGCGAGCAGGCATTTGAGATTCCCGATCTGATTCGCACAAAGATCAACCTGCTGCCGCCACAGATCAGTGAAGTGCGCATCGTGGAAATCGTCGGGCTGGACCTGCAGGCAGATGGCGGCACGCACGTCCATAGCACCCGCGAAGTCGGCGGCGTTCGCGTACTCAAGACCGAGAACAAGGGCAAATACAACAAGCGTATGGAAATCGCTCTCGTAGACGGGGAATAGCACGACATGGCAGAAAAGACGCCTGGCGCGCGGAAACGTGCCGGCAATTCAACCAAACCAGATGCGAATGCTCCTGCGACTGGCGGGCAAGGCGGCGTGAAGCGCGTCTTCGCGCCCGTTCCCGCGCCGACAAAGGTTGACTACGCGCTGCTGGAATCAGACGTGCAGCGCTGGTGGGATGAGCAGGGCATTCTGAACAAATACCTGCACCGGAACGATAACTCTGACCGGCGCTGGTCCTTCATTGACGGCCCCATCACGGCCAATAACCCAATGGGCGTTCACCATGCCTGGGGGCGCACTTATAAGGATCTGTGGCAACGCTTCAACACGATGCGCGGCTTCAAGCAGCGCTATCAGAACGGGTTCGACAGTCAGGGGCTCTGGGTTGAGGTCGAGGTCGAGCGCGAGCTTGGCTTCACGAACAAGCGCGACATCGAGACGTATGGTGTCGGGCGCTTTGTTGACAAGTGCAAGGAGCGCGTCCAGCGTTTTTCCCGCATTCAGACGGATCAGTCGATTCGCCTGGGAGAGTGGATGGACTGGTCCAACTCGTATTACACGATGTCGGACGAGAATAACTACACCATCTGGGGCATGCTCAAGAAGTGCTGGGAAGAAGGCTGGATCTACAAGGGCAAGGACGTCATGCCGTGGTGCCCGCGCTGCGCGACCGGTATCTCCGATATGGAGATCAACGAGGGCCGGCGGCGTGTGCAGCATACGAGTGTCTATGCGCGTTTCCCGCTGGTGGACCGCCCGCGTGAGTATCTGCTGATCTGGACGACGACTCCGTGGACGCTGCCCGCCAACGTGGCCGCAGCCGTCAACCCGGAACTGACATATGCCAAAGTGGAGCAGGATGGCGACTACTACTATCTCTCGGCCGAGGTCGTGGCGAAGCTGAAGAAGTTGCAAGGGCACGAGCACGGTCCCGCTCGCGTGGTGGAGAAGCTCGAAGGTCGCGACATGCTCGGATGGCGCTATACCGGCCCGTTTGACGAGCTACCCGCGCAGAGCAGAGCGAAGGATGAGCATCACGTCATCGCGTGGGAGGATGTCAGCGCGGAGGAAGGCACAGGCATCGTACATATCGCGCCGGGCTGTGGTCGCGAGGACTACTCGCTGACGGATGACAATCACCTGCAGGTGCTCTCACCGGTCAACGAAACCGGTGTCTACGTCGAAGGGTATGACTGGCTGACGGGGATGAACGTGAATGAGGTCGCCCGCCCGATCTTCGAGAATCTGCGGCAGAAAGGCCTCTTTTACCAGACGGAGTCATATCAGCACGTGTACCCGCACTGCTGGCGCTGCGGCACGGAGCTGATCTTCCTGCTCGTGGATGAATGGTTTATCTCGATGCGCGAGCTGCGGCACCGCATGATGGAGATCGTGCCGGGCATTCGCTGGATTCCTGGGTTCGGCCTCGACCGCGAGATGGACTGGCTGCGTAACATGGAAGACTGGATGATCTCCAAGAAGCGGTACTGGGGCCTGGCGCTGCCGATTTACGACTGCCCGGCGTGCGGCACATTTGAGGTGATTGGCAGCGAGGTCGAGCTGCGCGAGCGCGCTGTGGAAGGTTGGGACGAATTCGAGGGGCATACGCCGCACCGCCCGTGGGTGGATGCCGTCAAGATTCGCTGCTCGCAGTGTGGCGAAGTCGTCAGCCGCATCCCGGACGTTGGCAATCCCTGGCTGGATGCCGGCATTGTGCCCTTCTCCACGCTGCACTACCGGAACGACCGACAGTATTGGCGCGAGTGGTTCCCTGCCAATTTCATCACCGAGAGTTTCCCCGGTCAGTTCCGCAACTGGTTTTTCTCGATGCTGGTGATGGCGGCCGCGCTGGAGAATACGGCGCCTTTTCGCACGGTGCTTGGCTTCGCGACGTTGCTCGACCAGGCTGGCGAAGAGATGCACAAGAGCAAAGGCAACAGCATCCCGTTCGATGAAGCGGCTGAGATCGTTGGCGCGGATACTATGCGATGGCTCTATACGAGCCAGAGTCCTGAGCAGAACTTGCGCTTCCCGCGTATTCCCAGTGAGGCGGATGCAGCCGCCGCGCGCGCGCAGGGACAGCCTCCCCGCCTGAGCGATCTCTGGATGCAGGTGCGTTCGCCTCTGGATAAGCTCTGGAATGTCTACTCCTTTTTCGTGACGTACGCGAATATTGATGGATTCGATCCTTCAGCTCATACGCTGGAGCCTCGAGATCGCAGCGATCTCGACCGTTGGGTGCTTTCGGAACTGCAGCGGACGGCGCGGGAGGTCGAAGATGGTCTGGCCGATATCGACGCTCGCCGCGCAACCGAAGCGATAGCCCGGTTCGTGGAAAATCTCTCGAACTGGTATGTTCGCAGGAGTCGCCGGCGCTTCTGGAAGAGCGAGGAAGATGCCGATAAAGTCGCCGCGTACCTCACGCTCTATGAGTGTCTGGTGACGACGGCGAAGCTGCTCGCACCGTTTACGCCCTTCCTGGCGGAATCGCTGTACCAGAATCTCGTGCGGTCGGTGGATGCTGAAGCACCCGAAAGCGTTCATCTCTGCGACTGGCCGACAGCGCGCGAGGAGTTGATTGATGAACAGTTGCACAGCGAGACCGCGCTCGTCATGCAGATGGTCAATCTGGGGCGCGCCGCACGCGAAAAGGCACAGATTCGCGTACGGCAGCCACTGCCAGTGCTCTATGCGCGGGTGATGAACGAGGGCGAGCGGGAAAGTCTGGAGCGGCTGGCGGGGCAGGTGCTGGAGGAGCTGAACGTCAAGCGCGTCGAGTATCTGCCCGCCGAAAGCGATATGCTGCATTATGCGTTGCGCCCCAAACTGCCTGTGCTCGGACCGAAGCTTGGCAAGCAGATGTCCAGAGTGATCGGTGCGCTACGCGCGCTCGATCCACAGGTAGCTCTCCGTGAGCTGCGCGAGACGGGGCGGCTGACGCTATACGTCGAGAGCGAGGAGGTCGTGCTCACGCCGGAAGATGTGGAGATCGAGGCGAGCGCGCGCGAAGGCTTCGTCGCCGCTGAAGATCGCGGCTATGTCGCTGTGCTCGACACCACGCTTTCGCCGGAATTGCTGGCTGAGGGCACGGTGCGCGATCTGACGCATCTCATCCAGGAGGCACGTAAGCACGCGGACCTGGCCATTGAGGATACCATCGAGCTCTCGCTCTGGACGGATGATGAACTGGCGCGTGTGCTCGATACCTATAGCGACTACATCAAGAGCGAGACGCTAGCTCGCGTGTTGCGTATCCTGACCGAAACGCCGCCCGCGGAGGCAAATGGCTTGTATCTGGAAGCTGTTTCACCCGCGAAGCTCAGCAATCATAGCGTCACGATTGGCATCGCGAAGCGCTAGTCGCAAATAGAAGCAGGCCGGTGTCATCCCCATGACGACACCGGCTTATTTTTCGGTCGATGTCCGCGGCGACGATGAACCGTTGCGCTCGCCTGTCACTTTGTCGTCGTCCGCGTGGATTTGCAGCATGCGATCCATTTCCTGCCGCATGGCCTGGATGTCCGGATACGAGCGATAGACGCTGGCGAACCGGATATATGCGATGGCATCGAGTGTGCGGAGGCGATCCATCACCATCTCGCCGATGGCTCGCGTCTCGATCTCGGCCTTGCCCAGCTTATAGAGTTCGTTCTCGACATCCTCCACGATGGCTTCGAGCTGGCCGACGGGAATCGGTCGCTTCTGGCAGGCGAGGCGAAGACCGGTAAGCAGCTTCTCGCGGCTGAATGGCTCGCGTCTGCCGTCGCGCTTGACGACCATGAGTTCCGGAAGCACGACGCGCTCTTCCGTACTGAAGCGCTGGAAGCACTTTTCGCAGCGCCTTCGCCGGTGAATGACGCTGCCCTGGTCCCGCGAATCGGTCACGCGAGACTCAGCAAACCCACAATACGGACACCTCATGGCAAATATGGCTCCCTGCGCTCCGGTCTGCCCGCGACGGTTCCTTCAGGTATTCAGGCAATTCGGGGGCTGCTCTAGTGTACTGGAGTATAGCATACCCGAACTGGCTGCCAGTGCGATACCTGCTCTGCTGGAAATGTGGGCTCTCATTCGTTCAGGCGAACTGTGCGGGGGAATTCTCACTGTGTTGGCCGCGCTCGACGCAAAGCCTGAAAAATTCTGGACGCCTGCGGAATGGTGTGATATCCTGAGACCGGCGGCTTCAAGTCTTGGAGCAGGGGGTCTGGCCAAATTGGCCCCATCTCAGCGCCGGCTGACCGTCGTCGGTCTACGTCATGCCGCCATAGCGCGGCCCCGTAGCTCAGTGGATAGAGCAGTGGTTTCCTAAACCATGTGTCGGAGGTTCGAGTCCTCTCGGGGCCACCAGTCGCTTCCTTCCGCGCGTGTCATACGCGAACTCATCTTGCCACGGCTCGCGCCGGCCCGTTCGGCTCTCACTGCCAAACATCGATGTTACGTTCCACGTGGGTGATTCCGCTTCTCGATGTCGCTGTTCGCCGTGTTCTCGTTCAGCTATTCGAGGGCGCGGCCCGCACAAAGCCGCTGCTTCCTTTGCTTGTCATGCTCGCGCCTTAGGCCATCAAACGAAAGCCGTGGGCCATTGCCAGCATTGCCGCGATGCTCGCAGGCACCACACGCCCTGCGTGCCTCCCCTGAAAACCGATGTGGTTTCTGCTTGCAGGTTCGGCTGGTGACCAGACAGCCAGCGGTCGCGGCGGCACAGGTGGGCATGCGTGGATGAGGCTGGAGGCATCACCACAGCGTGGCGATCCATGCGATGGTGGCGCTGACGATGAGGCTGAGCACAAAGACGGCGCGTTCACGAAAGGCGGTAGGCTCCTGACTGTTTCACCATATGCGAGAAATCACCACCGAACAGAAAATAGACGAGAAATGAGGGTGAGCATTGCGACGATGGCAAGCACACTCTCTCGACGCCATCCATAGACGCCGTGGCGGGCGCGTCATGATAGCAGCCAGTATGAACGTAACAACGCCCGCCACGCAGGATATCGGCCCAACGAATCAATTCGACAGAAAGACGTCGTTCTGGATGGCGTTCGCATTCAGCGCGTATGGCGCAAGGAGGACGACGCTACCGAGCAGGAGGTAGGCGCCAACCGTACAGGGGTGGCGCTCTGAAACGAGGTCCGCATACGCGTCGCCAGTGCTTCGCGATTCACGAGAACTCTCGCGCTATAGCTCTCGCTTGCGCTTCGAGATGCTATCTCACGCACATCTGCGCTGCATCACACGCCAGCGACTGTTCCGCACAGTCGCCATACGATACGATGGCAGATGACGGCGTCATCGTGACGTTCCTCATGCTCGCGCTAGTCGAACAGCATGAATGTGTCTGATCGCAGGCCCAGACGCAATGTCTCAAGAGAGATGACATCGGAGAGCGCAACGTTTGCCACGTTGACGTTCGCGCCAACCTGCTTGATGAAATATGTCTGCATGGCTTTCGTCGGTGCCTCAAAGACGATCCGTTCGGTATCGAGACCGGACGCGAGCATTTCTTCGATCAGGCCATAGCGCAGTTCACCATCCGACCGGCAGATGCCACTTGTTCCGCTCTCGCGCGCTTCCGTGATGACGCGCTCCGCCCCGGCTTCCAGATCCTCCCGCATGCAGGCGATCCATTGGGCCGGATGAAGGTGCAGCGATCGCTCGGAATCCTTATAGCCGACCTCGCTCAAGACGTGGAAGTCAGATGAGATCTCGCTGACGATGCGTGCCTTCTCTCTATTGGGCAGGACGATGGTGCCGTTGGAAACCTCGACGTACTCGCACTGGTAGCGCTGGCACAGGGCAAGATAGCTATCCAGGCGGCGCTGGCTCACGTATTTTTCGAAAAGCGTACCGCCGAAGAAGTAGCCGATGCCGTGCGCGCGCAGGCATTCAATTTTCTGCTCGGTGGCGCTTGTGACGAGAGATGTCCCCCATCCGAACTTGACGAGGTCAATCAAGTCGGATGCGCTCTCGATCACATCTTCAAAATAGTGCCGCGGAGCACCATTGTCGATCACGACTGTCAGCCCGTGATCGCGCGGCTTTACCGCGCGTTCGGGCAGCGTCAGATCGGTAGCATGCATGGAGGCAACCTTTCTCTCTATGGCGTTTTGGCATAGCTGGACTTCGGGGCTGGAATCGTTGTACAGCTCCTGTGCTGGATCCTCGGCGTGGCCATTGAAGATGATGCGGCGGCTGGCGCGCACATCATGGGGCGACCGTCCTCAGGAGACGTGGCGTGGCCCAGCGGGCTACCTAATACATCATGCGAGGATCATGGTAATACTTGAACTCCAGCAGGTTGTTCGAAGGATCCACGAGAAAGAATGTCAGGTGCTCCTCGATCAGACCCTGGAAGCGCGTATAGACATCACGGAAAAACGGAATGTCGCGCTCGCGGGCAAGGCGTAGCAGCCGGTCGAACTCATCGCGCTCGCGAAAAGTGATGCCGAAATGGCGGGGATACATCTTCGGCTCTTTGGTGATGTCTTCGGAGAGGTGGCAGACGACCTGATCTCCGAAGAAATCGAGCGTAATGCGGTCGTCGTAGCGCCTCGCCAGCTTGCAGCCGAGTTTCGTTACGTAGAAGTCATACGCTGCATCCAGATCGTGCGCGGGTATGGCAACATGGAAGACATTGTTTTCATCGCGCATCATATCGCTCCTTCCCGGACTGAAGGATAGCTATGGTGTGAGCCACCTTCCCAACTGCCTTGACCCGGGTTCATCGCGGGTACGGCCTGTCCAATAACAGTACTGTGTGGGCTCTGCATGTATCCGGCACCTCCCGGCTGCTGAAGGTGCCTTCGCTCTCAATACATCGGGTTGTACGGCACGTGTATTGGGCGAACATGAGAATGTCCGCCAACATCCGCCATGCGCGCGTGAGGTGCGCTTGCCTGGTACACCCCCCTTGGCCACACGCCAGCATGTGGCTTGCCAGATGGCGTGGCAGCCCTGACACCAATCTGCGATGATGGCGACTATCAGCCATCCCTGCGCGTGTTACTGTGCCGCGACAAGTTGCGCGATGTAGCTATCTTCTTCGCGCAGCGTCGGCCATTCAGGCGTGTGGCTCATCTCCACATCGTATGTCCGCCCGCTCATTTCTAGCGCTTGAAGCGTGAGGCCGGTGCCTTCCAGAAGCAAACGAAAGTCTGCGGGCGTATAGCAGCGAATAGTCTGCGACCAGATTTCGTCCGGATTGTCCGAATCCCGCCATTCCTCCACAAACCGGCACTGCAGCGCGTCGAAGGTGCGGCGGCGCACGGCATGCGCCGGCTCTACGACCATCTCTTCGCCAGCATGGTGCGCCCAATACCACGGCAGATACACGTCGAGCAGCATGCAGCCATCCGGTGCAAGCCACTCCTGAGCCACTCGCCGCAAGATGCGCCGCTGATCCTCGTCACTGCCTACCCCGAAGCCAAGCCAGTAGCAGACGAGATCAAAGCGCTGGTCAATCTGTACGGAGTAGAAGTCGGCTTCGAGCACAGCGATACGCCCCGCGCGCGGCTGTTGTGCCAGTTGGCGGGCATAGCTCGCTCGCAGTGGGCTGATCTCCACTGCCAGCACATCGTGCCCGAGATCAGCCATCGCAGCCGCCGCGCCGCCCGCTCCGGCCCCCAGTTCCAGGATGCGTTTGGTTCCCGGCCCGCAGAGGCGCTCAATCGCAGCCGCGCTTTCCCTGTCGTAATCCGCAATTCCTGGTGGCCCAAATAGCCGGCTTTGTCGCGAATAGAACGGTTCGACCCAATCCACAGACTGCCTCCCTGTCTCCTGGAGCACCTCTATCGAACGATGCTGCTTGCTGACGGCTGCGCTTGAGTCCATTACTATTAGGAGGAACACCCCGGGCATTATACGTGGTGACCGAAATCCGGTTTCCAGTCGTCTGGAATAATGCGTTTCTCGTTGAATGGGTGGATGCCATAATGATAGACGGCAATCGTGAATAGCAGCCCTCCAGAGCAGGTGCAATCCGCGCGGCCACACTCCGGAGAATCTGGTCAATCTTCGCTCAGGAAGACGACCGTAAGCCGGCGTGTCTGGTGGCTGAAAAGGGGTACCATCGCTCTGCTTTCACTGTGCGTGCTTGGGGCCATTATCCTTAGCTGGGCGTGGCGCGCCACACCGCATACGGATCATCTGCTCACGTGGGTGCATGCGCAGACCGCCGCGCGTCATGAGATCTATACTCCTTACAATGCCATCGCGCCCGTGATGAGTTACGCGCTGGTGTCCATCGAAGATGAGCGATTCTATCAGCATCACGGCATCGACACGATTGGTCTCATTCGTGCCGCATGGGCCGATCTGCGCGCGGGACGGATTGTCGAGGGCGGAAGCACGCTCACGGCCCAGCTCGCGAAAAACGCCTATCTGAATGGATACGATCACAACATTCCGCTCAAGGCAGAGGACCTGTTGCTGGCGTTCAAGATCGAGCGGCACTACAGCAAGTCGCAGATTCTGGAGATGTATCTCAATCTGGTCTATTTTGGCCAGGGCGCGTATGGCATTCATGCCGCTGCCCAACGGTATTTTGGCGTCACTCCGGCCCATCTGGATGTGGCGCAGGCAGCGCTTCTGGCAGGTCTCGTGCAGGCGCCGGGCTACTACGATCCACTGTGTCATCCGTCGCTTGCGCGGGAACGCCAGCACGCCGTGCTTGCGCGCATGTACGCTGACGGGTATATTTCGCATGCGATGGAACGCAAGGCTGCCAGCGAAGAATTCACGTTCTGGCGCTCCCATCCCGCACAGACGAACAATGTCTATTGCGCCGCATAGCGACATGTATACGCGAAAGGCTGTTCCAGATGCCCAGGGCGGTTGTCTTGCTGAGTGGTGGCCTCGATTCCACAACGACACTCGCGATTGCCCGGAGTGAAGGATTCGTGCCACATGCGCTCACCTTTCGCTACGGGCAGCGGCATGAGATCGAGGTGGCATCGGCGCGCAGAGTGGCGGCGGCATTCGACGTCAGCGAGCACGTGGTGGTGGACATCGATCTGCGGCTGTTCGGCGGCTCGGCACTCACGGCTGATATTCCGGTTCCCAAAGGACGGGATGCGGCGACAATGGCAACCGGGATTCCGATTACGTACGTGCCCGCTCGCAACACGATCTTTCTCTCGTTCGCGCTTGCCTGGGCGGAGGTACTTGGGAGCGAAGATATCTTCATCGGTGTAAACGCGCTGGATTACTCCGGCTACCCCGACTGCCGGCCCGAATATATCGCTGCCTACGAGCATATGGCCAATCTCGCGACGAAAGCAGCCGTGGAGGGCCGCCAGCACATCACCATTCACACGCCGCTGATCGCACTCTCCAAGGCGGAGATCATCCGGCGGGGAACCGCGCTGGGCGTGGATTATGGCTTGACGTCATCGTGCTATGACCCCTCGCCCGATGGCCTCGCGTGCGGCGCGTGCGACTCCTGCACACTTCGATTGAAGGGCTTCGCTGAAGCCGGGTTGACCGATCCTGTCCGCTATCGTGTGTAACGCATGCCTTCCATCCCGGAGCATACCCGGGCGCGCTATTCCTTTGAGCGGGCATGAGCGAGCCGCATTGACACGCGCGGCTAGAGGATGAGCAGTCCGCGGCGGGCGGCTATCGTCACGGCCTCAGTCCGGCTGGAGGCGCCGAGCTTGGTCATGATGGAAGACACATGGAATTTGACTGTGTGTTCGCTAATATGCAGGCGCGTGGCAATGAGCTTGTTGGCAAGCCCCTCGGCCATGAGTTGAATGACATCCAGTTCGCGCGCGGTAAGTCCTTCGCCCGTCGCAACAACTGGCTGTGCTTCCGTCAGGAGCGCTTCTGAGGTGGAGGCGAGCGCGGGAACCAGCCAGCGGTCGAGCGCGAAGATGCCGGCGGATACTGCTTGAACAGCGGCGGCTAACTCCTCCGGTAGCGCATCCCGTCGCAGCGCGCCGAACGCGATTCCTGCCTCATAGGCGTCGCGAGCAAGCCGCCCGAGTGCCTGGAGGTCATCCTGCTGGATCGGCCCCCGGAGATTTGGCGATGCCGCAGGCGCCAGCACGAGCACGCCTCGCGGTCGCAGCGCTTCGAGCCACGCGCCGACAGAGTTGGCTTCGCTGGCATCGTCCAGATCCGCCAGCAATACGTCTGGCGAGGCAGGTCCGGGCGATGCCGCGGCGCGCATGGCATATTCGGCTAGCTCAGCCGGGGCGGCTTGACCGACAACGTCCCAGCCAGCTTGCTCGCGGATGAGCGCTGTCAGGCCCGCCCGGATCGTCGGGTAGGCGGCGAGTACGAATACACGCATGTCTGTTCCTCTGGAGAACGCCTGCTCACCGGCCGGGCTGCCGGCGCGCGCGCCGGACCGCACACGGAGCCAGCAGCCTGAAGAGGCATTCCCATGCACCTGTGTAGCGTATACTACGCGGCCGCCCGTGGCATAGGGATCAGTGTGATCGCGGTCTGGCGCCCGCCTCGCAAGAGTGTAAGCGTGCGCGCGCTGCCGGGAGCGTCCTCGTTTAGCAGGTGCGGGAGCCGCTCCGCGTTCAGCAGGTCTACGCCATCAACCGCGAGCAGAACGTCTCCCAGTTGCAGGCCTGCCGCGTCCGCTGGTCCGTTTTCCTCCACGCCGAGCACGAGAGCAGCGGATGGCTGCGCGATGCCCAGCCGTGCCCGAATCAGCGCCGGTATCGGGACTGTGGTGATCTGTAATCCGAGATAGAGCCGCTCGCGCTCCAGACCGCTGACGAACGCTTCCACGACATGATGTGGAAGCGCGAACCCAAGCCCTCCGCCTACCATCGTATTGACGCCAACGACTCGACCGCGCGCATCGACCAGCGGTCCACCAGAATTGCCAGGGTAGAGCCGGATGTCGGCGACAATCAGATCGTGCCGTTCGGAGAGCGGCATGTTCCAGCCGAAGCCCCAGTCTGGCTGATGGCGCGGGCCTGCCGGGTCTGACGAGTTCTCCTCCGGTGGATGTGCGCTGGCGATGACACCCGCCGTCACAGCGCCCTCATGTCCCCACGGGTTACCGAGCGCGACGACAACTTCACCGACGCGCAGTGACCTCGAATCGCCCATGCGCGCAGGTCGCAGGTCTGTTCCGTGTATGCGCAAGGCGGCAAGATCATGCCGGGAGTCGCGATCGATGACGGTCGCATCCAGCAGACGACCATCGGCCAGTTTCGTGGCAAGTGGCTGCCCGCGCGCGGCGAGCGCGACGTGGGCATTCGTGATGACGATTGCCTTACGGGCGCTGCCTTCAGGCGAATCGCTCACGCGCCAGATGATGCCAGAGCCGATGCCGTGTCTGCCCGCGTGAACCTGCACGACGCTATTGCGGATATCACGAGCGAGGTCTGCCAGGCTTTCTGATAACTCGACGAGTGAAAATGATGTTGCCATGTGTTGTTGCTCCATGCCAGGCGAGTCGCGCGCCTGGCTATCGCTCGCCGACGGTCAGCGTCAGGTCTCGTGGCTCGCCTCCGCGTAGAACATGCATAGTGAGTTGCTTCCCAGCCTTATCCGCGCCGAGATGCGAACGAAGCGCCTCCGCGTCCGCGACCTGTTCTCCATCGAGTGAAATGATAATGTCGCCGATAAGCAGGCCGCCGCGCTCCGCCGGGCTATCCGCCTCCACGGTCATGATCATGACGGCGCTGTCCTGGGTAATACCGGCCTTCGCGGCGAGACCCGCCTGGAGCGGCACCTGCTGCGTTCCAATGCCAAGATAGCCGCGGCGAACGCGCCCGTGGGTGACCAGCGTCTCAGCGACACGCCGCAACGTCACGACCGGTATGGCGCTACTGCTCTGGCGCGTGAGGCGTGAACTGTTCATGCCGACGGCCTGCCCAGCGAGGTTCACCAGCGGTCCGCCGGAGAAACCGGGGTACAGCGTGACGTCGGGGTAGATGACGCCCTCGATCTCGCCGCCATGCCAGAGCCTTCGCGCGCCATCAACCGCGCTTACCGCGCCAAATGAGACACGCGGCCCCGATCCACGGGGACGGCCGATGGCTACCACGAGATTGCCCACCCGCACGTTCTCGGCCGTTTCGACCGGAGCCGCGGCGCCGAACTCGCCTGTGAGCCGGAGCGCGGCGACATCCGTACCGGGGTCGCGCCCGATGAGCGTAGCCCTGGCCTCTCGTCCATCCGGCAAGATGATCGTGATGTCGTCTTCCCGCTCCACCACGTGATCGGCGGTAAGAATGACCATCTGATCACCGCTGCTCCAGATGATCCCAGTGGCAGATTGCCGTGGTCGAGCAGCGACCGTCACGATAGATTGCGCGACGCGCTGAACCATATCAGCCAGTTGATCGGAGAACGTGCCCAGGTTGTTCTGTGGCTGTGCGTCTGTCATATGTTTGCCTCACTCACTCTACAGCGCGGGTGCTGACGTATCGCACCGCTCAGCTTCTGAAAAGAACATAGGACACCGGCATCCCTTCTGCCTTCCCACTTCCGTCCAGTCCGATACCTGCCCGTTCGACCAGGCAGACGCGCCGGCCAGCCGTACCGGCTCGAGCGATCCGGTCACCGGGGCTGGTGTGCGCTGGCAGGACTCATTGACACGTCGCCGGCAGTTCAGTTACGCTCACAGTGATAACTGGCGGGCGCAGATCAGTGCGTGTAAGAGCCAGCAGAGCGGGCGGGAGAAGATGAAAACCGCCTGTGTGTATGAGGAGTGTGACCGGATGCGACGCTTCATTGTGCCAGTGGCGGCAACGGTGCTGCTCGCTGCCGTCGTAACCGGTGTGGTATTCGCGAGGACAGCGAATGCCGCGCCAAAAGGACCCGCGGTCGCTGGGAACTATCTGGTAGATCTCGACCACAATCTTCCGTTTAGTCAAAACAAGCAGAATGAGCCGGCGATCACGCGTGACCCTTCTACGGGTGTGCTCATTGCGGGCGCGAACGACGAGATTGGTCAGCCACTCTGTCAGAATGTCACAACGCCGCTTACCAGTCCGTGCCCGTTCGCTCCTGGCGTCCCGACTTCCGCGTATTATCGCTCGACCGATAACGGCAAGACGTGGACGGGCGGGTATCTGCCTGGCTTCGCGAATATCGGGCGCACCTCGGGCGGCGATCCGAGCCTGGATTACGGTCCGCGCCAGTGCGCCAATGGAACATTCAGTTTCTCGTGTGGAACGGTTATCTACTACGCGAGTCTCGCCGATCCATATGCCGAGCGGGGCGGCGAAGCGGCAACGGTGTCACGCTCGTATGATGACGGATCGACCTGGAGTGATCCGGTCGTCGCGACTTCAACCAACAAGAAGTCCGACTTCGATGACCACGAGTGGGTCGCCGTAGACCACTTCCCGGGTAGCCCGTATTTCGGCCGGGTCTATCTCGACTGGGCGGTCTTCTGCTACAGCTGCGCGGGCAACGGTAACGTCAAGATCTACACGGCGTATTCAAACGACGAGGGGCGCACGTGGTCCAAGGCCGTCCCGGTGAGCGCGGCCAACAACAATGTGCCGCAGGGCTATCGGGAAACCGGGCAGATGGCCGTCTCGGCCAGCGGGACCGTTGAGGTCTTCTGGACCGAGAATGCCGATGCGACGAACTATCCGAGCCTGCAGGTAGTGGCCACGTCGACGGATGGCGGAAATACCTTCACAGCACCAATCACGATCGCGCAGGTGACCGACTATCCACTCAGCGGCACACCATTCGACGTCGTTGACCTCTACAATCGCGTGCCGGGGATGAGCGCGCGCGTCGATTGTTACCCACATCCGGCGTCCGATACGAGCAGCTCGCGTGTCTACGTCGTCTGGTGCGACTTCGCCGGGGGCCACGGTGTCGTGAAGGGGGCTGTTTCCAGCGATGGCATTCACTGGACGAGCCTGGGCACCATTGCATCTGTGAGCGGGCGCAACGCCTTCTTTCCGCAGGCTAGCGTCGCGCCGGACGGTCGCGTGGCGCTGACCTTCGACGCACTCACGCAGCCACCAGCCAGTGATCTCTGGCAGACAGGTGTGCAAGTCTACGACAACTACTTCGCCGAATCACCTGCCGGAGGCACGGCATTCACGGCACCGCTTCGCGTGAGTACGGCATCGTCCAACCCCGACGGCTCCAGCTATAACAACCTGATGGAGCAATTCCTTGGCGATTACATTGGTATCGTCGCCGGCCCGTCAAGCGCGTACCTCGTCTGGACGGATGCGCGTAATGCGGCCCAATGTCCGGCGGTAGATGCCTATCGCAACGCCATCTATGGCGGCTCGACCACGGCCATCGCGCCGAATCCGGATACGCAGTGCGCCACGAACTTCGGCAATACCGATACCATGTTGGGCGTGGTGAACTACTAGCTCTGCGCGCTTGGAAGCCGCTGGGCGCGTGTCAGCGATCTGCTGGTACGCGCCTTCTCATTATGGCGCGTGGCAGGATGGAGCGTAAGGCGTCAAATCTGTGCGGCTAGGTCCTGCTTGAATTCTCTGATACAGCAGATTACAGGCGAAACATATGCCGCAGTGGCGTGTGGAAGATTACATCGCTGCGGCGTGCTGTTCGCGGGCGTTATAGAGTAACGTGCCAGGTTTGCTTTCCGGGCTCGCATGTATACGAGGTTACACGCCCGCGGCGCCAACGTACTGAGAGCGGCCAAAGCCCAGGAAAATCAACCCAAGCGTAAATCCTGCTCCTCTACCGAAGGATCGTGCGAGGTCATACGTCACGAAGATGCTGATGACGAGGTTCACACCCCGAATGAGAAGCAGCAGAAACCACCACCACGGACGGCCACAGACGGCCACATATGTGCAGCAGAGCAATCGTGTTGTAGATGGGAATGATGCAGGCCCACCCGGGCTGGCCCGCCGTTCTGAAGATGGACCAAGCAGCCGCCAGATAGAAGAGTATTATGACGAGCGCGATCGCTAGGAAGATGAGTGATGTTGCGTTGGATGCGGAGGTAGTTGTGTTGGATGTCACGCAGATTTTCTCCTCTGGTCGATGTCGTGACACGTCTCTCTTGCAATGAATGCTTCAGCGTGCCGCTCACTTCTCCTTCTTGGTGCGTGCAGGCGCGATACGGCGTGAAACCGAAGAGCGCCAGGCAGGACAGAGTGGCGGTTGCCGGGACGGCCCGCCATTTGCGCACCTCAGCGATTGTGAGGCTGTATGGATGGATCTGGTTAGGTGTCTCGCAGGCTGTGCGGTAGCAAGCAATCTATTGTGCCTTGACCGCGATGTCAATTGCTGAAGTATCGATGGGACCACGTGGTTACGATGTCCACTTGCCGGAGAGAGCGCGGCCAATCCCTGCGCCAGGTGCAAGCCGAAGGATCACATGGGCGCGGCATGAGATATGCACGCACTGTAACGGTGTGTAGTCTTCGATGCATGCTCTCGTGCGCAACTGGCTGCGAACGCACTGCGCCGTGGGCGGCCCTTTCCCGACGGAAGCGGGATTCGCGCGTCTGTAGCACTCGGTGAATCCTCTGTAGCTCCGCGATGCGGTACGACCTGCGCAGGCTGCGAACGCACATGTTGCCACAACACCGTGTGCCAGCCACGCCACGACGAGCGAACAGGGGAAAGAAGCGCGAATCATGAAGCGAAGGATCGCCGCCAGCTGGTATTTCGGAGCGGCATGTCTACTTGGAGGTCTGCTCGTTCTCGCCGCGTGTGCGCCCTCGTCGGGAGTCTCTTCGAGCAGCAGTTCATCGACTAGCGTCTCGACAGCGCAAGCCACGCAGGTTCTCAGTCGCGTGAGGCAGGCCAATTTGCAGCATGCCCAGGTTTCCACACATGAAACTCTGACCACGAGCAACAACAAGCTGACCTCGAAGAGCAGCGGTGAAGTCCAGCTCAAGCCGACATTTGCCAGCCAGCTTTCCACCACGTCTCACGCCACGAATCACCAGGTGCACACGAGAGAAGTGATTCAGGCAAATACAATCTACGTCCAGCGAAACGGAGAATCTACCTGGTACGCGTTCTCCCTGCCTCAGGCGACCAATCGGAGTAGCGGCACATCCACGAGCACGAATGCGGGCAGCACCACTGGCGCGCTGTTGCCGATGATCTCGCTGCAGAACCTTGCTTCTCTGAGCAGTCCGCAGGTCGTGAGCAGCAACGAGGTGCTGAACGGCAAGCCGACATATCACATTCGTGGCACAGGCAAGCAGACCATCAACAATCCCTCGGCGGGCAGTCTCAACGGGCAGACCATTTCGTACACCGAAGACTTGTGGGTGGACAAGGCCAACTACCAGCCGTATCAGGTAACATTCACGGCGCACCTGCCGATGGGCAAGCTGGACTCGACGACCTCATTCTCCAACTGGAATAGCAGCAACTTTACCGCGATTACCTCGCCGCCCGCGAGTCAGGTCAAGCAAATCGGCGGGTAGCGCGAACGAAGTGCCTTCGGCTCACCAGCCGCGAACCGGAGCGGAGCTGTCGCGTGGTGATAGGGTGCGAAGTTCTCACGGCGCGCGGCCTGCAGCTCGCTTTCGCGCGCCAGCGGAATCGCACTTGACATGAGACGGGCAACGATGGTATACAGTCTTCCTAGACTATAAAAACTGAATCATGGCGCACGTTGACTGAGAGAAGTAACCCGTTTTCGTCTACTAGCGACCTGGGGCAGAGTGGAAGCCCAGGATAGATCGAGACGGATGAACGCGCTCACGAGTGATCAGCGAAAGAAAGCCATCAGGCAAGTACGCTGGGTGAATCCGCACGCCGAAACGGAAAGATGAGAGGTCACCTGCCTGAACAAGGCAGTGACAAGCGGGGTGGTACCGCGGGGTTTTGAGCCTCGTCCCTACGCAGAAAGTTGCGTAGCGACGAGGCTTTTTGTTTGAGCAAAGACGCAGCGACCGCCGGATGTGAGGGCCCTCTCCGGCTGGAAGCAGCGGCACAAGCCGGAAATGTCGCGCCGCGCACGTAGCGTGTGTGCCACTGCGACATGCCAATTTGGGGCAGATTGGGCATATTACTGCCGGGAGGGCCGCGATGTATTGCGCGAATGGACGAGAATTGCCTGCCAGCGTGCATGGTATGCTGGCCATGAGCGGGCTGTCCGGATCTGCCCGCCATCTTCCCCTTGCGAACCGGCTCGTCGCGCGGGAGCGTACGTGCGGCGCGGTGTGCCGATAGCGCCACGCGCCTGACCTCATCGAGACGGCTCTGCCATGATGTACATCCCTGACTGACTGACCTCACGGTGAAGTCGTGTCATCTGGCCGCACGATTCAGGATTCATTTTCTTCCATGCCGGTATGTTTCCCAGCCGCACCGGCGCAGCAGATCTGGCTTCACAGTGAACGCCGGAAGGGTTGATCACTCATGTCTACGAAACTCTGGTCCAAGGGCTACGACGTCGAGCCACTCATCGAGCGGTACGAAGCCGCCCGCAACGCTGCGATGGACGCCGAGCTTATCCAGTATGACATCTGGGGTTCGATGGCGCATGCTCGCATGCTTCATGAAGTCGGGCTGCTCAGCGTTTCCGAATGGCAGTCCATCCACGCGGCGCTGCGCGACCTGCTTGCGTTGGCTGAGGATGGCGCGCTGCGACCTTCCGCCAGCGATGAAGATATCCATACCGTCATCGAGCATGCGCTGATTGAGAAGACCGGCGATAGCGGCAAGAAGATTCACACTGGCCGCTCGCGCAACGATCAGGTGCTTGTCGATTTACGCCTGTACGCCAAGGATGCGCTTCTGGAGATCATAGATGTGCTGCTCGCCACGGCAGAGTCGTTGCTGGGACTGGCGAGCGCGAACGAGTGGACGCCCATGCCGGGATACACTCACATGCAGCGCGCCATGCTCTCCTCGGTTGGCTTGTGGGCGTCATCCTATGCAGAGGCGCTGCTGGATGACTGTGTGCCGCTGGCGGCGGCCTATACGCTGAATGACCAGTCGCCGCTTGGCTCAGCGGCTGCGTTCGGCGTTCCGCTGCCGCTTGACCGGGAGCTGGTTGCCTCGCTTTTGGGTTTCGCGGGTCCGCATCACAATGTGCTGACGGCTGCCAATGCGCGGGGCAAATTCGAGACAGCCGTCACGCAGGCGCTCGCGCTCATCATGCTTGACCTCAGCAAGTGGGCGCAGGACGTTCTCCTGTATACGACGAGCGAATATGACTTCTTTTCCGTCCCGCAGGAGCTCTGTGACGGCAGTAGCATCATGCCCCAAAAGCGCAACCTCGGCGCACTCGAGCTGGTGCGTGGCCGGGCGCACACGATCATCGGGTTGCAGAGCCAGATGCTCTCGACGCTCGCGGGTCTTCCTTCCGGCTACAACATGGATTATCAGGAAACAAAGGGACCGCTCATCGAGGCTGTGCATATCTGCGCGGAAAGTCTCGGCGTGGTCGGCCTCTATGCCGCGCGGATCGGCGTGAATCAAGCACAGCTGGAAGCGGCATGCAGCGCGGAGCTTTTCGCGACCGATCGGGCGTACGAGCTCGCGCGTGATGGCGTGCCGTTCCGGGATGCGTACCGGCAGGTGGCGGCCAATCCCGCAGCGCAGGCGCCAGGTGATCTTGTGGCGCGACTGCAAGCCCGAACGCACACGGGCGCGCCGGGACACCTCGACTTGCCAGGAGTGAGTGCCCGCATCGAGAGTGAGCGCGCGGTATGGAAGGCGCGCCGCGACCACTTCACCCATGCGATAGAGACTCTCATCAGCATGGACACAGTGACCGCAAGAGAAGAGACGCCGCCCGGTCATTGACCGCCGGCGTCAGCAACCATACAACTACGGTTTCGCTCAAACGCGAACGAGAGAGGATCAGGATACATGGCAGACAAGGTGGTGCTCGCGTATTCCGGTGGCCTGGATACATCGGTAGCGATTCACTGGCTCAAAGAGACGTATGGGCTGGAGACGATCACGCTCACAGTCGATGTCGGCAATGAAAAAGACATAGCAGCCGTAGCCGAGCGAGCGCGCAAGATCGGTGCGGCCAAGGCGCTGACCGTCGACGCCCGTCGCGACTTTCTCGAATACTTCGTCTGGCCCGCGTTGCAGGCGAATGCGCTCTATGAAGGCGCGTATCCGCTGGCGACCGCGATAGCGCGCCCGCTCATCTCGAAACTGCTCGTTGATGTCGCGCGGCAGGAGGGCGCGGTTGCTGTGGCGCACGGCTGCACTGGCAAAGGAAATGACCAGGTCCGCTTCGACGTCTCGATCATGGCGCTGGCGCCTGAGTTGAAGATCATCGCGCCCGTGCGGGAGTGGAGCATGACGCGTGACGCCGAAATAGAGTTCGCGCAGCAGCATGGCATTCCCGTTGCCGCTACCTCGCAGAGTCCCTACAGTGTGGATGCGAATCTCTGGGGTAGGAGCGTCGAGGCTGGTGTCCTCGAGGATCCATGGGAAGAGCCGCCGGAAGACGTCTGGAGCTGGACCACCAATCCAGCCAGCGCGCCCGCGGAGCCGGCGATTGTCACGATCACATTCGAGCAGGGTGTACCTGTTGCCATGGATGGCGAACACCTCGATCCGGTGACACTCGTCCAGAAGCTGAACGCCGTGGCAGGTGCCCACGGCGTCGGGCGGGTGGATCACGTGGAAGACCGGCTCGTGGGCATCAAGTCGCGTGAGGTATATGAGGCGCCAGCCGCCGTTACGCTCATGACGGCACACCACGCTCTCGAAAGTCTGACCCTCAGCCGCGAGCAGATACGGGTGAAGGAACTTTTCGCTGGCGAGTACGCTCGGCTTATCTATAACGGACTCTGGTACAGCGCGCTGCATGCTGACCTCATGGCGTTCGTCCGCAGTTCACAGCGATTCGTTTCCGGTGACGTGCGTCTGAAGCTCTTCCGTGGCACGTGTGGTGTCGTTGGACGGCGCTCAGAACATTCCCTCTACCAACATGCGCTGGCGACCTATGACCGGGGCGACCAGTTCAATCACAACAGCGCGCTTGGGTTCATCGAGTTGTGGGGACTGCCGCTTAAGACGCAGGCGCAGGTGCAGCTGCTCGGCGGCTCATCAGCCGATACGCTTGGAATCCCGGGAATCGCAGCTTCGCTCGAGGCGCCGGCAGAGTCGGTCACTGAAGAGACCGCAACCGCTACGGGCGGGCACGAATAGTCGACAGACGCGCGTATGGGTGCGCGGACAGGAGGATGTCACATGGATCATCTCTTGACGCTGGACGGTCTCTCTGGCAGTGATATCGAGCGGATTTTCAATCAGGCGCGTACGATGAAGCGCGCGCGAGCCGCCGGCCAGCCCACGAAGCCGTTGCTCGCGGGCAAGACAGTCGCGCTGCTCTTCGAAAAGCCCTCGCTGCGTACCCGCGTCTCATTTGAGGTGGCCGCGCGCGAGCTTGGCGCGACCTCGCTCTATCTCTCGCCGCAGGAAGTTGGCCTGGGCACGCGTGAGTCCGTCGCGGATGTGGCGCGGGTTCTCAGTGGCTACGTGCATGCGGTGGTGTTGCGCACTTTCAGCCATGCCACGGTCGAGGAGTTCGCGCGCTGCGCCAGCATTCCGGTTATCAATGGCCTGACTGACGCACACCACCCCTGTCAGGGACTGACTGATCTGTATACCATCACTGAGCATTTTGGTTCGCTGGACGGGCGCGTTCTGGCGTATGTAGGTGACGGCAACAATGTTGCGCATTCGCTCATTCAGGCCGCAGCAAAGCGAGGCATGCGCGTGCGCATTGCCACGCCACCAGGATTCGAGCCAGATGCGGGTCTGCTCGCGCTGGCGCAGGCTGAAGCTGTGACTGTGGGCGCGCAAGTGATGCTCATGCACGATCCATTTGCTGCAGTCGATGGCGCTGACGTGGTCTATACCGACGTCTGGACGAGCATGGGGCAGGAGAGCGAAGCGAACTCCCGGCGCGCTGTCTTCGCGCCGTACCAGGTGAACGCCTCGCTGGTGGCGCATGCCGCCCCGCATGCCATTGTGATGCATCCTCTGCCAGCGCACCGCGGCCAGGAAGTGACGGACGATGTGCTGGACGGGCCGCAGTCGCGTGTATTCATTCAGGCGGAGAACCGTCTGCACGTGCAGAAGGCCATCTTGCGAGAGCTGGTCGGCATGGAAGAGCGCGTGACGCTGACGGCATAGAGATACCCCGAAGGAAGACGTGGTTGTACGCGGAAGCATTCACGGAGGCGAGAGAGAATGATGTACGAGCAGAGTGAGGAACGGGCAGTGCTGGCGCTGGAAGATGGCACGATCTTCTACGGTCGTCCCTTTGGGGCGGTCGAAGCGCTGCGTTCCGGCCGGCGCGGCGAGGTCGTCTTCGCCACCGCGATGACCGGCTACCAGGAAATCTGCACCGATCCCTCCTATCGCGGCCAGATGGTCTGCCTGACCTATCCGC